>TARA_R110002033_G_scaffold123363_6_pt1 | contig 23612 bp, 12 predicted proteins | sample TARA_R110002033 | Tara Oceans TARA_R110002033 (sample SAMEA4397051) | marine metagenome | biome: Polar Biome; feature: [SRF] surface water layer (ENVO:00010504); material: water (ENVO:00002006), including particulate matter (ENVO:01000060) such as... | depth 5 m
CAGGACGGGGCTTTATATGAAAATATTGATAATTTTTCCAATCCATTAGTTGAATTTGAAAATCATGAAAAATGTATTGTTATTGATTATTTAGGTAAGGATAAATACAAAATAAAGTATAAAGAGTGGGAAGGTTTTGTCGATTCACAATATTTAATTGTCACTGAAGACATGATGGATTTGTTTTATGCTTATCAAGAAAAACAAAGAATTGAAGCTTTAAAGGAGGAAGAAAACAGGAGACGGAAAATACAGGAAATTGTAAGAAAGAATAATGAGCTAGAAGAGGGGGAACTACATAAAGAGTCCATTGCTAAAGTTAACGAAGAAGAAAAGAAGCAACAAGGGCTTGAAGAACTGGCAAGAAAAAATCTGGAATACCTGAATGAAAAAAGACTTCAAGATTCTATAGCGAAAATTAAAGAAGCAAAAAAGAAAGAACAAGAACTTCAGGAACAGTCTAAAAGAGAAAAGATACTACAAGATTCCATTTCTAGCGTTAAAGAATCAGAAAAGAAACAACAAGAACTTGAGGAGCTAGCTAGACGAAATCAAGAGTATTTAAAGGAAACACGACGTAAAGACTCAATTGCCAAAGTAGCAGAAGAGCAAAAGAAACAACAAGAGCTTGAAGAACTGGCAAAAAGAAACGAAGAGTACATAAAAACTAAGAGGCTAGAGGACTCTTTAGCTAAAGTTTCAGAAGAGAAAAAACGTCAGCAAGAATTACAAGAGGCTTTAAGAAAGAACGAAGAAGCGAGAGAGGAAAAGCAACGACAAGATTCTATAGTTAAAGTTAAAGAAGAAGCACAAAAGAAGCAACAAGAACTTCAAGAGCTTGCAAGAAGAAATCAAGAGTACCTTAATGCCAAAAGAAGTGAAGATTCTATAGTCAAGATTAAAGAAGAAGTAAAGAAACAACAAGAGCTTGAAGAACTGGCAAGAAAGAACGAAGAATACATAAACGCTAAGAAGCGAGAGGACTCTATAACTAAAGTTTCAGAAGAGAAAAAGCGTCAGCAAAAATTACAGGAGGTTTTAAGAAAGAACGAAGAAGAGAAAAGAGAAAAACAACGTCAAGACTCTATTGCCAAAGTAGTAGATGAGCAAAAGCATCAACAAGAGCATCAAGAATTAGTTAGACAAAATCAAGAGGACATAAATGCAAAAAAACATGAGGACTCTATTGCTAAAGTTTTAGAAGAGAAGAAGACACCAGAATCAGATACAACGGGCCTTCGTAATACATGTAATTATAGCATGAATGAATTTGATGATATTGACAATGTCAAGATCATTAGAACCATTCCCTATAAAGTTAATGATAACCTTACTATTGAGTTATATAAACAAGGACAGCGTGAGTATGTGTTTTTTAATTTAGAACAAGATTTGGGTTGTGTAAGTTATCTTTCAAACAATAGATCTTATGTTAGAGTGAAGCTTGAAAATAATCAAGTAGTAACTTTTTATCATTCTTGGGATATTGATTGTGGTAACTTTAAATTGAAAGGAAAGTTATCCAGTTCGCAAATAGCCATATTAAAAAAATCACCAATTAAATCATTAAAATTTAGAGGCACGAAATATCCCTTTGAAATAAATAGTGTTAAATACAAAGAATTTTTTATTGATAAATTACATTGTCTTGATTGATACTCTACGTAAGAACAAAGACCAAAAAACACCTTTTATAATAAAAAATAAAAACGTGTCATTCATTGGGGTCTGGTTCTCCATTAAATAATACTTAACTTGAAGAATTACTACAAACAAACAAGCAATAAAAGAATAAAATTGATTTTAAGCTTTTAAAATCGTTTCAATAGCTTGTAATTCTTCCGATGAGAATTCAAGATTGTTTTGGATACCAACCGCATCCGTAATATGTGACACTTTACTTGCTCCAATAATAACAGAAGTCACTCTTTTATCTCTTAAAACCCATGCTAATGCCAATTGAGACATTTTTTGTCCTCTTTTTTTAGCGATTTCGTTTAAAGCGATTACTTTGCCAATGTTTTTTTCGTTAATATCTGCTGAGGTTAAGAAACTATTTGGTTTTGATGCTCTTGAACCTTCTGGAATACCATTTAAATACTTATCGGTTAAAAGCCCTTGAAACAACGGACTAAAAACAACCGAACCAACGCCGAGGTCTTCCAAAACATCTAATAGGCCATCTTCTATCCATCTATTAAACATGCTGTAAGATGGCTGATGTACTAAACAAGGCGTTCCTAATTCTTTTAAAATTTCGAAGGCTTTTTTAGATTGTTCTGGGCTGTAGGATGAAATTCCTGCATATAAGGCTTTTCCAGATCGTACAATTTGGTCTAAAGCCATCATGGTTTCTTCAACAGGTGTATTAGGGTCTGGTCTATGGCTATAGAAAATATCTACATATTCTAATCCCATACGTCTTAGACTTTGGTCGCAACTTGCAATTAAATATTTTCGAGAACCAAAATCACCATAAGGTCCCGGCCACATGCCCCAGCCAGCTTTTGATGTAATAATCATTTCATCTCTGTAAGCTTTTAAATCGGTGTTTAATACCTTACCGAAATTTTCTTCAGCTGAACCTGCTGGTGGTCCGTAATTGTTTGCTAAATCGAAGTGTGTAATTCCTAAATCGAAGGCTTTAAGAATCATTTCTCGTCCATTTTCAAAAACATCAATACCTCCAAAGTTATGCCATAAACCTAGTGAAACTAAAGGTAAATCTACACCGCTTTTCCCACAACGATTGTATTGCATCGTATCGTATCGTTTTTCGTCTGCTATGTAACTCATGTTATTCTGTTTTAGTTTATATTATTTTTATATTAGATTGATTTAAAAATCAACACTGTTTTTTACGGTGACGTCTTTAAACCAAAGTGCCGATTTTTTCGGGATGCGTTCTAATGTTTTAAAATCAACGTAATGTAAACCAAAACGCATTTTATAGCCAGAAGCCCACTCAAAATTATCCATAAACGACCAGGCAAAATAGCCTTTAAGTTTAACACCTTCGCTTATGGCTTCTTGACAGGCTTCTAAATAGTGCTTATAAAAGTTTAATCGCTCTTGGTCATCAACTTCACCATTAATCAATTCATCCGAGTAAGAACATCCATTTTCAGTAATATAGATATTTGGATTGTCATACCTGTCTTTTATCCAATGTAACATTTTTTTACATCCCCAAGGAACTACAGCCCATTGCATGAGTGTGACTTTCCATTCTGGGTCTAAAGATAAATCAACATCTTGGTCTTCAGAAATACCACCATTACCATACACATTAGTGTCTTTATCGGTTCCATCTGAATGGGCAGCATACATAGTTGTATAATGGTTAAGGCCGAAGAAATCGGACGTTCCTTTAATCATTACCCTTTCTTCTTTGGAGAATTTCGGTAATCTATCACCCAAACGCTCTTTCATAACCTGTGGATAATCACCTTTGTAGATAGGATCTGCGAACCAAGCTAAGAAAAATTCAAGAGCTCTTTCTGCGGCATCTTTATCTTCTTGACTATCTGTTAGTGGCTCTCTCCAATCACAATTATTAGTAATACCAATTTGTCCATTTTGATGGGCATAGTTATTTCTAAAAATTTGTACTGCTTTGGCATGAGCCAAAATTAAATGGTGTGCTGCTAAATAAGGTTCGGAAGTTGATATTCTTCCTGGAGCAAAAACGCCTTGTCCATAACCTAAAATAGCTACCACCCATGATTCATTCAAAGTAATCCAGTTTTTAACACGATCACCAAAACGTTCAAAACAAACATTTGCATAGTTTGCAAAATAGTCAGTAATATTTTTTCCCAGCCAACCATCATCCTCAAGCTGAAGCGCCAAAGGTAAATCCCAATGATATAAAGTCACCCAAGGTGTAATATCAGCTTCAAGTAAGATGTCAATTAATTCATTATAAAAAGCAATACCTGCTTCGTTAATAGTGTCTTTTCCCGTAGGCATAATTCTAGCCCATGCTATAGAAAATCGATAAGCTTTAACACCCATGTTTTTCATTAACTGGATATCTTCTTTAAATTTATGATAATGGTCACAAGCAATTTCTCCTGTTTCGCCATTAAAAGTCTTACCTGGAATACTTGAAAAGGCATCCCATATAGATGGTCCTTTGCCATCAGTAGCTGCTGCTCCTTCAATTTGGTAAGATGAGGTTGCAGTACCCCAGATAAAATCGTTTGGAAATGTTTTCATTTTATATAAATACAATTTTTAATCTGTTAGTTGTGCTTTTCTCTTAGCGTTTAAATCGGATGTTATGAGATCCATTTTTTCTTTATCAAGAGGATAGAGCATCATGATACCTGCGGCTCCGAATGCTATAACAGCAGGAATCCAACTCATAAGCATAATTATACCAGGAATTGCACCTTCAATGGCTGCGGCATCCTGACCACTATAATTAAATGAAGATAAAACAAAGCCGATGATAGCACCCGCAATACCGCCGCCAAATTTGGTTGCAAGTGACCCTGCCGAATATATTAAACCAGTGGCGCGTCTTCCGTTTTTCCATTCGGAAAAATCGGCTGCATCACCTAACATAACAAATAATAGGGTAGGGAACATGGCTGATGCGGCTTCAGAAATAATACCTATTGTAAAAATAGCTGCAGTATCCTGAGGACCACAAAATATAAACAAGCAGTTTACGGCTGCAGAAAATATTAAAGCGTAAATAAACAACTTTTTTTTACCCCATTTTTTACCTAAAGGAGCTACTAGCATGGCACCGCCTATAGATGCTAACGTTAACGCAATCATAAAGCTGGCAGCCAATAATTCTTTATGTAAATAGTGTGCAAAGTAAATAACTACCATGCCTTGTTTTATTGCAGTGTAAATATTAAACAATAAACCGATCACCAATAAAACGGCCCAAGGTTTATTTTTAAATAGTTGTTTTAAATCTTTCTTAATATCACTTTCTTGATTTTTAGGTGGTAGAACACGTTCTTTAGTTGATAAAAAGGTTATAATCATAAAAATAGCTAAAAACACGGATAGTAAATACATGGATTGACTATAGCCTTTTTTCTGATTAATAATTGTGATATTTTCGGGCGTAAGATTTTTAAAATTAGAAACTATAAAATGATAATCTTTATTAGCTTCCATTTGGAAACTCTTTGTTGCTGTTGGTTCGTTGTCTTTAACTGTAGTGTCTGCATATTCAAACTTCCCTAAGCCTTCATCTAGTTTTATTCGCGCACTTTCAACATTTAAAGGGGCAGATACAGTAACTTCATAGTTTGAAGAGTTTGGAATGTCAGTTACATGAATTTTAGGGTTTACATTTCCGAAGAAAACAACTAAATACAAAAGGGCTCCTTGAACGAGCATTCCACCGGCGAAAGCACCAACCATACGGTAAGAGCCTAAACTTGTTCGCTCTTTATCATCGCCTGTCATTACCGCCATAAGGGCGCCATAAGGAATATTATTGGCTGTATAAATAAGTGTAAAAAGTATGTAGGTTATATAGGCATATACGATTTTACCTTGCTCACCTAATTCTGGAGCTGTAAATAACAGCGATAAAATAAGTGCTAATGGCACTGCTGTCCATAGAATCCAAGGTCTGAATTTACCATATTTTGAATTAGACCTATCACCAATAACACCCATTAAGACATCACTGATACCATCACTAGATCTGGCAACTAACATTAATAAACCAACAGAAACTGGGTCTATACCAAAAACGTCTGTATAAAAAATGAATAAGAAGGTAGAAACCCCTCGCCATGCTATATTTGCTGCACCATCACCTAATGCATAGCCTACTTTTTCTTTAATTGAAAGCTTAGTGTTTGTAATCATTTTTTAGTTTTTGCGTTTTAAGAATTTTGATTAGTCTACAATTTCAAATTTTACTTTTTGGTCATTTACAATGACAAAGTAATCACCAGTTTCTAAATGCTTATTTCCAAAAGAGTCGACATAACTCAAATCACGCATAGGATCTATTTCAAAGCGATAGGTTACTTTTTCTCCAGATTTGATTAATTTTTTCTCAAAGAATTGAAGCTCCTTCATAGGTCTGGAAATATTGGCAACAGGATCGTTTATGAACCATAACACGGTTTCTTTGCCATCTCTGTTACCAGAGTTTGTAACATCTACTTCGGCTATTAAATGTTCATTCTTTTTAATTTGAGTTGCCGATAATTTAATGTCACTATAATCATAAGTTGTGTAGCTTAAACCATCACCAAACCAATATAAAGGATCTCTGGGGATATCTTGATAGTGTCCTAATTTTGGTCTTGCAGATTGCCGCATATTATAATAAATAGGAATTTGGCCAGTTGTTTGAGGGAAGGTTATTGATAATTTCCCTGAAGGATTGTGTCTGCCAGATAAAATACCAGCAACGGCAGAACCAGCCATTGTGCCTGGTTGCCATATTTCTACTATCGCATCAGCTATTTTATTTAATCGGATAAGTTCTAATGGTCGCCCACTGGATAGCATTAAAATAATAGGTTTTTTAGCTTTTAGTAATTCTACAACCAAATCTTCCTGAATTTTAGGTAAGGCAATGGTTGAACGTGAGCCATTTTCACCACTCCAATGTTTTTTTTCACCTAAGAAAACAATGACAGCATCTGATTTTCTTGCGGCTTCAAGAGCATCTTTAAATCCGTTTCGGTCCTCGCCATCAAAATCACATCCTAAGGCATAATTTAAAGTTGCTTTATCTTTAAATTCTTTTTCCAAACCTTCGTAAATAGTTTCAACATCTTTAGGTTGTCCTTTGCCCTCCCAAGAGCCCATAATATTTATGGAATCTTTAACCATAGGACCAATAATGGCTAAGCTTTTATATTTTGAAGTAATTGGCAATGTTTCTTTTTCGTTTTTCAACAACACCATGGATTCTGAGGCTAATTCTTCAGCAGCTTTTAGATATTCTGGTAATAGGTACCGTTTTTTCTCTGGGACCACATCTACGTAAGGGTTTTCAAAAAGCCCTAATTTCATTTTCACACGAAGAATTCTTCTAACGGCTTCATCAATAGCTGTCATAGGGACTTTGCCTTCGGCGACTAATTCTGGTAAATAATCAACATAAACATTATCAACCATATCCATTTCAACACCTGCTAAAAAGGATTTCATTCCAGCTTCTTTTTTGTCTTTAGCAACACCTTGTTCTACTAAATTACGAACAGAACCCCAATCTGAAATCACAAAGCCATCATGTCCCCATTTATTTTTTAAGACCTCGGTTAAGGTATAATGGTTAGCAGATGCAGGCACACCTGTGATGTCATTAAACCCACTCATTACAGTAGCTGCTCCTGCCTTAATACCCGCTTCAAACGGTGGCATAAAAGTTTCCCAAAGTGTTTGCATAGAAACATCGCTGTAATGGTAATCTCTACCTCCTTCAGACAAACTGTAACCTATATAATGTTTTAAACAAGCAGCAATGGTATATTTATCGGCTAAATTAGTGCCTTGATAGCCTTCAACCGCAGCAATAGCGTACTGTGATGTCGCATAAGAATCTTCACCATAGCCCTCTGCAACACGTCCCCAGCGAGCATCTCTGGCAACATCAAGCATAGGTGAAAACGTCCAGTCTAAACCAGAAAGCCAGCTTTCTTTGGCTGATATTTCGCAAGATTCTTTTACTAAATCGGTGTTCCAAGAACAGGATTGTGCTAATGGAATTGGAAATACTGTTCTGTACCCATGAATAGCGTCAAAACCAAAAATGATAGGGATGCCCAATCTTGATTCAGTCATTGCCTTTTTTTGAATTTGATTACGGTATTCAGGATTGGTGCTTCTGTAAAGTAGAGAACCAATTAAAGGACTTACAGCTCTCATTTGATCGCCTATATTGTTTGGATTGGCATTTTTACCATACGTCCATTGATTCATTTGCTTGATTTTCTCATCTAAGGTCATTAGACTCAATAAATTATCAATACGTGCTTCTACGGGAGCGTTTTTATCTTTATAAATGGGTTGTTTAGTTTGTGAAAAAGTGCTTGTTTGATAAGCTGCTAACAAGATTACAACTAAAATTCTTCTCTTCATTTGCGTTTTTTAGGTATTAGGTATTAGGTATTTGAATTAATGTATTGCTAAAATAACATCTTTATATAATTTTCTTACTTTAATTGTTAGATTGTCTGCTTTTAATGTTTCTGTTGGAATATAACCTTGATAACCAGTGAGATTTATATCGTATTCTTCGGTAAGGATTTTAAGTTCTACTGGAGTTTTTGAGTAAGCTCCTTCTGCGTCTATGCTGGCGCTAAAAATACGTTTTCAAGTTTAACTTTTAAGTCTTTATGGTGTTCTACAGATATTTCGTAAATCTTTCCTAGTATATTGGTATTATTCATGTAAAATGATAGTTTTGGCTTTCTGTCGTTAATCCAGAAGTTTATAAAAATACCACCACTTTTGGTTACCCAAATGGTGTGTAATTGTCCGATGACAAAGTGAGATCTATCATGTTTGCTTGAAAAAAGACCGTCATTTATATAGGAATTGGCTTCTGCCATTCATTTAACGCCAATAATTCCAGGGTTATGCCCTTGGTTTAATCCAATGCCACTTATACCATTTGTTCCATTTTTAGGAGCGATAATTAATGGTTTTCCGTTGTCAACTTTTTCAAAACCTTATGATATTACTTAATTTGTGGTCTTCTCTAGTTAATATTACTTCTTCGACTGTGGATGATAAAGTAATGGAGAAAATTCAACTTCAACATCGCTTTTATCCAATCCAAAGTAGGTTTCATCACTTAAACTTAACCATTTTAAAAGGAATGTGATTTTTATCTAGTATATATTAGTCTACATAAGAAAAATCAGCTTCTAATGATGTTACAGAACTTCCTCCGATAAATACTTTAAAATCTCCAGGTTCTGCTTCCCATTTATTGTTTGCTGTATAAAACTGAATTGTTTTGGCATCAATAGTAAAAGAAACCTCTTTAGATTCACCGGGCTTAAGATTAACTAACTCAAAGCCTTTTAGTTCTTTAATAGGTCTTGTTGTACTTCCTACCATATCTCGAATATACATTTGAACAACTTCTCGTCCTGCATAATCACCTGTATTTTTTAATGTGAAAGACACCTTTAATGAGCCTTCTTTATTAAATGACTCTGAACTTAATTTAATGTTTTCATAGGTAAATGTTGTGTAACTTAAACCATATCCAAACGGATATAAAGGCGCATTGCTAACATCTGAGTAGTGTGCCCAGAATACTTGATCAGGTCCTTTGGCTTGAGGTCTTCCTGTATTTTTATAATTATAATAAATAGGAATTTGACCTACATTTTGAGGAAAACTCATGGTTAATTTTCCACTAGGATTGTAGTCGCCATATAATACTTGAGCTATGGCATTACCACTTTCTGTTCCTAATTGCCAAGCCTCAACAATTGAAGGAATATGATCATTGGCCCAGTTTATAGCCAATGGGCGTCCATTCATCATAACTAAAACGATGTTTTTATTTACTTTATAAACAGCTTCGAGCAATTCTTCTTGGAAACTAGGTAAATCTAAATTTGTTCTACTTCGTGCTTCACCAGATTGAAATCCGTGTTCACCTAATACCATAATTACAACATCCTTGTTTTTGGCAGCATTTACAGCTTCACTAAATCCAGATTTATCTGTTGTGTTAATTTTAATCTCATTAACAAAATTTGGTGAACCTTCAAATAATTTTGGTCCAGAGGCGTAAGTAATTTTATTATCTGGATACGCTTGAAGACCTTCAATAACAGAAACAGCCGTATTGTCATCAGCAGCTAATCTCCAACTTCCTAACGGACTTGATTTGTCATCAGCTAAATCTCCAATAACAGCAATATTTAAACCTCCTTTTTTAAGCGGTAATAATTGATTGTCATTTTTTAACAATACAATAGATTTTTTTGCCATATCCAAAGAGGCATCATGTAATTTATTGTTGCCAATAATTTCTTTTTCTCTTGCTTCATTACAATATTTATAAGGATCATCAAAAAGACCTAGCTCAAATTTTACTTTTAAAATTCTGCCTGCAGCATCATTAATTAAAGATTCATCAACTAGACCTTCTTTAACTAAATCGGTTAAATTTTTTACATAGGCATAGGATTCCATATCCATATCACATCCAGCTAAAACGGCTAATCTAGACGCATCTTTCATATCTTTAGCATAGCCATGAGTTCGCATTTCTTCAATTGAACCCCAATCTGAAATTACAAAACCTTTAAAATCCCAATCCTTTTTTAAGATATCGCGTTGTAAATACACATTACCGGTTGCAGGAATACCGTTAAAGTCGTTAAATGCAGTCATAAATGTTTTTACGCCAGCATCTTTAGCGGCTTTAAAAGGAGGTAATACAACGTTATGCAGCATGGTTAAACTCATATCTACTGTGTTATACTCTTTAGCCGCTATGCCAAAACCATAACCAGCAAAATGTTTAGCACAGGCCGCTATCGTATTATTTGCTGATAAATCTTCTCCTTGAAACCCTTCAACTCTTGCTTTTGCTATTAAGCTGCCTAAGTATGTGTCTTCGCCAGCTCCTTCCATAACTCTTCCCCATCGTGCATCTCTTGAAATGTCTATCATGGGAGCAAATGTCCAGTTAATACCAGCCGCAGAGGCTTCAATTGCAGCATTCTCTGCAGATTTTTTAATAGCTTCTAAATCCCAGCTAGCAGATTCTGCGAGTGGTATTGGCGTTAATGTTTTGAAACCATGAACAACATCAAAACCAAATAACAAAGGAATACCTAATCTAGTTTTTTCAACAGCTATTTTTTGAAATGCTCTAACTTCTTTAACACTTTTGATATTTAGCATAGAGCCTACTAAACCTTGTTCTAAATGTTTGTATTTATTGGCAGCGTCTCCTGCTGAAGGTGCAGGACCCGTAACATCATAAAAACCACTGTACTGATTCATTTGTCCAATTTTTTCTTCAAGAGTCATGATGCTCAATAAAGAGTCTACTTTTTTGTCTACGGACGTTTTTGATGAATCTTTTGTAGTAGTTTGACAACTAATAATTGATAAAAAAAGCGTAGTAATGCAAGCAAATGTAAATATGTGTTTGTTCATTGTTGTTTGTTTTGTAAAAAATTATTGATAAACTCTAACATAATCAACTTCCATTGTAGATTCTGTGAAATTAGGATCTATTGTAAACCACGATCCGCCCATGGCTACATTTAGTATAATAAATTGATTTGCAGTGTAAGGATAATTATCATTGGTTTTTGTAGCTGGTGCATATTTGTATTTAAATACACCGTCAATTAAAAATCGTATTTCATTTTTATCCCATTCAATGGAATATACATGAAATGCAGTTGAAAAATCTGGTAAATTTGTTGTGCCCACCCTTGCACTAGTACAAGCTCCTGAGCATGCTGTAGTGTGTGTTGCACTATGAACTTTTCCTGGGTCGTACCCCCAGTGCTCCATAATATCAATTTCTCCACAAGCTGGCCAGCCTACAGTATTAATATTAGCGCCCAGCATCCATATAGCCGGCCATGTGCCATCACCTTCTGGTAATTTTGCTCTCACATCTACGCGGCCATAGGTAAATTCATATTTGCCTTGAGTTAACAAACGCGCAGAAGTATATTCTGAACCACTATAGCTTTCTTTTTTTGCTGTAATTTTTAACAAGCCACCTTCTACAATTACATTGTCACTTCTATCTGTATAGTATTGACTTTCGCCATTTCCCCAACCATTAGATCCTGTTCCAATATTATACCCCCAGTTATTGGGATTTGGACTTCCATCTACATCAAATTCATCAGACCAAACTAGTTGCAGTTCGGGTTCAGTTACATATACAGTAGTTATCTTAAATGTGCTAACTGTATTGTTTGTACTTGAATAAGCAATTACCGAAATGGTATAATTATTAGTTCCAGGCTCAGTAAATGTATAATCTATGGTGCCTGTAGTATTTTGTATTTCTGAAGCATTACCAAATATAAAACCGTATTTAACAGCATTATCTGCAGTTGCTGTACATTGTATTTTTCCAGAACCATCTCCATTTGGGTTTGTAGCATCTGTATTTAATACCGTTACATTTAGCACTAAATTTGCTGGAAGTATTTCTTGGGTTGGATTATCAATAGGGTCATCAGGAGGTGAATCTGAACTACTACAAGATAGATTTGTCAAGCTTATGAAAACAAGTAGTAATATTTTGGAGATAGGTTTATCAATTAGTTTCATCTTTTTGATTTTTTTTTTATATTCATGAATCAGTAAAAATTATTTAAACAGTGTCTTTTAATAAGATTTTTAATTTTAGCTTACAGATACTCTTTACTGGTTTTTAGTAAAACCAGTAAAGATAATATCTGTCTCAAAAAACTAATTTAAATAACTCAAACTAATACTAACTTTTACTTAAATAAATTTATTGTGCTTTAAATACCCAAGTCCAGCCAGTTCCTCCGCCATTATTAGGTACATATAAAATCATTTCAGTATCAGTTAAAGAAATAATTTGATAAAGCCCATTAGGATTACCTCTTGGTTCTTCAGCCCCTAAAATATTTGCATTATTTACTTGAAGTGTTTGGTTTGCTACATCTAATACAAAGCTACCAACTTGAGGTGCAGCACCTGGACCAGAAACGTATGTAAAGTTTGCAGCACCATCTAAATCAAAAGTCATACTTCCAGCAGCATCGACAGGTGGACAGCAATCTCCTGCTGCATTCCACCAAGCAGTTGTATAGCTTGCTGCATCATTAGGAGGAGACATATACCACCATTTTTTACCATCTGGAGAGGGGCCTCCGTCAAATACCCATGTTTTACCAGCAGCTGTATCTTCACTAACTAAATCATACCAATCTTGATCTAATGGATTGTCTAATACATCAACTTGTACGTCTACGGTTTTTGTAAAAAACTCCTTTCCTAAAGTTCCAGTAAAAGTAAATGTAGCGGTACCAGGAATAGGGTATACAAACTCTATTTTGTCTGTAAAGGCTCTTCCAAGATTATAATCCCAATATCCTGTAATACCAGGAGTTGCCATTTGCAATGTGATTTTATTACCTCCTGGAGTACTTTGAGTTGCTACTAGTTCTACGCCAGCAACATCTGTAGTATTGCTAAGACTTTCTGAGTCTACAATAGGCTGACATGCACAAAACAGCAATGTAACCGAGGCCATAAGGAGACTAAAAATTTTATTTATTTTCATATTTTTTAATTTAATAGTTATAAAAATTTATTACCACCCTGGGTTTTGACTGTAAACACCATTTAATAATCTAATTTCAGTTTCAGGTATTGGCAGTAACCCTTTTGTTTCTGGTCTATACGTTGTTTGATAGGTTCCATCAATTCCACTATTATTAACAGGTATCGAACCTGTAAAGGCTGTATCTACATCTCCCCAACGCACTAAATCGAACCAACGTAATCCTTCAAAAGCAAATTCGTGTAAACGTTCTTCTTTAATCGCATCAAGAGAATAGGGTATTGGTGTTGTATAACCAGCTCTTGCTCGTACAGCATTTAAACCATCAGCAGTTTCAGTAATTTCAGAATGCATTAATAAAACATCAGCAAATCGCATTAACATAAAATCGTTTGCATTCCATAATTGCATTGGATCTCCATTTTGCATGTTATATAGATAATAAAACATTCCTTTTACACCATCTGGACCATCATGTTGAATAGATATGTATTTTTTATTAACAAAACCGGTATGTTCATCTCCAGCTTTAGAGACATCGTAAGAATCTGTGCCCTGATTTGCATCTCCCATAGGAAGAATTGAACCTTCTTTTCTTGGATCTGCATCATCCCATTGATTCCAAAGTTTCGGATTTACTGGTCCCCAGCCCCATCCTTGACCGAAAGGGGTCATAGAATTATCTCTGATTGCAAAATATAAGCATACCATATTACTGTATTGCTGTGTACCGGCATTAAAATCTCCTAGCGCATATCTTACAGAAAACATAGTCTCGTTATTTCCTGTTCCAAAGGTTGATGAAGGACCATCTTGTCCTACCCACGCCAAATTATTATCAGCAGCCCATGGTAATACATCTGCACCAGCAGCTTGGTTTACATATGAATATGCCCATAAGTTTCTAAAGTCGGGTGTTAAACTATAACCACTTCTACTAATACAATCATTAAGATAAGTGGTTACATCACCACTTGATAAAGAACCGCCGTCTGCTAAAGGCAGCGTACTTGTTGCTTGACCTTCTATATTAGTCATATAACCTGTGTAATATAAATAGGCTTTTGCTAAGTAAGCTTCTGCTATCCATTTGTTAGCATGCCCATAACGTTCTGTTGGAATGCTTCTTTGGTCTACAGCAGGCATCATGTCAATTGCTGTTTTTAAATCAGATGCAATTTGCGCGTATGTTTCAGAAATCGTTGATCTAGGAAGATCTTTTGGGTCTGTTACACTAAGAATTAATGGCATACCACCAAAAAATTTAACGGCTCTAAAGTAAAAGAATGCTCTCATAAAATAGGCTTCTCCTAAAGCTTGATTTTTGTAATCTGTAGCTTCTTGATCGGAATTAAAATACAAACTAAAATCTGCATCGGCAGCTTTTTCAATAATGGCATTAGCTCTGGCTACACCATTATAAGTTCCAACCCACATACCTCTATAGGTATCTTCATTAGGGTCAATAAACTCATCGGTGTTTTTAGCGCCAACATCATCAGGGCCTCCACCACCTAACATCATATCAGATAACAAGTTTGCTACAATATGTTCGTTAGAGAACGGATTATTTGATGGTGCTATAATAGCATTGTAAACGCCAGCAAGAGCCTCATCAATATCTTGAGGTCTGCTGTAAAAATTATCTAAATCTTTTTCATAAAGATTTTTAGTATCTAAATAGCCTTTATCGCAACCAGTTAAGAGAACTAAAGTTGCAATAGATATATATATTGTTATTTTTTTCATTTTAATTATTTTTTTTAAAAAGTAACATTAACACCAAACATAACTGTTCTTGCTTGTGGGTATAAACCTAAATCTATACCAGAGCCCCAACCAGTTTCACCATTGTAACCAACTTCTGGATCCATTCCATCATATTTTGTGAAAGTGTATAAGTTGTTAACCGTCGCATATAGTTTTAATTCAGATAAGAAATCGACCTTGTCTAAGAATTTGCTAAAGTCATATCCTACTGTTAAATTATTAATTCTTATGTAATCAGCATCATGCATAAAGATATCTGAAATAAAATTAGTGTTTCTGTTAGATGTAGAACTTAAACGAGGCAATCTATTTGAAGTGCCTTCTCCATGCCAACGATTAAAAATTTGAGTGGTGTAGTTTTGATCAAATCTATCAGCAAACGAACGATATGATTGCATTACTTGCATTCCTAATTTTCCTGATAAGGTAGTATTCATGTAAAATCCTTTATATTCAGCATTTAATTGAAGACCTACTTCAAAATCTGGATTTGGATTACCAAGCATAACTTTATCACTCTCATCTATGACACCATCTTGGTTTTCATCAACAAAACGAACATCACCAGGGCGTTGATCAGCAAAATAAGGATTTCCTGTTGGTCCTACATAAGCATCTACTTCGTCTTGATTTTGTAAGATACCATCTGTTTTATATCCATAGAAATAACCTATAGGAAGACCTATAGAGGCTCTTTGTACAGAGGAAGTACCTTGCGATAATAAACTAGATGCCCCTTGCATAATACCTTCTGCATTAGCAAGCTTAGTAATCTTATTTTTATTATAAGCACCACTAACTGTTACACCATATTTAAACTCATTAGAATTGTCATTCCATGACAGCATAAGTTCGACTCCTGTATTTTCAACGTTTCCACCATTTATATAAGGCGCATTTGCACCAGCTGTACCCGGTAAAGCAGCTATTACTAACCAGTCTCTAGTTGTTTTCTTATACCAATCAAAAGTCATTGATAATTTTGAATCAAATAAACGCGTGTCTAAACCAAAGTTTAATTGCTCAGAGGTTTCCCATGTTACATCTGGATTAGGAACTCTGGCTGGAATTGCTGTCGTATTAGATATGTTTTTATCGTCACCAAAATAATATCCAGGGTTGATATATGCTATGGTAGAGCTATAAATAAAATTATCTATTGACTGGTTACCATTTTGACCCCAACTAGCTCTAAATTTAGCAAAATCTAGAAAATTTGAAGTACCGCTCATGAAGTCTTCTTCGGTTAATACCCAACCTGCAGATACCGAAGGGAAGGTTCCCCATTTTTTGCCAGGAGCAAAATTTGAAGATGCATCTGAACGAACTGTTGCAGATAATAAATACTTTTCTTTGTAGTTGTATTGTGCTCTAGCAATGTATGATAATAAACCACCGCCACCAGCAGCCCAATCTTGTCCATAAGTGTCTATAGAAGCAATATTTGATTTATCAACGTTACGTAAATACGCATAGATAGGAGACCCAAAACGCGAATCTGCTTTGTAACCTCCAACACTTGTGTTAAGTTCATTTTTATACATTTCATTACCAATTAAAGCCTCAATTTGATGGTCTCCAAAAGCAAATTTGTAAGAAAGAGTGTTAGTCCACGTTGAGTTGTTTCCTAAATATTGGCCTTGAGATACACCATCTGTTGTGTTACTATAAAGTAAGCCTAGGGCAAACGTTGGATTCCATGATCTAGTATGTCCAAACCAGGTGTCAACACCATAAGCAGATCTAAATTTTAAATCTTTAATAGGCTGAAATTCAGCATATACGTTACCAACAATATTATTGCTTTTATTTCCTAAGTTACTAAAGTTACTTCTGTAAAACATAACAGCGACAGGGTTATGCTGGTCATTAGCCAATCCATCTAATGTAGGTGTAAAACCATATTGATCAGGAGATTGATCCCAGTAAGCAGGCATTAATGGGTTTTGCACCAATGCGTTGTGTAAGTCGTTATAATAAATATTACCTGTTGCTACACTTCTGTTTTCGGTATTCGTAAAGGTGAAATTTTCACCAATAGTTACAAGACTGTGTTCTTCATTTTTTGCTAAAACAAACTCAGTGTTCATTCTTGTAGTAAGTCTTTTATAACCTGCATCGACTAAATCCGCTCCTATAATACCATCTTGTTTAAAATACGATGCTCCTAAAGCGAATGTATTATCTTCACCCCCACCAGTAATATTTACAGAGTTACTTGAGATGGTTGCATTTTTAGAAGAAATTTCGTTTATCCAATTGGTTCCTTTCCAGCCATTGTCAAGCATTTCAATAATATGATCACCTAATTGTGTTCCTAAATCGCCAGGATAATTAGCATTTAGCCAACTGTTGTTTCTAACAATGGCATTCCAATCATTTGGTGCTAAGCCATCATTTACGCGGCCTTCATCCATAATATATTTGTACTGTTGTGCATTTAAAGGCTCTAAGTTTTTGTAAATATCTTGAAACCCATAGTAAGTGTCGTAAGTGACTCTAGTTTTGCTTCCTTTTCTACCTTTTTTGGTAGTTACTAAAATTACACCATTAGCAGCACGAGTACCATATATAGCAGCAGAAGCAGCATCTTTTAATACATCGATAGATTCTATATCTGAAGGGTTAAGGTAGTCAATACCACCACCAAGCGCAACACCATCTACAACATATAGTGGATTAGAATTACCTACAGTACCTAAACCACGAATAGTTACTTTGGTTCCAGCTCCTGGTTGTCCATTATTCCTTGTAATGCTAATACCAGGTGTTACACCTTGAAGTGCTTCCATAGCTGTTCCTGTATTGAGGGCTGCAATATCTTCACCTTTAACATTTACACTAGCGCCTGTTACTAAGGCTTTCTTTTGAGTACCGTACCCAACAACAACAACCTCATCTAAAGCTTCAAGATTTTCTTTTAGAACAACGTTAATTACTGTTTGATTACCAACCGTAATAGTCTGGCTGGTCATACCAACGTAAGAATACGTAATTTGATCTGCAGAGCTTACATTAGAAAGACTATAATTACCATCAAAATCGCTACTAGTTCCATTTGTAGTTCCCTTAACGATAATTGTAGCACCTGGTACTGGCATACCAGATGAATCAGTTACAAGCCCAGTAATTGTCTTTTCTTGCGACATGACATTTTGCAAGCCAAAAAGCAGGCATGCAATAACTGCGAGTTTAAACTTTATTATCATATTAATTTAGTTTGAGTTAAAAAATTGTTTTTTTAGTTACATGTTGGCAATTCTAATTTGTTTTTAAAAAGCATTAAATTTTAATTGCCCAATGAATTTATGCTTTCTGTTTTTGTTAATTTTTTAAACCATAGGCGTTTTTAGTTTTGAGAATTAGAGTTAGTTTATTGAGTTATTATAAAATAAAAACAACTAGAAATACTAATAAGGCTAGAATAGCAGCAATTAATAATATTTCTAATATGTGTCTTAGTTTGGAATTGACTTTAATCATTGTGTGACATTAATCATCACTAGCAAATGTTAAAATTTTATTAATGAAATGATGTAAGTAATAAAGCGCCTAGTAGAAATTATGATGCAAACGTTTGCGAAAACTACAGTATGCAACATTTGGAGTATTTAATGCAACATTTATACTATTCTTAAAAAATGGAGTTTTTAGATGTAAACTGTTCATTTTCAGTGTAATTAATGGTTTAAATTATACTATTTAACATGAGATGTTGTTAAAAACTAGCTATAAGATTTAATTATAAATAAAGCTTAATAAATAAGCATTGCTACAAATATTCTATTTAGAACTTTTGACTTCTGTTGGTAATATTCCGAAATGATTTTTAAAACATTTTGCGAAATATGAGGGAGATGAGAATCCAACATCATAACAAACTTCTGAAATATTATTTTTACCCATTTCAATAATTTGCTTAGCTTTTTGTAAACGAATATTTCTTAAAAATTCATTTGCGGTTTGATTGGTAAGTGCTTTAATTTTTCTATAAAATTGACTTCTACTTAAATTTAATTCAGAAGCCAGTGACTCTACATTTAAATCAGGATCTCCTAAATTAGCATTTATATAATTCAATACTTTTTCAATAAATTCTTTATCAGGCGAGGTCGTGATAACGTTATTTGGAACATCTGTAATGAAGCTAAAGTATTTGTTAAAGATAAGTTGTCTACTGGTTATTAATTGTGAAAGGCGAAGTTTTAATAGGCGCATATCAAATGGCTTTACCATATAAGCGTCCGCTCCTATTTCAATTCCTTCCATTCTATTTTCTATTCTAGCTTTGGCTGTAAGCATAAGTAGTGGAATATGGCTTGTTCTCATATCTTCTTTAATATGCTTACAAAACGAATAACCATCCATTTCTGGCATAATTATATCTGTCATAATTACATTTGGTAGAAACTCTTGAGCTAATTTTAGTCCCTCTATGCCATTTTTTGCTGTTAATATTTTATAGTCATTTTTTAGTTCCTCTTTTAAATAATTTCTAAGTTCAGTGTTATCCTCTACAATAAGTAATGTATTAGAAATTGAGTGTTTTTCGGTGTCTGTTTCAGTTGTTTTACTACTGTAATTTAGCTCTTCATTAGCAATGGACTCTTTTAAATTATCAAGTATTATTTCATTTTCAGAAAAATGTTCTTTTCCTGCAGGAAGGAATATTTTAAAAGTGGTACCTTGCCCTTTTTTACTTTCTACTTCTATTTTACCTTTATGTAGTTCTACAAAATTTTGAACAACTTCTAGACCAATTCCGGTGCCTCCATAATATGTTTTATTTAAATTTTCAACTTGGTAAAAACGCTCAAAAATTCTTTGCGTTTCTTCTTGGTCTAATCCAGGACCCGTATCAGAAATTTTTATTTCAAAAACTTTAATAGGTGTTTTTTTTGCTAATGGTAACAGTAATAAGGTGTCTTTAGATAGTAATTCAATATTGATGCTGCCATTTTCAGGGGTGACTTTAAATGCATTAGATAGAATGTTAAAAATGATTTTCTCCAACATTTGTTCGTCGGCCCAAATTAAAATAGTATCGATATCATAATCAATATTTAAGCTTATATTTTTTACATGAGCTTCTTCTTTAAAATAACTAACAACATCTTTGGTTAAATCAACTAAATTCAACTCTTTAGCACGTATTTTAACTTTATTAATTTCTAGTTTTCTAAAGTCTAAAAGCTCATTGATCAGCCTGTAAAGTCTGTTTGTGTTTTTATAAATAACCTTATGTTTTTCTTTGATACGTTCAGGAAGCATTAGGGAGCTATCATTGATTATATCTTCTAAGGGACTAATCATTAAGGTTAATGGAGTTCTGAATTCATGAGAGATATTTGTAAAGAATTGAATTTTCTTTTCATTAAGTTCATCTACTTGCTGTCTTTGTATTCTTTCATTTCTTAAGATAGCTTTTTCTTTTAATCTATTTTGTGTATAGTAATTCAATAAATAAATACCAAAAATAAATAATCCTATATAAGCTCCTAGAGCCCAATTTGTTTTCCACCAAGGGGGTAATATAGTAATATGTAATGTTAAAGGTTCGTTATTCCATACACCATCATTATTAGCCGCTTTGAGTTTAAACGTATAATTTCCAGCATCTAAATTTGTGTAAGTGGCACTTCTTTTTTTTCCAACATAATTCCAATTATTTTCGTACCCTTCCAAGTAATAGGCAAATTCAACTTTTTCTGGACGTGTAAAATTGATGGCGCCATACTCTATGGAAAAAACAGATTGATTACTATTGAGTGTGATGCTATTTGTTTCAGAAATTACTTTTTTAAGTGGTGAATTATCAGTATTTGGATCAATTTTTTCGTTAAATATTTTTAGGTTAGAAAGATATAAGCTTGGGAGCTTTTTGTTTCTTATTATTTTAGTTGGATCAAAGAAATCAATACCTTGATAATTTCCAAAATATAAGGTGTTGTTTGGATCTTTGTAAACAGCATTCATATTGAAGTCATTGGATAAAAGCCCATCATTTTTTGAATAATTAGTAAAGGTTTTATTTTTTACATCAAACTTTGTAAGCCCAGTATTTCCACTTAGCCAGATGTTTCCATCCGTTGTCTCTGTTATGGCACAAACGTTTTCTTCTTGTAAACCATTTAATTCGTTATACCAGGTAAATGTATCTGTTTTAATATTATATTGGCAAAGTCCGGCACCTCTTGTCCCAATCCAAATAGAATTATTAGATCCTTCGCATAGAGATAAAATATGATAAGCTGGAATTTTATTACCATCAAAGCCTTTTAAGTTTTTATCGGATATTGATTCAATTGAAAAGGTTTTATTTTTATTTTTTTTCATTCTGTATAGGCCAGAAGTTGTACCTATCCATATATTATCATGTTTATCTACTAATACTTTCCAGATAAAGGCCTCATTAAGTCGAAATCGATCAAACGGTGCAGAATTATAATGCCTAAATTTTTTTGTTTTGGGGTTATAAGAGTTTAAACCTCCATTTACTGTTGAAATCCAAATTGTTCCTTCAGAATCTTGATCAAAACTTAAAATGATATTTGAATTTAATTGCCCGTTTGTGTTATCTGAATTGTAGTTAATAAACGTTTTTGACGCTTTTTTTAAAAAATAAATACCTCCGTTCCAGCTACCTGCCCAAACATTTTCATCGCTATCAATGAAAATAGTTTCTATATAATCGGTAGTTAAACCTGAGTAACTCGTATTCGTTTTTGTATTAATATGAGTGATTTTTTTTGTTTTTTCATTTATAATATCAATACCACCGCCGTCCATTCCAACCCATAATTTACCATCTTTGTCTTTGGTGATTGCTGTAACAGAACTGTTTTGTAATGAGTTTGGATTATTGCTTAGACTTTCAAAATTTTTAAACTTATCATAAAGTTTATCATAAACCACGACACCTTTATTATAGTATCCTAACCAAATTCTTTCATCTTTATCTAGATATAACGACCAAATAGAATTTGATAAGATACTTGTTTCATCGGTTTTACTTTGAACATAATTTTTAATTACTTTACCACTAGGCTCTAAATGAAAAAGCCCATTATTCTCAGTGCCAATCATTAGAGTGCCATCAGAAAGAGAAATCATGGAAAAAATGATATTATTAGAAATTTTAAAGCTTTCAATATTAAATTCTTCATTAAACTCATCGGTTTCTTCTATTCTATAGAGCATCCCATTAAATGTTCCTAACCAAATAATATTGTTTTTGTCTTTTATAATTGTTCTTGCTGGATCTTCAATAGTTTTAAAACCATTTTTCCCACTAAACTTGACTGGCCTTAAGGATTTAGTATTGTAATCATATTTTTTAAGACCTTTGTTGGTAGCAACATATACATTGTCATGTTTATCTAAAGCAAAACTATAAACAGAGATTGGTGAAGTTTCAGTTGTATTTTGACTTATAATTTTTTCAGATTTTAGAGTTTTTAAATTGACCTTAAACATTCCTCGATCAAACGTTCCAACAAAAAGGTTTCCTTTATGGTCTGTTTTTAATCCTAAAATAGGAACATTTGTATTAGTGTTTTCAATGGGTGAAATTTTGATTTTTTTAAACTGATCCTTGTCTTTATCATAAAGATTTAAGCCTTCTTCGGTACCTATCCATAACCTTTTATTGTCATCAATTAAAGAACAATGAATTAAACTACTACTTATAGATGTTGAGTCGTTTGGAGAAGCTTTATAGGCATCGAAATCTATTCCATTATATTTATAAATCCCAGAACCATTTGTGCCTATCCAAATAAATCCAAAATCATCTTGTATAATTGTAGAAACACCTACTTTAGGCATCCCTTCTTTTATTTTAATAAATTGATATGTTTGATTTTGTTTTTGAGCCCAAATGTGGCTCTGTAACAATACAAAGAAACAGATACAGATGTTTTTAATTAAGGTCATTTGTTTTGAAGCAATCGTTTAGTAAATAGATGTTAAAGTTACGTTTTTTTATAATTTTAGCGATACTTAAATTGAAAACAGAATTTCTTATAACTTATTATTTAAACAAAAAAAGTATTGTTACAATTTGGACAGTTGCGCTTATCTTTTGAAATACTAATGAACAGATTTTAAATGAAATAAAAAGAATAACGCATTGAGCATTTTCTAGAAGTGTGTCTTTTAGAAAGATTGGTCTTTATAAAAAAAGGACAATTTTTAAATAGATTTAAAAATTGTCCTCTCAAGTGGAGTCGGAGACAACGACCATAAATTTAACTTTCTAGTGTTTATAGGGCTTAAGAAAGGTCCTGTTTTCAGAGGTCACCGAATTGGTCTCGATTTAACATACTTTAACATTTGGGTTTTGATAAGAAGGTCAAAACGACATAATACTATTCAAAGTTTATTTTGCAATTATCCATTGACGAATTAAAAACAAAAAGTAATAGTGTATTACTTTTTGTTTTTAATAGCCTTCATCAATATGGAGTAGCAGTATTTAATCTCTAAGAGTTAGTATTTTTATTAATCTCTCATTAACATAATAGTTTCCAGTACCTAATTTTTCTTTTTTTAGTACATTGTCTTTAGCTAATAGATT
>TARA_R110002033_G_scaffold26151_6_pt1 | contig 23589 bp, 20 predicted proteins | sample TARA_R110002033 | Tara Oceans TARA_R110002033 (sample SAMEA4397051) | marine metagenome | biome: Polar Biome; feature: [SRF] surface water layer (ENVO:00010504); material: water (ENVO:00002006), including particulate matter (ENVO:01000060) such as... | depth 5 m
GCAGCGCATCACCGCCCGCACGGGCGACCCCCGCAACACCGGCAGCCACCGCGCCTGCGCCCGTAGCCCCCGACGCGGCCGACCCGAGCGTGTATGAGGTGCGGGCGGCACCTGCCATGGAGGCGCCGGCTTTGACGGCGGAGGATGCACCACCTACGACAGCGCCCAGTGCGGCCCGACCGCCCATGCCCGCGACATAGGTCCCGGCGGTCACACCGGCGACCGCACCGACGGCGGAGCCTGCGCCAAGCTGCGGTGCTCCGGAAATCAGGCCGGACGCAATGCCGGGCGCAAAGATGCCCATCCAGAAGAAGACGATGGAGGCGAGCACAGTGCCCATGACCTGCGCGAGTGTCACATCATCGCCGGTCCGGAACGCATCGCTCACCGAGCCGAACAGGGTCGAGCCAATGCCGATGATGACGGCAAGCACCATGAGCTTGATGCCCGATGTGATGACATTGCCGAGCACGCGTTCGGCCAGGAATGTCGTCTTGTTCCAGAGCGCGAACGGCACGAGCACGAATCCGGCCAGCGTTGTCAGCTTGAACTCGAGGATGGTGATGAAGAGCTGCACGGCGAGCACGAAGAAAGCCACCATGATCACGGCCCAGGCGATAAACATGATCGCGATCGTGATGAAGTTATGGAAGAAGCTGACAGGCCCAACCATGTCACTGATCTCCTCAAGCAGGGGCTGGCCTGCCTCGAGGCCGACGCTGGCGATAAATCCCGGGCGAAGGAGATCCGCTGCCGTCATGGTGCTGCCGCCCGCCCTCAGGCCAAGCGCGGCAAAGCTGTCGAAGACAATGTTGGCGAGGATCGCGAAGTTGCCGATCACGAACGCAAAGAAGCCGACATAGAGCACCTTCTTTAGGAGCCCTGCGATAACGTCCGCGTTCTGGCTGAGCGCCCAGAACAGGCCCGCCAATGTGATGTCGATGGCGATGAGCGTGGTCGACAGATAGGCGACATCACCCGCCAGCAGCCCGAAGCCGCTGTCGATATAGGTGATGAAAGTGGCAAGGAAGGTGTCGATCACATCCATGGTGGTCTTCTAGTTCTCCAGGAAGGATTTTGTGCGGGCCCGGCCGCGGGCCGCTTCGGCGAGATTGCGCGAACGCTCCAGCGCCTCAGCGCGGTAGTGAGCGGCCATCATGTTTTCCATCTGCATCAGCTGTCCGGTCTGAAGCGCCGCGATCTGGTTGCCAGACTGCAGGACCTGGAGATTGCCCACAGAGGACTGGCTGTCCGCGATCAGGCGGTCCAGGCTGGAGGTGTCTTCGCGGGCCGATGCGACGACCTGCGCCGTGACAGCAAGGCTTTCGCGCCAGGCGGTGCGGGACTGTTTCCAGCGGGCATGGGCTTCTTCAACGAGGACGGCATTCTGGGGCGGGCGTATCCCCATAATCTTCCGGATAGGCCTCTTCATAGGCGCGTTCGATCTCTTCGACCCTGTAGCCGATGCCTTCGGCATCGCGCATCAGGTCATCGATGCGTTGCATGCGGCTGAGGATGTCGCTCGCGATGGAGTCCGGCAGGTTTTCCAGATCGCGCGCCATGTTCTCCAGCATCGCGATCTCATGGGTCAATTGCTGGACCTGCTGATCAACCTGCTGCAGGGCGCGGACGGCCTGGTACACGTTCTGCACATGGTTGGCGGGGTCATAGACCGCCAGTTGGGCTGAAGCCGGCGGCGCGATCATCGCGGATATCGGCAGGGCGCAGAGGGCGACGCAAGCGAGAAGACGTTTCATCGGAGGCTCCTATTCGGCGGCCAGGGCGTGGGAAGGGGTGAGTGGTGCGTGAGTGCCCGGGTCCTGTCCGGGCCAGCGGGCGAGCAGGTCGGCGGCCCAGGGCAGGCCTTTCTCGATGAGCCAGCATTCTGTGAAGCCGTCGCCTTCCGTTTCGGCCTGGATGCGGTCGAGCATCTGCTGGTCTTCTGGTGAGGACGCGCCGCAAAGGGCCAGCGCGACCGGACCAAGGCCAAGTTCGAACACACGGCAGCCAAGGGGAGACTGGTAGTAGTAATCACGCTTCGGCGTCGCCCGGCTGATCAGCTCGATCTGACGGGTATTGAGCCCGAACCGCTGATAGGTCTCCCGGCTTTGGGGCTCCTGCGCGCGCTCATTCGGCAGGAATATGCGGGTCGGGCAGGATTCCACGAGGGCTGGCGCGATCGAGCTGCCCGCAATGTCAGCCAGAGACTGGGTTGCGAACACGACGGAGACATTCTTCTTGCGAAGGGTTTTGAGCCACTCCCGGATCCGGGCCGCGAACATCGGGTCGTCCAGGAACAGCCAGGCCTCATCGAGGATAAGCAGCGTGGGGCGCCCGTCGAAGCGGTCTTCCAGCCGATGGAACAGGTAAGTGATGACCGGTGCCACCGCGCCCTTCGCGTGCATCAGGTCTTCCATTTCGAAGCAGACCGTGTCGGCCAGACTGAGTGTCTCATGGTCGGCGTCGAGCAGGCGGCCATGGGCGCCTTCCAGCGTGAAAGGATGGAGGGCCGCTTTAAGCGCTGCGTCCTGCAGCATAAGGGTCAGGCCGGTGAGAGTGCGCTCGGGTCGCGGCGCGCTGGCAAGAGACTGGAGGGCGTCCCAGAGCCCGGCCTTGAGGTCCGGCGTGATTATGACGCCTTCATTCATGCAGAGACCGGCAAGCCAGTCGGCAGCAAAGCTCGCGCCGTGAGGACGGTCGATATCCTTGAGCGGCTGGAGGCTCGGGCGATCAGCGCTGCCGAGATCGACATGCGATCCGCCCATGGCGAGCGTCGCGGCGCGGGCCGACCGGCCCTTGTCGAAGATGAAGACCTGGGCGCCCGCATAGCGCCTCCATTGCATGGCCAGCAGAGACAGCAGCACTGACTTGCCTGCACCCGTCGGGCCGACGACAAGCGTGTGCCCGACATCGCCGATATGGAGGTTGAGCCGGAAAGGCGTCGTGCCGTGAGTCTGCGCCTGGATGAGCGCGGGAGCGCTCAGGTGCCAGTTGGTCTGTTCTCCGGCCCAGACCGCTGAGAGCGGCACCATATGGGCAAGGTTCAGCGTATGGAGGATGGGCTTGCGGACATTGGCATAAGGGTGTCCGGGCAAAGAGCCCAGCCAGGCCTCGACGGCGTTCAGCGACTCGCGGATCGCGGTGAAGCCGCGGCCGTTGATGATGCGTTCGGCAATCCGGATATGTTCATCCACGGCGCGTCGGTCCGCGTCCATGACGGTTATGGTCGTTGTGACATATCCGTATGAGACGAGATCGCTGCCGAGTTCCTGAAGCGCCGCATCGGCATCGGCGGCCTTGTTGTCGGCGTCATTGTCGACAAGTGCGGCCTGCTCGTTGAACAGTGTCTCGCGCAGGACCGCGCCCACGGACTTGCGCTTGGCAAACCAGTGACGGCGCTTCCGGGCGAGGAGTTTTTCGGCTTCCGCCTTGTCCATCGCAATGAACCGCGTCGCCCAGCGATAGGCGAACCCCTGCCGGTTCAGCTCGTCCAGCATGCCAGGCAGGGTCGAGGCGGGAAAGCCGAGGATTGTCAGCGTGCGCAGGTGCGCGTCGCCGATCATCGGTTCGAGGCCGCCCGCAAAGGGTTCATCGGCAAGGATCGCATCGAGGAAGACCGGCAGGTCCGGCGCGGTGACGCGATGGTGCCTGGTCGAGATGGTCGTGTGGAGGTAGGTGAGCGCCTCGTCATCATCGAGGCGTACGAACTCGGCGAGGCAGGTCGCGAGCAGAGCGAAGACAAGCCTCGCCTGGTTCTGAAATGTCTCGAGTCTATAGCGCCAGGTGGCGGCATCTTCGGTCTCGGCGCGGGTGATCAGCGCCTTTTCGGCGCGGCCCGTCGCATCGGCAGGCGGGAGCCAGAGAAGCGTCAGGTAATAGTGGCTCTCAAACCGGCTGCCGGCTTCGTCCGCCTGCAGCCCGCGTTCCTGATCGACGAGCCAGGACGCTGGGTCCGGAAACGGGCAGTCCGGATACTCATGCACAGGTGCGCGCTGGGCTTCAAAGAAAAGCGCCCAGCCCGAGCCAGACCGCCGCAACACATTGTTGACGCGGGCATGGATCGCGACGAGCTGTTCGTCCGTTGCGCTTTCAAGGTCGGGGCCGCGGTATTTGAAAATGGTCTGGAAACTGCCATCCTTGTTGAGGATGACGCCCGGCGCGACGATGCAGGCCCAGGGGAGGTAATCTGCGAGCAGGGTGGGTGTTTCTGAGTATTCTCGCAGGTTCAGCATGACAGATGCGCCTTGTGACGTGTGGAGCGGCTTGCGACCGCCATGAAATCCGGATCGGAGCGGGCCATGAACACGGCCGCGGAATGACCGGCGAGCCAGAGGACGAGCCCCGGTATCCAGAGCTGGAGGCCAAGGCCCACAGCGGCGCCAAGCGTGCCGATGGCGATGGCGGCCGTTCTGGGCGCGCCTGCCATCAGGATCGGCTCCGTCAGCGAGCGATGCAGGGGGATTTCATAACCTTCGGTCACTGGACGAGCGCTCCGCCGCCAAAGCTGAAAAAGGTCAGGAAGAAGCTCGTCGCCGCAAAAGCGATGGACAGGCCAAAGACGATCTGGATCAGCTTGCGCATGCCGCCGGATGTTTCACCGAATGCCAGTGTCAGCCCGGTCAGTGTGATGATGATCACCGCAACAATACGCGCGACCGGGCCTTCAATCGAGGTCAGGATCTGGTCGAGTGGGCCCTCCCAGGGCATGCCCGATCCGGCGGCATGGGCTGGCGCGGCCAGCAGAAAGCCTATGGCGACGCAGGCGGCGACCTGAAATGTCCGGTTTGCTGCTTTGGTGTGATTGTAGAGGTTCACGTCTTGTCTCCTTGTGTGACGAGCGAAAGGGAGCGGGAAACGAGCGGCTCGGTCTGGTAGCCGTCGCCGTCGAAACCCGAGACGCGCAGCGCCTCTTCGATCCGGCGCTGGCCGCCCGCGCGGCTCATGAACACGACGACATCAATCGCCTCGGCTATCAGGTCGAACGGGGCGCGGCTGCTCGCTTCGAGCGTCAGCTGCTCCAGCCGTCGCAGGGCGCCGAAAGCCGAGTTGGCATGCAGCGTCGTGATGCCGCCGGGATGGCCGGTGTTCCAGGCCTTGAGGAGATCCAGCGCTTCAGCGCCTCTGACCTCGCCGACAATGATCCGGTCAGGACGCAAACGCAGGGTCGAGCGCACGAGCTGCTGCAGGCTGGCGCTGCCGCGATGGGTTCTGAGCTGAACGCGATTGGGCGCAGCGCAGCAGAGCTCGCGCGTGTCTTCGAGGATGACGATGCGGTCCTCCTGGAAAGCCGGCTCTGCAAGCAGCGCGTTCGTGAATGTGGTCTTGCCCGAGGAGGTCCCGCCCGCGATCAGAATGTTCGCGCGGTTTGCGACAGACTCCCTGAGCGCCGCGCAGAGGGCAGGGGATAAAGCGCCCTGATCGACATAGTCGCCAAGCTCGAAAGGTGTTGTTGCCGGCTTGCGGATGGAAAAGCAGGGCGCGGTCGAGACAGGCGGCAGAAGCCCTTCAAACCGCTCGCCGCTGCCGGGGAGTTCGGCAGAGACAATCGGGGAGGCGCGGTTCGCTGCTTCTCCCACACCGGAGGCGACGAGCCGGATGACCCGCTCGCGGTCAGAGGCGTCGAGCGTGTGCTCGGAGACCACGAGGCCGATACCGGCTTTTTCGATCCAGACAGAGCCATCCGGATTGGCCATGATCTCGATCGTGTCGGCGGCATCCAGCGCATTGCGAATGACCGGACAGAAGGCCGTACGCAGCATGGCGGTCCGGCGGCTGTCTGTTTCCTGAGCGTGTCCCGCGATTGCCATGGGGCAGTGCCTTTCTGTCTGGTCAGGTCAAACCTCTCAGATCAGATGGCGAACGGGCAGTCGGACTGTGGGCCAGAGTGTGCAAGGCGGTGCGAACAGAAGACGTGCGATGCAAAATGCCGGTCAGGTCGGCCCCCATGAAGAGCACACATGTGTGCGACGTGTCCGGGCGATCACATCCGGCAAGGGCATCTTTGCGTGTATGGGGATGCGGGAGGGCGCTCGACATACTAGACGTCTAGGTAATTGGCGCGCACCACTTCGACAAATTCGCTCACGAAGTCATCTTTGTCTTCACTTACGTGAGAAATAAGGATTTCGTGCAATTTGGAGATCATTTCAGTTTCCGATGTAGTTCCTTCAAAAGATTATACGAACGCTCGGTCAAGTCGCTGCGTATGACCGCATCACGCTGTGTCGTCGCGGCCGCCATTTGATGGTCGCTAACGAAGTCCATCTAGTTAGCGTGGTCCGAAGTGGTGCGCCGACTCCATAATTCAATTCCCGGGTGAGGACAGTTGGTGCTTGAGTTTCCTCTCGGTGCGGCTACCAATATTCTTTCGATAGAAAATGGGCTGCATGTCACGTTTGGGGGCGGTCGTGATCAGACTAATTGTTCTGAATTTGAGATCCGGTTGTCTGGGGCTATTTCTTATGGTCCCCCTTTGCTTGGTTGGGTGCTCAAAAACCTCCGTTGATGAGGTCGTCTCGCCGACTCACGAGACTAGTTCCGAAAAAGAGCAAGGCTTTGCGGAGCCTTCGCTGGCGATAGAGCCTGTTGAGGTGACACCTCGTAGTTCTACAGCGTGGTCGCCGAGCAATCGAACTGACGCAAGGTCAGAAAGCGCGATGTGGATATGGCTAGCAGCGATTGCATTAGCGCTGGCTCTCGCATCTACTCTGTTATCGGCTTACCTTTTTGTCTGGCGCAGGAGGCTTCCTGATGGACAAACGTCCGTAGTCCCGGAAATCGTTTTGAAGTCTATGGAGCAGCTAGCGAGTTACAATGTGAGCTCACTGAAAGCCGCTTCTGCGGATCGAGATTTAGCCGAAAACAGGTTCTCGGAAATTCAAAAGAGCTTTGAAATATTTGCTGACATCACTGCGAGAAAAGATGACCAGATTGAACGCTTGCAGCAGGGCAGTGACAAGCAAGTTTATCGGAATTTTTTGAAACGCTTCGTCCGTGTTCTGAGTTTAGTCGACGACGATATCGAGGAAGATCGAAAAGCGGGCAAGGACACGCATGCGCTTGAAAGCCTCCAGCGCTACCTGTTGGACGCATTGCAGGATTCAGGTCTGGAAGAGTTTTCTCCTTCAATAGGCGCCGATTACCGCCAGCAAAATAATGTGGCTGATAGGCCCGAGGTACTTCGAACTGATGACCGAAGTTTGGATTGGAAGATATCGTCGGTTGTGAAGCCGGGGTTTTCGATGAGATCCGGACATGAGCCGATCATGGTAGAGCCTGCCAAGGTTGAGATCTTTCGCTTTGAAGATGTTGGAGATTGAGAATGGGAACTATCGTTGGAATTGATCTAGGAACAACGTTCTGCGCCGTAGCGCAGTTGGATGAGGTCGGGCGCCCTGTCATTGTCCACAACAGCAGCGGCGCCAACATCACCCCTTCTGTACTGACATTCGAGGGAGCATCAAAAATATATGTGGGGGAGGAAGCGCGTAAGCAGCTCGGCGAGCGAAACACCTTGGGAAGGTTTAAGCGTGAGATGGGAACGCAGACAGTTTATACGACTGACGGCGGCGACTACACACCACGACAACTCAGCACATTCGTTCTTAAAAAGCTCAAAGAAGAAACCGAGAAAAAAACGGGTCCTATTTCTGAAGCAGTTGTTACGATACCAGCTAATTTTTCAAATGAAGCACGCGAGGATACTCTGGCGGCAGCCAAAGCAGCTGGGCTCAATGTACGCTATATAATCAATGAACCAACAGCCGCCGCTATGTATTTTGCGCAGACATCCGGCCAAGAGCTTGGTGGTGTCTATGCGGTGTTCGATCTTGGTGGGGGTACATTTGATATCACCATCATGAGGATTCACGGCAAGGATATAGATGTTCTTGCGACCGAAGGTGTGAGCAGACTTGGGGGCGATGACTTTGACGAAAAAATCAGAGAAATCGTGTCTCGAAAGTATGCCGCAGAAAAAGGCGGAACTATCTCTCCATCTGACTTTACCAAAAATGATGCGGAAGATCTGAAGCGAGACCTTTCGACCCGAGCTGATCGAACGGCTCGTGCCTACGGCTCAGCTGGCAGGGCTGATATTCAAGTATTCAGGGCAGAGTTCGAGGAATCAATCTCTACGCATATCGCCCAAATCGAGATGCTTTGTGAAGCCGCCATTGAAGAGGCTGACATCAGCATTTCGGAAATTCAAGAAGTTATCCTGGCCGGAGGAAGTACTCGCGTTCCAGCCGTGCAACAATCGGTGGAGCGCGTTTTTGGACGCAAGCCGATAACGTTTGGAAATCCCGATGAAGTGGTCGCTCTGGGTGCTGCAGTGTACGCAGCGTTAAAGGCCGAGGCGGGGAACTTGAACCCACTTCAGAAGAACGCGATTGCGGGCGTGAAACTCTCTGAAGTGACAAGTAAATGTTACGGTACAATCAGCGTAGGTTTCAATGAAGCGAAACGATCCGAGGAACTTCAAAACACGGTCGTGATAGAAAAAGGCACCAAGATACCGTGCTCGATCACAAAAACATTCTACACAGCTGTTGAAGGTCAAACCGAAGTCGCCTGCAAGGTTACGGAGTGTAACACTCCGGAGACAGACCCTCGTTTCGTTCGATTTATATGGGAGGGGGAGCTTGGTCCGCTTCCGCCAAATAGAGCTGAGAGCAAACCAGTTGAAGTCACGTTTTCCTACACAGTTAATCAAACTATGGCTTGTTCATTTTTGGACGTCGAGAGCGGCAAAACGGCAAAAGTGGAGTTATCTCAAGGCGCGGAACAGGCGAGCAAGTTTGATATAGAAAAGTTTGTGGTGGAATAGATCGTGGAAGGATTATTCTACCTCCTCATTATTGTCGCCTTTATCTTCTGGCGCCCGATCCTTCATGTGCTGTTTGGCGCTGGAAAGGCTGGAATACAAACGGCGGTAAGCGGCGGAGATTTTGGAGACCGCTGGAAGCAAAATGTGGTTGGTATGGGGGCATTGGAGGTGCGCACCCGTACTTTGCCGCCCGCAGAAGAAGGCGCACCACCGCTCATCGAAGTGCAAGCTCGCGGTTTATTCCCTGTAGGCCAACAGAAGAATGTGATGTTTTTGACATCAGTCCGCGATGAGACCGATCCAGACAATCCTAAAGCCATTCTGTCGAGGATAGATGATTTTTCCGAGCCGCTTACGGTTGCATACCAGTTTGCAAGTACAAGCTTTATTGCTCAACCGAACTATGGCTATGGAGATTGGTCTAGGGTTGGTGTGCTCGTGCCGCCGATAATGATACCGCCCTTCCAAGGCTTCAGAAAACTGCAGGTTATTGTTCGTTTAGTGGACACTGAAAATGTCCCGGATATCGAACTTGGACTGCACGATCCTGACGGCCCCAAGGCTCTTGCAACTTTCATCCGGCACGAAAGCTGGATATTCGAAGAAAAGGGGTATGAGGAGACTGCGCGTCAGCGAGACAGGCAAAAGCCACTATTTGTTGAACTGGCTGTGGCTGTGGCTATGGCGGACGGCTCATTTGACTCTTCAGAAGGTGAAGTCATCAAGGTTTGGATTGAGCGTCAGCTTTCTACAGTGCCTCTTGGTCGCAGAGAGGCGGTCAAAGGTGCGTGTAATGATGCCCTCAGGTCGGGCTTTGAGCGAGCTCATCAAGGTACACTTTCCTTGAGCAGAGTCTGCGATGAGATACTTGAGTGTTCTGATCTGCCTGAAAGATATGAAGCGGTGGAACTCTGTCTTGATGTCATGGCAGCGGATGACCGGGCCGACCCTGCTGAACTCAAGGTCATTCGACAAGTTGCGAACGTATTAGATCTAGATCTCGATGAGCTAAAAAGGATGAAAGACCAGCGATTGGTAGGGCTTTCCTCAAACATCTCTGAAGACCAAGCTGAACACTCCTTAGAGGAACTGCTAGATATCGATCCGGATTGGCCAAAGGACCGAGTGCGCAAGCATTTGCGATCGGAGTTCAAGAGTTGGAATGGCCGACTGAACAACTTGACCGACCCAGAAGAACGAAAAAGTGCACAGCGCATGATCGAACTGATTTCTGAGGCGCGCAAAAAGTATGGTTGATGCGCTGCACACTGCACGCGATCGGGCAAACGCAGTTCGATTCGCTGGGGAGAACGTGACCCCGACACCACTTCCAGTAGACCGTCCCGAGCAAACTAGCCTGCGGCCATTAAGGCGGGCAATGGACGTGACAGCAGGCGTCACTCCAATTCTTCACCAGGTTGTGGCCGCAGTGTGTGAAAACCTAGCAGTCCCAATGCAGGTTGTCCGAGCCAGAGTATACGCCTCAGAAGAAATGCAGGCGCACTGCTCACTTCTGGGACAGGGTTGCTTGATTGAGATTTCTTCCTCTTTGGTGGAACATTTAGACCCACAAGAGCAGGCTTTCGTTATAGGCCATGAGGTCGGCCATTTCTTGCTGGATCATCATTTTGTGGGCTTGCCGCATGATCAGACTATCGAGAGATACAAGATAATGCGGGCAAGAGAGCTCTCCGCAGATCGGCTTGGATTGATTGCCACCCGTAATGCGGAAGCGGCGATGCGCGCTGTGATGAAGACATTTTCTGGTCTATCCGAAAGGCATCTTAGATTTGATGCCGCAAGTTTCTTGCGAGATGCCTTTAATACGGAAAACGCGAACGAGCTGTCGGTGTCTCAATGGGACACTCATCCAAGCTTTGCAGTACGCGCACGTTGCCTTGTGCATTTTATGCCGTTGGTGGGCATGGCTTTAGATGCTCGCTGGCTCGAAGATTTCAAAAAGATTGATCTTCGAGTTCAAAAGGACGTGGAGAAATTCAGTGAGGGGGGCGTTGCGGACCAGCTGAACTCACTGCTGGAGAGTGTCAAAGAGTGGGTTTGGGTTGCCGCAGCGGTTGCGCCTGGCAAAATCTCTGGCTCAAGCATGTCGATACTGGAAGCCGATCTGAGAGCTGATTTCGTAGAAAAGATACGCACTAACTTTTCCCAAATGACTGCGTCGGAGGTTGATGATCTAGTCAATCTGAATTTGGCGGCTGCTACGAGAGAGTTTGTCTCTGCTGGCAGTGCTAACGCCATTGGGACCCTTGAGGAACTATGCACGGCCTCCGAACAAAAATTCATGCTGGACTTGAATAGTACCAAGGCGCGCCGCATTTACCGTCAGTTTTAGAAGGTTGGCAAACGTTAGCTACGGTCGATTGGTTTGGTCGCGCCTATAGCTTGTAGCGCCTCTTCAGCCCCAAAAGACTATCGTTCATTGCGTGACAAAGCATCTCTTCTGCGTGCCAGTCCTCCTCCCGAAGGCGGCAGTATGTCTTCCAATGCATGCCCTTCGTGACCCGAGACCCTTCAGTTTGAAATGAATGCGTTTTAGCGACTAGCCTGCCGGCCATCTGCTACCCGGATTGTCTGGCGAGCGCTTCAGCAATTTCTGCAATGGCGTCGGCGAGGTCCTTCTTGACCGTCGATCGCGAGACCGAGAGGCGCTCAGCAATCTCCTCATAGGTCAGCTGCTCGAACCGGTGGAGTTTCAGCACCTCCCGGCGGCGCGGCGCCACCCTGGCGATGACCTGTTCGGCAATGGCGAGCAATTGCGCATCCATGAGCTGGATTTCCGGTGTCGCCGTGCGGGGACAGCCGAGGCGGTCATCCCGCCCCAGCAGGTCGACCGATGTCTTCTGGCGTTTCGTATTGCCGGATTTCAGGTAGTTGAGGGTCAGGTTCCGAAGCGTCGTGAACAGGAGTGGCCGGAGCTCGTCGAGGGCTTTGTCAGGATAGGCCCGTCGGACCGCCACGAACGCATCCTGGACAAGATCCTCGGCTTCGGGCGCATCATGGGTGCGGATTCGACAGAAGCGCACCAGCTGACTGTGATACTCCCGGAAGAGCCGGTTCAGGGCGTCCTCGCCAAGGGGCCGCGCAGACTGGCGCGGGCGGATTGATACGGCCCGACCGGGGTCAGTCCTTGTTGTCTCATTTCCTGTTACAGATGCGCGGACCGCACCCCGTTGGCCGTTCTGCTCTGATCGTCGCGGTGTACCTGCCATACCGTGCCCCTGCTTCGGTTCCGGCGTCAGACTCTCTGGTACAGGACAGCGGGCCCGCGCAGGATGCGCAGGTGATTATCAGCCATGCTTCACCAGGGTTTCCGACGCCCTGCGCATCCGTGAACGGAAGGGTTCGGATGCGTAGTCGGAGAACAGGAGTCGCAATAAGACCGTCTGTGCTGGAGGGCACCTGAAGGTGGATCATGCTCTGCCAGGGTTTCCGACGCCCCGAGCCTCTTCTTGCAAAGATGCTGAGTGTTATTCTAGGCGGCGAGGCGCGCATTTGCAACCAGAAAAGGAAAATAGATGGGCCGTCGGAAAACCGCGAAGCATGCGCAACGGGGCACAGGTTTTGACCCGGAGGTCTTATCGCTGTGCCGGCCCACCCGGGGAGGAGGGTTATCCGATTGCGAGCGGAATTGGAAGGTGGGGAGGGATGGGTGACCTTTGGACAAGGATCAGCGGACTGGGGCACCGGAGAGTTTGAAAGGGATGACTCATGTTAGTTCTCGTGTTGAGAGGCCCGAGTCAGGACAGTTGCTCAGCTGACTCACCTTTCCAACCAAGCGCTTTGCAAACAGGGCAAATGTGGGCGATTAGCGTACGGCGACGTTCACTGGTTCACGTTGGGAGCTCCGCTCCCGACGCGCTCGCCGCCTCTCAAACCATGGACTATGAAAGGGGCAGACTCTAGAAATGAATGAGGGAGCCTAGGGGCTCAGGTCAAATGGTGAGCTGTGCGAACCTTCGCAGTCCTGGACGGTGTCGATCCGCATGCTATTCACTCGATTTTATACCACGAAAAGGCATCGATAGGTTTATGGAGTTTTGCTCGAACCCATTTCATTGGCTACGCGAATATCTTCCTACGCTCACTTAATTTGAGGCGCGACTATCTCGAATTTGGAAATAGCCCCAATGAACGCCTAAGAGTGGCCACCAATTCATCTTTGAAATTATCTGGTTCATTGAGCTTCCAAAGAACTGTCGTGCAATGGTTGGTATCGAAGTGAGTCTTGGCTAGCTCAAATTTTGATGCTTCGCATAAGTAGATCACTGGCTTACCGAGGCCCTCGGCATATCCTGCTTCCCAATATGCTCCAGAGTTATCATGCGTTAGGTCGACTAAAACGAAAGCGCTATCCCTAATTTGTTGCCTCATCAAATTATCGATGATGCCAGCCTGCGCGACATCGCGAAGATCAATCAAATCAAATGAGAGTCGTTCCGAAACGGTGGGCTTAATTACCAGCTTCGCAAACTTTTCTAGCCGCGGGTCCCCATATTGCATTGCGAGGAAACCGAATTTCCCCGGGCTATGACCAGATTTCAAAGCCTCGAATACGTCCCAGCCCGAAAAAGTTAGTTCAATATCCAGATAGTGTCCGGCTTCGTCATATGAATCCGGCACTTCGTTTCCCGTCACCAAACCACGACTCATTAGTTCTTCAAAAACTCTATTTAGTCGTCCTCGATCAACGACGCCGACCCTGCTATAAACCCACGGCTCAAACTGCTCTAGCGTAGTTCCGGACTGCGATGTGCCGTCTCCGATAATTTCAATAAGTCGTCGCCCCTGGTCGGGTGGTAGTGGGAGGCGGACGTTATCCAATGCGTTTCTCAGCCATTCCGAAAGTATGAAAGGTTGTATTTCCTTCGACTGAGCATTCGCGATTAGAAAAGAAATATAAGCCCTCTCAATCGGAGTTCCGCGAAGGAGGTCGGCATCACAAAAATCATCCATCACAGTTCGGCTGATCTTAAAGGTTCCACACGCATCGCACGAAAACTTCTGACTGTCGCCATTGATTGGAAGTCTCCGGCACGTGCCACCATAATTCCCCAAACAGATAGGACATGTTGCTACTGATACGTCCACGCGGTCCCCTTTTGTTCGAACCGGCATAGTGCTATGTCGTTTTGTGATTCAACTCAACCTGGCAGGGGCGGCTAATTAGCTTCTACTATGATCCAATAATCGAAATACCGCCCGACTTTAGTCACAAGGAGAACGACTTGACGGCTTCCTTCGCACTGGACGTTATGGAGCCGCATCGTCCAGCAGTGGGTCGGGTTGTTTTGAAGTTGATTACTGAGGAGACATCCACTGGGGCAGATTTTGACGCTCAGAGTAGTGCCGTTTGCCGGATGAATCCGGAGTTGTCTCGGAAGATGGTAGTAGTGATTGGTGTGGTGCCGTGACTATCGAGGATGGCGAAAAACGAGTTCGTTGGCACCGAGCAATCTGGAACCGAATTATAGGAAGATCTGGTCATGACAGACAATCTAGATTTTAGTGGTGACCGCCCTCTGAGGCCTGACGATCCCGATTACCTAGGTGTGAATGCGCTGGCCGTACGGCTAGCGACTATCCTGCGGGATAAAAGCCTTAAGGACGGATTTGTGATTGGCGTGGAAGGGCAATGGGGATCGGGAAAATCATCATTGATAAACAAGACGATCAGCCAGCTTAACGATTCATCAAAAACTCCGGTCATCGTAGAATTTAATCCATGGCTTGTGGGAGACAAGCGGGACCTCATTGCAGAGTTTTTTGTAAGCTTGGACGAGGCCTTGGCGAAATATTCGGCGCGATCAGAGATCAAAGGAAAGGCTAAACTTGCAGCTCAAACCGCAAAGGAAGGGCTTCAAAAATATGCAAAACATATAGCTACGGGAGCTAAGCTATTGTCGGCCGCTTCGCTTGTCCTTCCCCAACTCAAGACGATTGCCGATATTCTTGAGAAGGTGCTGCCGGACCTCGACGACGCAGTTACATCACAACCCTTGCATGAGCAAAAGGCTGAAATCGAGGCTGTGCTTCGCGACTTTTCTGATCCCATCATTGTGTTTGTTGATGACACTGAAAGGCTGGATCCCGCAGAGGTCATGGAGATTCTGCGGCTTCTGCGAGCTGTCGGTGATCTACCAAACATTATATATGTTGTTTGCTACGACCGCCGCGCCTTGGTACGAAACATTGGTTTGGCTCTTAGGGCAAAGAATGAGGAGGAGGCGGGCGAAGCTTATCTTGAGAAAATTGTCCAGGCGACACTTACAATACCCAGACCAGAAGACTTTGCTCTAAGACGCTGGTTCTTGCGAGAGGTGTTTGCCTTCAGCGGTTTGTCTGCGGATGATCCCCTGCTTCCTGATGTCGCGAGCCGGCTCAAGGCCGTCATAGACATGGAAGGTGGCAAATTCTTATCGACACCGCGCGACGTTGTTCGAACCTTGAATAGCCTTAAATTGGTTTGGCCAGCTGTTCGGGACTTTGTCGATCTTCCGGATTTGGTATGGCTGCATTTGATCAAGCTAAAGCGCCCCATGCTTTATGCTTGGGTTGAAAATTATATGAATGGGTTTGCTGAAGTCGCCAGAAAAACTGCCTCTGCTTCTGATGCGGATAAGCAAGCAAGCGAGTTGTTGGAGCTAGTCAAGGCGGACTACGAGCCCGAGAGCATAAATTTCTATAGATTTAAGGAAATCATCCCGGGTCTGACAAGATCAAATACTGACGATGGTGAAAGAAAATGGACCTCCTTTCGAATTGATCAATCAGAGATCGACAAACATACAAAAGCTCGTCGTCTCGGAAGTCCACACTACTACCGATACTATTTTGCATTAGGTCAGAATAGCGGTTTTCTGGAGGCTGGCGAAATAGATGTAGCGCTGAATGAAATTCGAATCCGCTCGGAAGATTTCAACAAACGGGTAGAGCGGTCGGCGGAGAACCGTTTTAGCGACGGCGAACTCCATTTTTCAGTCTTGTTCGACAGCCTTCGTTCGTCTGTAGCGGAACTGAATGACTCTCAAGCGCGGTTTCTGTTTGATGTGATTGCCGACAAAACCGACGCAGCAATCCAAAATTCTCCGGATCCCTATCATAATGGCATAAGGTCAGTGTGGGCGGCCCGTGCAGTCTTGAAGGATATAGTTGCGCAAAGTGAAAGTCGGCGCACTTGGCTGATTGATTTCTTCCGAAAGGGACAATCATTCAGCTTTCTCTCATTTGTGATGAGGGAACTCAAAAATGATGGTCGCTACGATCTCAATCTGGAGGAAAAGTTCGTCGTTGAACTAGGTAACGTCTTTAGCGAGCGGGTGGTAGAAGCGGGCGACGTAATCTTTGAGACACCTACACCTGATCTCGTCATCCTTGTTGCGTTACGGTGCACCAAAGAACCAGATCAATTTAGAGCACGCTTGAACAAGTTGCTCGAAAAAGATGAGAACCTTATCCTCCTGATCGGTTCTGAGAATGCTCGAGGCGCTCACATCTCGTCATCTGGGCCAAGCAGAAGGCCTCTCGATCTAGATGTATTCACCAAACTGACTGGCAATGACGGGATTGTTGATCGCATATCTGCGATTATCAAAAATCGCGAAAACTATTCACAGAATATCCAATTGGCGATTGATACGATCATCGCAGGCCTCGAAGACGCCAAGCGAGTAAAATCAGACAATTTGGATTGAGCGCTCGAAAAGAAACTGAAAGTTCTCTGGTGACGGATCTTTGCCTATTCGCGATCTTTCCATGATCTTCTCGCCTCGCGGGCGACAGTTGAAACAAAGAGCCATCAAACAATTTTCTTCTGACATCACTATACGCTTCCTTTTTCCAGGAGAGGGGGGCACCCAAGCGGATTAGAACGCCTTTGCCTCTGCTGCTAGTTTTTCGAGCCGTTCCTGGCAGGAGGCATCGGCAAGCTCCAAAAGCCGGGAGATCCGCTCGGCCTGCCAGTTCAGGATCTCAGGGCTTGTCTCATAGGCGGGTGAATAGCGGGCTTCCACATAGGCGCGGCGCAGGAGTTCGAAATAGCGTTTGTAAGGTTTGCGTTCCGGGGCCCATGCTTCGGCGAGACGCGGATCGATGGCTTCGCAGCGCTGGCGCAGCTTGCCGAGGTGGTGCGTAGCCGGAGCATAGAGAGTAACGGTAAGGAGAACCATGCGGTAAATTGCTTCTGCAGCTTGGTGCAGATGGAAAGCCGAATGATTGTTCTCATCTGCACCTCTTCCTGCATGCCTTATTCCGTCGCCCAAAAACAACTCTGCTTTCTTGCGCCAGAGCGAAACATACTTGGCTGCTATCTCGTAGGCTTTCTGAGGATTTGGGGATCCCGGCTGGGCCAGTCGGTACCTTGGCTGGCCGGGGCCTGCTTTGGTATCGCTGTCATATAGCAAAACGCCTTGATTGATGACTTCGGTAAAGAAGTATTGGCCGTCGCTGAGTGACCGGTTTACGTCCCGTAGCGTGTGGACGATGAGCGATATATCTTTCTGGATTTTAGGGTCCTGGAACAGGCGGTCTTCAACACTGGACCAGAAGGTGGTCATGTCGGTCAGTGCTTTGTGAGAGACGATAACGAGGAAGTCATAGTCTGAAGCCCGGCCGGATTTGCGGTCGTCGAACCACGTTCCCCGCGCGAAGCTTCCATAGAGAACAAGTTTGAGGATGCGGTAGCGAGCCACCCGTTTCGACGTGGACTTGCGAAGGCGTGCCTCAAGCTCTTCGAGGATCACCCTCCGGATGTAGGTGGCCTCTTTCTGCTTTTGCAGGTTGAGATGATCGAGACTATTCTTCACGAGCTGCGCGTTTCCTCTTGTGGCACGTCTCCGCCACTCTACCTGTCGTCGCCACTAGAAACCAGAGTTCTGGAAGACATGCAATTCTGTTGGCCATGTTCAGCTTTGAGGCGGTCGAGGTGCTCACGACACAGGGCATCCGCGAGGCCGATCAGCACCTCTATTCGATCGGCTTGCCAGGCGAGTATGTCGGCATGGGTCTCGTAGGTCGGCGAATAGCGGGCTTCGACATAGGCCCGCTGTAGCAGTTCAAAATGGCGGTTAGAGGATTTTTGCAGCGGCGCCCAAACCTCGTCGACTCTCGAATCGACCGCTCTGGCAAGGCTGCGGAGCTTGCCGAGGTTGTGGCTGGGGGGCGCGTATTGGGTCACAGTCAGCAAGAGCATGCGATACGCGAACTCAGCTGCTTGGCTGAGACTGAATGCGGCATGGCTATTTGCCTCAGGATCCTCGCCGGTGTGGAAACGGCCGTCTTGCAAAGACAGGTTTGCTTTTTTTAAAAAGCGGGAGTGAAATCCTAAGCCAAACTCGTGAACGGACCGAGGATCTGAAGCAACTGGCTTGGCAATTATATTCTTGGGCCGGCCGTCCTTGCCGGGTTCACTGTCCTCGTAGGCGAGGATGCCTTGATTGATGATGTCGCAGAAAAACCGGGCGCCGGCTTTGAGGTGGCTGTTTAAGTCTGGCAGCGTGTGGATGATGAGGGTTACGGGGCATTTGACATGGTGGTCCCGGGCGATGCGCTCTTCGACCTCGTCCCAGAAGGCGCTCATCCCGGCCAGCGCGCGATGGCTGACGATCACCAGGAAGTTCATGGCGGCATGCGGGGAGAGGGCTGCTGTCTCTGATGCACTGTTTCTCGCGAAGGGACCGAACAGGATGAGCTTCAAAAGCCGGTAGCGGCTGGCTCTTGCGCCACCTCCTGTTTCGATCCGGGCCTGCAGCTCTTCAAGCATGATATCCCGGGCCCTTGCCAATGCGCGGGCGCGGCCTGGGCTGAGGTGATCGTGTGACGTCTGCAAGGGCGGAAATCTCGTCTGGTTTCGGTAATCGGCAGGGCGAAGGAGATTCAACTAAAGAGAGGATATCTATTGGGTTTTTCGCTGTAAAGGTCTTTGTCTGGAGAGATGGGGGCTGGATCTCAGGCGGATGAGGAAACGCCTTTTGGGAGAATTGAAAAGTTACTTAAGGTAGAAATTGGCATCTGGCTTGCACGTGTTGGCGCGACACGGAAGAGGCAGATGAAAACCTACCCCTTGAACTCCTCAGGCGTACTGAAACGCTATGATTATCTCTGGCCGCTTTCGCGGGACCGCTGGGCCTGGGAATATGTCCGGCGCAACCCGAAACTGAGGCGCGATGCTGAGTTACGCAGCGATTCTGAGATCTCGGAGAAAATCGCGCCCTGCGCACCGATCCGGATGCTCAGGTCCCGCGTGCCCCAGAGACTGGCCGAACGCTGGGGCCTGGTCTTTATGCCTGATCCGGACCTCAATGGTTTCGAAGCCGACGCGGTCTGGAACAAGCATGTCTATCCCGATCAGGTCGAAATCAACTGCTCGCCGCGTGCGCCCGGTCAGAAGTGTGACATCTGGGACCGTACCGTGCCGATCTGCGATATCACGCATATCACAGACCTGCAGGCCCGCGAGTATCTTCTGGTCCGCGGAAAAGGCTGCGTGGTTCAGGTCCGCTGCACCGGTACCTCGCTGATTGGCCTCGAGCCCGTCAAAATGAAGCTGACAATCTCGGATCTCGATGACTATGAGCGCAAACTCAAAGCACAGAAGGCGGCCCTTGCGCTGGTCGAGCAGGGGCCCGTCGCTGAAACACCTCTATGGACGAAGACGACACAGATCCTGCGGGACGGGCTTGTCGCCCTCGATTGCCTTGAGCTCGGCATGTCCAGGCGAGACATTGCCGTCGTGCTGAATGGCCAGGAGGCCATTGACGCGGAATGGGGCCTCGAGACCGGGACCATGAAGGACGCGATCAGGTACATCATCCGCAAGGCAGAAGGTCTCCGTGATGGCGGGTATCTGGTCGAGCTGCTCGGCGCCGAGACAGGTCTGGATCAGCGTGTGGCCTGAACAGGCCTTGTCTCATCTGCGACCTGCCCGCGCGATTGCGCGGGGCTGTTCGTCCGGAATGGACGTATTGAGGTGGGATAGAGCCGTTCTTCTGGCCGGCCCGGCTCGTCTCACTGAGGGATCAGAAAGTCCGGCTTCAGGCATGGGGCTGGGGCTCACCGGCAGGTCGCGCGCCCGCGCTTCCCACTGTCCGCTGGCCAGAGGGGTCACGGGCGCCGAATTGCGTGAGGTATGGATCAGGTGTTGTCGGGGGCAAGAACGTCAACGGCGCTGCCGGATGCGTAATGCATCGGAAGCGATGCTGGTTTGATCTGGACGGGGCTTCTTCGCTTGAGCTTCGGTTTCAGGGACGTGGCATTGTCAGGTTTCAGGATGGACTCGTCACAAGATACCGATGGGGCGAATGCCGCCTGTCCGCTTCTGTCATTTCCTATGGATTGTCCGCGTCCTCCCCGTCGGCCGCTTCCTCAATATCTCTCCTCAACAGCCGGGTCTGGGCGGACGGTGCGTCTGCCAGAGCGCGGGCCCCGCACAAGGGGGCGGGACTTCGTCGTGATTGTTCGTCTTTAGATTTCCTACCTACGGCTTCCCCTTGCGCGGGGCCCTTATGCGCTCCGGCGATGCACCTTTTCGCCGCCCACCCCCGCCTGATGCGGGAAAGAACGCCGGGCGGCGCAAAGGAGACTGACATGACTGACCAAATTAGCCCCGCTATACCCCTTGGAACAGCTACCGCTCTCACGGTTCCGGACCACCCCCGCATCTACGTGGCCTGCCTTGCTGCCTACAATAATGGCCGCCTGCATGGCGCATGGATTGAGGCAACCACCCCTGACGCGATCAGGGCAGGGGTCAGCGCCATGCTGGCGGCGAGCCCCGAGCCTGATGCCGAGGAATGGGCCATTCACGACTATGAGGGCTTTCAGGGCGCAAGCCTGTCTGAATATACCTCGTTTGAAACCGTCTGTGACCTTGCAGATTTTCTTGGTGAGCATGGCGAGGTGGGCGCGAAGCTGTACCGGCATTTCGGAGACGACCTTGAACAGGCTCGTGCGGCCTTCGAAGACTATGCCGGAGAATACCGCAGCGCCGCAGACTTCGCCGAGGAATTCATGCGGGAGACCGGTACTGAAATCCCGCCTTCGCTCGACTATTACATCGACTGGACCGCGCTTGCCCGCGACATGGCTCTGAATGGTGAGATCATGGTGTTCCAGACGGGCTTCGATGAAGTCCACGTGTTCTGGAGCCGTTAGAGATGGCTTTCACGGAACGCTTTGACGCGTTCGTATGCGAGGGCGATTGCATCGCGTGCGAACAGGACGGGTTCCGGATCGTCGCGCGCATTGTGCGCGACGATAGCCCCGACGCGCCGGACCAGCGCCAGGACGGATTCTGGCCATCCCTCTACAAGGATGCGCCGGGGTTCATCGGCCCCGGAAACAATTTCCGGGAACGCTTTGCGAAGGCACAGGCCGAAGCCGAGGCGATCATGGAGGCTTGGCACAAGGATGATTGGTTCTATTGCGGCATCGTCCTCTCGGTGTCGCTGGACGGCGTCATACTGGACGAGCACGCCATCAGCCTCTGGGGCGTCGAAGCAAATTATCCGGGCTCGGATAATGCTCATCTGACGGACGTCGCAGATGATCTTCTTCCCGACGCCATCGTGATCGGTCGCCGGGCTGCGCAGCGCCTTTGTGCGGCCGTCTCCAAACTCGGGGCGCGCACATGAGTGCGCGCCTGTCCTCTTCAATCAATTCATCAAAGGAGGCCCATGCCATGGCCCAGCCTATCCTGAAAAACATTCCCCTCGATCAGCTTCGTATCTCCAAGCTCAACATGCGCCACAGTCGGAAGAAGCCCGACGTGTCCGATATCCTGCCGTCAATCCGCGAGAGCGGCATCCGCCAGACTCTGCTGGTGCGCCGTGAAGGCGATCATTACGGCGTCGTGGCCGGACGGCGGCGCTTCTTCGCCCTGAAGGAGATCGAGAAGGAGACCGGCAAGCCGCCCATGGTGCCGTGCGCGATCATGCGGGAGGAAGATGCCGCCAGCGCGATAGCGGCATCCGTCATCGAGAATGTCGGACGCCTGCCAGCCTCAGAAATGGAGCAGTATACCGCCTTCAAACGCCTGCATGATGAAGGCCGCGCCGTCGAGGATATCGCCGCATTCTTTGGAGTCACGGTGCTTCTGGTGCGACGGGTGCTGGCACTGGCGTCCCTCGCCGAACCCATCCGCAAACTCTATGCCGGGGACGAGATCGACCGCGAAACAATACGCGCCCTGACGCTCGCGACACCAGAGCAACAGGCGGAATGGCTTCGCCTGTTCGAGAGCGAGGACGCGCGCGCGCCACTGGGCCGGAACTGCAAGGCGTGGATCACGGGCGGCGCGATTATCACGACCGACAAGGCCCTGTTTGAACTGGCAGGGTATGAAGGCCTGATCACGGCTGACCTGTTTGGCGAGCATGGCGTGTTTGCCGACGCGGACGCCTTCTGGACCGCGCAGTCGGCAGCCGTTGCGTCGCGCATCGAAGCTTATCTCGCCGAGGGCTGGAAGGACGTGGTCTGCCTTGAACGGGGGCAGTATTTCCAGCGCTGGGACCATGTGACCAAGACGAAGAAGGAGGGCGGCAAGGTGTTCGTCGAGCTTCGCCACGACGGCCGTGTGACATTCTATGAAGGCTATATCTCGCAGGCTGAGGGGCGGCGAAACGACAAGGAAAAGCGCGGCAGCGACGACCCTTCCTCAGCACCCGTCAAACCAGAAATGTCCGGCCCCCTTGCTGAATATATTCTGCTGCACCGCCATGGGGCGGCGCAGGCGAGCCTCGCTGCCCAGCCCGCTATCGCGCTGCGCCTGATGGTCGCCCATGCCATGACCGGCAGTGCGCTCTGGACGATCCGGCCGCATGAATGCAGCAGCCGGAAGGACGCCACACGGGCGAGCCTTGAGGCGTCGACAGCTGCCGCCGAGATGGCGGCGAAACGGGAGCGTGTGACAAGCCTGTTCGCAGCGATGAACGTGTCAGGAGAGACCCGCCGCAATGGCGACGCTTATCGCCTTTGCGAAATCTTCGCCGCCTTGCTCGCCATGTCGGACGCGGAAGTCGGTGAGGTTCTGGCCTTTGCCATGGCTGAGACATTGGAAGCGGGCGGGGCGGTGGTTGAGGCCGTTCTGCATGTTTGCGAGACCGACCTGTCAGCCTGCTGGAAGCCGGAACCGGCCTTCTTCGCCCTCTGCCGCGATAAGCGGGCGATCAATGCGATGGTGGCCGATATTGGGTCTGAGTCTTTGGCGGCAACCTGCGTCACCGATACGGCCAAAGTACAGAAGGCGCTCATCGGGAACCGGATTGCTGGTGAGGCTTGTGAGCCCAATCCCGACTGGCGACCGGGCTGGATGCAGGTGCCGCCAGCCCGCCTCGTGGACGGAGCGGGGTCTGCGCCTGCTGATGCCTGGGCACGGATTGCGGGTCTGTTTGAGGATGGCCGGGACAATGCGCAGCCAGATGCGGAGGCCTTCGCAGAGCCAGACGCCGCCTGAGGATTCAGTCTCCTTTTCAGGCGGATCAGGAGCCGTCCGGTGCCAGGCATCGGGCGGCTTTTTCGTATTAGTCTCTCATGCTGAGGTGCTGCTGGTCGGAGTGTTTCATGGGTGAGGGCGCAAAAAAATCGCTCGTCTTTGGGTCTCGTCTTGCATCCGGAACTGTCTGCCAGTCCTGTTCCATCCGCTTTCGTGACCTCGCGTGTCGGACCCCTTGTTCCCGTCTCTTGCCGTGTGACCTGGACGACGCCTGCCGGGCTGTGAAACCGGCCCGGGCGCAAGAATTTTCCCCGCC
>TARA_R110002033_G_scaffold34779_7_pt1 | contig 23579 bp, 22 predicted proteins | sample TARA_R110002033 | Tara Oceans TARA_R110002033 (sample SAMEA4397051) | marine metagenome | biome: Polar Biome; feature: [SRF] surface water layer (ENVO:00010504); material: water (ENVO:00002006), including particulate matter (ENVO:01000060) such as... | depth 5 m
CCTGTCCTATACCGGCAACTTCCTGCGCATGACCTTTGGCGTTCCGGCCGAGGAATATGAAGTGAACCCGGCGATCGAAAAGGCGATGGACCGGATCTTCATCCTCCATGCCGACCATGAGCAGAATGCGTCGACCTCGACCGTCCGGCTGGCCGGTTCTTCCGGTGCCAATCCCTTTGCCTGCATCGCAGCCGGCATTGCCTGCCTCTGGGGTCCGGCGCATGGCGGTGCCAATGAAGCGGCGCTCAACATGCTGCACGAAATCGGCCATCCCGACCGCATTCCGGAATATATCAAGCGCGCCAAGGACAAGGACGATCCGTTCCGCCTGATGGGCTTCGGACACCGCGTCTATAAGAATTACGACCCGCGCGCCTCGGTGATGCAGGAAACGGTTCGCGAAGTGTTCGAGACGCTGAAGGTCAAGGATCCGGTATTCGAAGTGGCACTTCAGCTTGAGGAAATGGCGCTCAACGACCCCTATTTCATCGACAAGAAGCTGTTCCCGAACGTCGATTTCTATTCCGGCATCATCCTGTCGGCGATCGGCTTCCCGACCTCGATGTTCACCGTATTGTTCGCTCTTGCCCGCACCGTCGGCTGGGTCGCTCAGTGGAACGAGATGATTTCCGATCCGGGCCAGCGCATCGGCCGGCCGCGCCAGCTGTATACCGGTCCGACCAAGCGCGACTATGTGCCGATCGACAAGCGCTAGAAGCTACCGATATTGAGAGAAAGGGGAGCCATTGCGCTCCCCTTTTTTATGGGGTTTTTCGGGCCGGCAGCGACAGGGTGAAGGTCGAACCCTGATCAGCCGCGCTCTCCACGGCCAGGCTGCCGCCCATGGCCCGCGCCAGCCGGCGGGAGATGAACAGGCCGAGGCCGGTGCCGCCATCGCCGGACCGGCCTAGACGTTCGAATTTCTCGAAAATCCGCTCCTGGTCTTCCTCGGCGATGCCTGAACCCTGGTCGCTGACCGAAATCCGGGCAAAGCCCTGGTCAGCGGACACGCTGAGACTGATGACCGAACCGTCCGGCGAATAGCGGATTGCGTTGCCGATCAGGTTCACGAGAATTTGCAGCGACCGGCGAAATTCGCCGCTGGCGGGCATTTTCTGTTCCTTGTCCGGCAGCTCCAGCCGGATCTGGTGATCCGCTGCCTTGACGGCAAGCAGGCCTGCGGCCCGATGCGCCAGATCAACCAGATCGATATCATCGCCAGCCACGGTGAAGTCGGGACGCTCGATCGCCTCCAGATCGGACAGATCATTGACCAGGTCGAGCAGATGCCGGCCAGCGGAAGCAATGTCCTTGGCATAGCTGGCATAGTCGCCGCGCAGCGGGCCTTCCAATTTGGTACTGATCGTTTCGGCATTGGCGATGATCTTGCCGAGCGGCTGGCGCAGGGCCGGACCCAGCTGCATGCCGAACAGGCTGTCGCTGATCAGCTTTCCGCTCGCCTGCCGCGCATCTTGGACCGGAGGCTCTGGATCATCCAGTGCTGCCGCAAACCGGTAGCCGGCGAACAGGCCAGCCTTGTCGATCAGCGGTTCGCCCTGCATCACGAACAGCCGCTGAGCGCCGGTTTTCTCTCGCATCCGCTGATTGCGGATCGGTTGACGCTCCGCCACCGCCTCAAGCAGTTTCGCGTGCGCCGATGGCGGGATCACGTCATAAATATCGATCAGCGACTGGCCAATGGCGCCAAAGTTCCGGGCTGCCTTCCCTGGCATTTGCTTGGCGATGATCCGCAACGCCGCGTCGGTCCGGATCGCGCCCCGTCCCTCCAGGCGGTCAAAGTCACGATCACGAGCCGGATCGGCCTTGTCACTCTCGTCGTGTGAATATTCCTTCCAGTCGATGATCGAAAGGGCCAGCGGTTGATCCCGCTCCGCGGAAGCAAGCCGTGTTTCCACCCACATTTCGATGCGGCTGTCATCGTCCGATGCATGGACCGGGCGGGACAGGTTCATCCGCAGCCGCCGGCTGAGCCGACACAGCGCCGCCAGTTCGGGCACCGCGAGCGGCCCGCCTTCCTTGCCGCCGCAGCGCAAATGGAGCCGCATCAGCAGCGGATCCGCCGACAGCAGCAAGCCATCGGCATCAACCTGCCCGCGAACCGGCTCTGCAAGTTTGAGAGCGTTGTTCATCGACGATCTTCGCTCAGATAATCACGAGACAGAGTGCGCTCGGCATCCTGATAGGCATCCGGAGCCGCCCAGCCGGACACCAGGGCCACACAACGGTCCCGATCCAGCTCGCCATAAGTCGCAGCGGTGAGAATATGGTCGCCGCTGTCGAGCGCCGCATAGATCGAAAGGGCTTCCTGGACCGGATAATCGGCAGCGCGCAGCACGATGATGAACCGGGCCATCTCTGGCTCGGCGGTAAAGGTGACAATCTGGTCGCTGCTCAGGCCCGATTGCCGCGCGAGCCGAGCGACAAACAGGGCAAGGCCGTCCTTCATCGGATGGGGAACCGGATTTGTTTCTGTTCTGGTCTGTTCGAGCAATTGGGCCAGGCGCTCCGCCTTGCGCGCGACGCCGGCGCTCTCGTCATGTTCAGCGAGCAACCGTTCGGCGGCCTGCTGCAACCGTACACCCGGGGAGCCGGACAGACGGACCAGCGCCGCCGTTGCCGGCCAGGCGATCGCATAGACAATTTCCGGCGGCAGGTCCGCAAGACAGGCTTCTATAGCGCCTGCCGCACCGGTGGCTCTGGATTGCGCGACCAGCAGTCCCATCGCGGCCTGCGCCACGGCAGGATCGTCATGATCGAGATGCCGGGTCAGCGTGGATTCAAGATCCTCCTGGGAAATTTTCTGCAGCAATCGCGCGGCCAGCTCGTTTTGCTGGGTCTTAACCAGAAGATGCTGCACGATCTCCGGCTTGTTGAACAGGCCGCTGGGCTGCAGCAAGGCAAAGCTCTGATCGCCGCCCTCCTCCGCTATCGAAAGCAGCAGCTGGTGGGTCACACCGAGGTCGCGGGTTGCAATCTGGCAGATTCGCTGTGCGATCTGGCTGACGGCCCGGCGCAGATATTGCAGGGCATGGGACCGCATCCGGTCATTGAAAACAACGTCCGTTCTCGGGAAAAGGGCCTGGGCAAAATCGTCGGCCACGAAGGAAGCCTTGTCCGCCATCGCCCGCGCGCGCCGGATAATATCATTCTGCTTTGTTCGGTCCATCGGAGAAACTCGCTCTGCCATATCAAGGCCGTACCCTAATGTGGTTAACAAGCCGCTAAGTCGAATTTTTAGCCAATAATCCGCAAGCGATCAGCTTTTCGGCGCATTTTGCGCAAAATAGCGATCCAGAACAAGCGTCAGGCCGGAATATAGCAACGCAGCATAAATACCATAGCTAATCGGTCCGAACATAGTCGCCAAGAGCAGGATCAGGAGAATCAGTCGCGAATCCGGTCTTATCAGCGCAAGGCGGGGTTCGCCCGGCCCGCTCCGCAACAGCAGAAGATGCGCCAGCAGCACCAGGAAGATCACCAGATTGGGCACGAAGGTCATGGTGCTGGAGGTCTTGACCAACAGGATAGCCACTGCCGTTCCGGCAAATATGTCCAGGGCAAGGCCGGTCCAGTCCCGGCCCGTCGCGGCATGCGCAAATTGCGCCATCGATGCCCGGGTGAATTGCGCGATACTGCCAAGCAACAGCAGGCTGAGAGCAGCGACAGAATAGCCGAAAACCGCCGTTCCGATACCCGCCAAACCGGCCAGCAGAATGAATATCCCAAGATATTGCGAGGCCGATTCTTTCGTCCACAGCATCGGCAGGCTCCGCTTGACCAGCGGCCGCAGCAGAAAGCGGTTGAGGAAATTGTCCTTTTTGCCCGGCATGTCTCTCAGCTTGCGCCGGGTAAATTGCGCGGCGCTGAGTTCGCTCTGGATATGCGCAATCGCGCCGGCACCCATCCGGCGGTCCGAGATGATCGCCCGCGGACAATCGGCCTGGACCGCAGTCCTCAGCAGCGCCGAGCCAATCTCCCATTCGTCCGGGATATCGATCATCGCGACCAGCCGCGAGGCGTTGAGCGAGACGATCCCGAGCCAGCGCTGGTTGAGATCGATCCGTTCGAATTCCTGATATTCCTCGGCCTGCAGCACCGTGAACAGCAGTTCCTGCGGCGGTCCGCTCAGCTGGCCGATAATTTCGTCATTCGGCACGATGCCGTCGGCGATATAGACGATATGATCCTGCTCGCTGGCATATTGCACCAGATCGCTGGGGCTGCGGACATATTCCGCATCCAGACCCTGCTGCTTCATCGCATCGATTTTCTGCAGCAGCGCGCCATGAGTGACCGGGCAGAGAAAGATATATTTCTCGCAGCCGAACCGTTGCGCCGCCTGAATCTGCAAATCGAGCAGCGTACCGGCAAACAGCGGCAGCAGCGCAATCGGGCCGTTGCCGTCGAGATCGTCTTTTGCCAGGGAAATCAGTGCCAGTTTCACGAATATGGGGGTCCCGAACGATGAAGAGGAATGTTAGCCCTATCCATAGAGGGTCGCATCCGGTCAAGCCAAGCGATATTCTGCCAATGAAGGCGCGCTGGGCACGCCTGAACCCGTCGTTCAGTCCCGATGGTCCTCGACGGCAGAGACCGCACGTTGCAGCTTGCGCAAGATCACCGGATCGCCCGGTGCCGAACGGGTTGCCTCATCGGCCAGCTGCAGGATTCTGGTAGCGGCAAAGCTGGCCGCCAGTCCCTTGAGACGCCATGCGGCATATTCCCAATTGGCGTCGCAGCGCGCTCTTCCGAGCAGGTCGACCTGCCGTTTCGCGCTTTCCAGAAAGGCCGCGCGCAATTCCGCGATCAGGGGTTGATCATCCCCCACAGCGGCCGTCAGAGCGGCATCCAGAGCCCCATAATCAAATGACATTTCACCCACTTACGCTTGCTATGGTTAAGTTATGGTTTCTATGATCTGATATTGTGGTAAATAGTCTTATGGCAGGAGAATCTAAGATAATCGGGATGTGGCGCGATCGGGATGATAATTCCGGCGAGGACCAGAAAGAATCAACCATGGATGCGGCGAGCGAAACACTCTCAGAAGGAGCCGAGCAGCAGGATTTTCCCGATGAAAATCAGGAAAATAGCACCGAATCTGCGGATGAAGACTGGAGCCACTATTCGGACGAGGGATTGCCTGCCCCTGCCCGCTTTCGCTTCTGGCCGCCGCTGTTGCTGGCCATCGCCGCTGCGTGCTGGACCGGATTTTTCCTGTGGGCCAACCGCGACATTTTTACCACTATGCCCGCCGCCCGGACCGGGGTCGAGCTGCTGACGCAATGGTGTCTCCCGATCGCCACGCTGGGCATCTTCTATCTGCTCTACATGCGCAACAGCACCCGCGAAGCCCATCGCTTTGCCGACGTGGCCCATTCCCTGCGCAGCGAGTCCGAATTGCTCGAAACCCGGCTGCAAACGGTCAACAACGAACTCAGCATGGCCCGTGAATTTCTCAGCCACGAAAGCCGGGAACTGGAATCGCTGGGCAGCCGGTCGTCCGGCAAGCTGACGACCGCCGCCGGCCTGATCCGCAAATCGCTCGACGACGGTCTCGGCAAGATGCAGAAACTGGATGATGTCGGGGGCACCGCCTATCGCAATCTCGAACAGCTGCGCGAACATCTGCCGGTGGTGATCAGCACCGCCAAGGATGTGACCAACCAGATCGGCAATGCTGGCCGCACCGCCCAGTCGGAAATGTCCGCCATGGTCTCGACGCTCGGCAAGATCCGCGACGTGGGCGCCGCTGCCCGGCAGAGCCTGACGGACCTGACCGACAAATCCACCCGGTCCGTCGATCATCTCGCCGCCGAAGCCGAACAGATCAGGGCCAGCCTCGCGGAACAGCTTCAGGCAGCGGAAAGCGCCTCCGGCGAACTGACCAGCCTGTTGCGGACGACGACGGCGGAAACCGTCACGGCCATTCACAAAAGCCGGGCAGAGCTGGCCACCGAAGCATCGGAATCGACGCTGGCGATACGGGCGGACCTGGATGCGCTGGAAGCCGCACTGGCGAGCCTCGGAGAGATTGCCGATGCAGAAGAGCAAAGGTTGCAGGCGCTGGCGGTCACGCTCAACCAGAATATCGACGACATCACCGAAAATGTGAAGAATCTGGACAATGAAAGCGGCGAGAAAACCGCAAAACTGGCCTTTGCGATGTCGGCGATGGAACAGAATAGCGCCGCCCTGCGACAAACGCTTGAAAATGGCTATGGCGCCGCCGACGGTATGATCGAGCGGGTCGAAAAACTGCTGGTCGCGCTCGACAGCAGCGCTCGCGAAATGGACGAGACGCTGCCGATCGCCTTTGAACGGGTTTCGGAGAAATCAAAGGAAAGCCTGGCGCTCTATGGCCAGATCGCCAGCCAGGCCCGCAAGGCACAGGAAGACGCCGGCAGAGTGGCCCAGCAGGTCGCGCAAACCGACCATTCGATCAGCAAGCAACAGGAACATCTCCGCAAGCTGCGCGACCAGGGCGACGAGGCGAGCCAGTCGGTTGTCGAGCAGATTGCCGATATTTCCCGAGCCATCGAGGATGTCCGGGAGCAGAATGAAGCGCTGACCGAAAGCGCTGGCGAGAAGATGATCACGGCGCTGCTGCGGGTCAGGGAGACCGCAAAACAGGCGTCCGAATATTCCCGCGAAGCGTTGGAAAATTCGATCGCCGGTTCAACCGACGCTTTCGAGAAAGTCAGCGAGGAGGCCCTGAACCGGATCATCGACGACAAGATCGCCTCGATCGCACCAAAGCTCGAACAGGCAGTGGCCAGCGCGGTGGCGACCACCCAGTCAACCGCTGCCCATCTCACCGATCAGCTGGCCGCGATCGAGGAAATGACCAAGAATCTCGAGCAGCGCATCCTCTTTGCCAAGGAAAAGGCGGAGCAGAGCAGCGACGAGAATTTTACCCGGCGCGTTGCCCAGCTGACCGAATCGCTCAACTCCATCTCCATCGACGTCGGCAAGATTCTGTCCAACGATGTCACGGATACCGAATGGGCCGCCTATCTGAAGGGCGACCGCGGCATTTTCACGCGCCGCGCCGTTCGCTTGCTCGACAGCCGGGAAGTGCGCGAAATCCTGGCGCAATATTCCGGCAACGACGAATTCCGCGAGCATGTGAACCGCTATATCCACGATTTTGAAGCGATGTTGCGCGGCGTGCTGGCCACTCGCGATGGCAGTGCGATCAGCGTGACGCTGCTGTCATCCGATATCGGCAAGCTCTACGTCGCTCTCGCCCAGGCGATCGAACGCCTGCGCAATTAGAGTCAGACGTCTTTCATCCGTTCCCGGCTATGAAAGAAATCGATCGTGTCCATGTCGATCCAGCCATAGATATAGTTGAGATAGAATAGACCGAAAGCGGCCGTCGCCAGCAGCGTGGTCAGCAACAATATCCGCCACGGCCGGAAATTGGCCGGTGCGCCTTCGTCCTGCCCCTCGATCATCTTCGCCCCCGTTTCATGGTGGCTGCGGATGCCGATCGGCAGAACGATGAACGCCGCTGTCACCCAGAACAGCACATAGATCGCGAAGACGGAGTAGAGTTGCATGGCCTTATGCCTCTATGGTCAGCACCGATACGATTGGTTTCTTGCCCGTCCACTCGGTGGCGCTCCGGCGGACCAGCAGGCGGATTGCCTCGTTGAACTTTTCGATATCGCCGACGGGCTTGGAATAATTTCTGACGATCTTGTCGACCACTTCATCGAGGAAATCTTCCTCGTCCTCTTCCAGCGGCACGCCGTGCATTTTCAGGACAGGCTGACCGAAGATCTTGCCCTTGTGATCGAGGCCGATGGCTACCGAAATCATGCCGTTATGCGCGGTCTTGCGCCGGTCGTTCAGCGTTTTGCCGTCAGCGGGAATGATGACATCGCCATCCACGACTAGACGGCCGGTGCGCTCCTGCCCCAATATTTTCGGGCCATTGGGCGCCAGTCGCACGACATCGCCATTCTGCTGGAAGATCGCCTTGGGAACGCCCTGCTCGAGACCGAAGCGAACCTGGGTTTTCATATGACGGATTTCGCCATGGACAGGCACCAGGATTTCCGGTTTGATCCATTTATACATTTGCGCCAGTTCCGGCTGGCCGGGGTGACCGGAGACATGAATATCTTCCTGCCGTTCGGTGATCATCACCACGCCCTTCGCCGCCAGCTGGTTCTGGATCCGGCCAATGGCGATTTCATTGCCGGGAATCTGTTTCGACGAAAACAGCACATGATCGCCTTCGGACAGCTTGATCTGATGGCTGTCGCCGGCAATCCGGCCGAGCGCCGCCCTCGCCTCGCCCTGGCCGCCGGTGGCGATGATCATCACCTCGCCGCGCGGCAGGCTCATCGCTTCCTGGAAATCCACCGTCGGCGGGAAATCCTTGAGATAGCCGTTTTCCTTGCAATTTTCGATGATCCGGTCGAGCGAGCGGCCTGCGACGCAGAGTTTGCGGCCGGCATGGATCGCGACTTCGCCCAGCGTCTGCAGCCGGGCGGCGTTGGACGCGAAGGTCGTGACCACGATCCGCGTGTCGATTTCGTCGACCACCCGCATCAGGTTGCGCCGTACCTCGCCTTCCGAACCGGACGCCTTCTCGTTGAAGACATTGGTCGAATCGCAGACCATGGCAAGAATGCCCTCGTCGCCGATTTTCTGAAGCTCTTCCGGCGTCGATGGCACACCCAGCACCGGCTCGTCGTCCAGCTTCCAGTCGCCGGTATGGAATATCCGGCCATAAGGCGTGTCGATCAGCATCGCATTGCCTTCGGCAATGGAATGCGCGATCGGCAGATAGCGGAAGCCGAACGGGCCGAGATCGAAGCTGCCTTCATTGGGAATGATATTGAGCGTCACTTCGCGCTCCAGACCGACTTCTTCCAGCTTGCGACGGATCAGGCCAGCGGTGAACGGCGTCGCGAACAGCGGCACGTCCAGATCAGCGGCAAAATAGGGAACCGCTCCGATATGGTCCTCATGACCATGAGTCAGCACGATGCCGAGCAGATCCTTGCGGTTCTTCTCGATAAATTCGAGATCGGGCAGAATCAGGTCGATACCCGGATAGCTGGGATCGGCAAAGGTCATGCCGAGATCGACCATCACCCATTTGCCATCGCAGCCGTACAGGTTGACATTCATGCCGATTTCGCCCGAGCCGCCGAGGGCCAGGAAGAGAAGTTCTTTTTTTGCTTTTGTCATGAAGCGTGTGTTGCTCGCTGATAGAGGAAATGCAGGCCCTGAAGGGTCAGGTCCGCTTCCAGATGATCAAATACATCTGTATGTTCGTCAAAAAGTACGGCTAATCCGCCGGTAGCAATGATCTTTGTCGGCCGGCCGATTTGCGCTTTCGTGCGCTCCACTAGACCTTCGATCATCGCAACATAACCCCAAAAAATGCCGATCAGCATCTGGCTTTCGGTGGTTGTTCCGATGACATTGTCATCTTCCGGCGATTCCAGTGCGATACGTGGCAGTTGCGCGGTTTTGCCGACCAGCGCATCGAGCGAAAGATTGATCCCGGGGGCGATGACACCGCCCTTGTAGGCACCCTGATAATCGGCGACATCGAACGTGGTGGCGGTGCCGAAATCGATGATGACGATATCCTGTTTATATTTTTGATGCGCCGCGATCACGTTGAGCACCCGGTCTGCGCCGACGCTGTCCGGCTGCTCAACATCCAGAGCAATGCCCCATGCCGCGTCGCCGCGACCCGCGATCATCGGCGTGACGCCAAAATATTTCTCGGCCAGGACCGTCAGATTATGGAGCGCGCGCGGTACGACCGTGCCGATGATCACGGCATCAACCGCGCTCAGTTCAAGCTCTTCCAGCTCCAGAAGCTGTCTCAGCCAGACCACATATTCATCGGCCGTGCGGCGTGCATCGGTGGCAATCCGCCAGCGCGCGCGAATGTCATCGCCGTCGAACAGGGCAAACACGACATTGGTGTTACCAGCGTCAATGGCTAGCAGCATGACTTCGACCTTTCATTCATCCGGCAGCTCGCTGGTCCATTTCCACATCGCCAGCGTGGAGCACGATAAGCGTTCCATCCGCCTTTCTCAAGCGCAGCGCACCGTCCTCGGTAACGCCCTGATATTCTCCGTGAATCTTTTCCCCGCTGGGATCGGACACGGACAGACCGCTGCCCGGTCTGTGTGCGGCAGCCGTCCAGTCCTGCAGGATCGACGGGAAGCCCGATGTCCGCCACTGTTTCAGCCGTTTTTCGAAGCGCAGAATCAGATCGGCCAATATTTGCGATGCATCATGCTCATTTTCGGCATTGGCCGCTCGCAAGGATATCGTCGCGCGGTCCGGTACATCGGGCGCACTGACGATATTGACGCCGATCCCGACCACCACTTTATCCGCGACTCGCTCCAGCAATATGCCGCAAATCTTGGCGTCGCTGACCAATATGTCATTCGGCCATTTCAGCAGCACCGGCGTCTCGGCGGACAGCTGGCCCTTGAGCATGTCATGAACCGCCAGCGCCGTCACAAAGGACAGGCTGGACGGAGCCGGATCGCCGGGCCGGATATCGACCACCGTGCTGCAGTAAAGGTTGCCCGGCGGGCTTTCCCATTTTCGACCAAGGCGACCGACGCCGCCGACCTGCTTTTCGGCACGCAGCCAGAAGCCTTCGGCGGCCCCGTTCTGCGCCACCAGCAGCTTGACATCCGCATTGGTCGATGCGGTTTCGGCAACGGTCGTGACGGAACTGGTCAGAAGAGCGCGCCTGCCGCTGCCGCCGTAATCGGCGCGACGAACGGGATCGCCAGATAGCCGAGCGGCGATACGATCAGCGCCAGTATAGCGATCAGGATATTTTCGGCCTTGTGGCCGGTGACCACGATCTCGTTGGCAGGCTCGTCGAAATAGATGATCTTGACCACCTTGATATAATAAAAGGCGCCGATCACCGAAGCGGCGATACCGATTACCGCGAGCGGCAGCATGCCTGCGGCAACCGCTGCATCAAATACCAGGAACTTGCCCCAGAAACCGAACAGCGGCGGGATACCGGCGAGCGAGAACATGAACACGGCAAAGGCCGCTGCCAGACCCGGGCGGGTCTGCGACAGACCAGCAAGGCTCGCCAGGCTTTCCAGCGGCTTGCCATCCCGGTCGCGCATTTCCAGCACGCATATAAAGCTGCCCAGCGTCATCGCGACATAGATCGCCAGATAGAACATCATCGCCGAAATGCCCTGCGCCGTGCCGGTCGCGAGACCGATCAGCAGGAAGCCGACATTGTTGATCGAGCTGTAGGCAAGCAGCCGCTTGATATTCTGCTGCCCGATCGCGGCTACCGCGCCGAGAATGATCGAGGCGAGCGCGACAAAGACGATGATCTGCTGCCAGGCCGAGGTCTGGCCACCGAAGGCGTCGATGATCACCCGAGCGGTCAAGGCCACGGCGGCCACTTTCGGCGCGCTGGCAAAGAAGGCGCTGACCGGGGTCGGCGCGCCCTCATAGACGTCGGGCGTCCACATGTGGAACGGCACGGCGCTGATCTTGAACGCCAGGCCGGAAAGCACCAGCACCAGTCCGATCAGCGGGCCAGTCGAAAGGTCGCCGCTTAGCGTTTCGCCGATCACCGCAAAGCTGGTCGATCCGGCAAAGCCGTAAACCAGCGAAATGCCGAACAGCAGCATGCCGCTCGCCAGTGCACCGAGCACGAAATATTTGAGGCCCGCTTCCGACGAGCGGATATCGGTACGGATGAAGCTCGCCAGCACATAGGCTGACAGGCTGTTCAGCTCGAGACCGATATAAAGCGTCATCATGTCAGTCGCGGAGACCATCATCCCCATGCCGATCGTGGCGAAAAGGATCAGGACTGGATATTCCGAGCGATATTTGCCGCCGTCCTGGAAGAAACGCGGTGCGACGATCAGCGACAGGATTGCCGCGAGATAGATCAGGAACTTGGCAGTGCTGCCGAAGGCATCCATCCGGTAGAGTCCGTCAAACGCTTCCGCTCCGCCCTTGAACTCGGGCTTGTGCGCCAGCACCATCAGCAGGATCGAGGCGCCGAACAGCGCCGCTACCGACAAGATCGTGACCAGACGAGCGGCCTTTTCCTGGCTCCAGGCGGAGACCAGCAGCAGGATCAGGCTCGAGACCGAGAGGAACAGTTCCGGCGATACCAGCCAGAGAGACGATGCAAGGTTCATTAGTGCGCCTCCCCATGGGCTTCATCTTGGATTGCCGGTTTCGCCTTGCCCATTTTCAGATGCGCGTCGCCTTCCGGTGCGGCCCGGTCAATACGCGCCACCAGTGCCCCGACGTCACCGCGGATCGGCGCCATGAAGCTTTCCGGATAGACACCCATCCACAGCACGGCCGCAGCAATTGGCGCAAGCAGCGCCATTTCGCGCGCCGACAGGTCGGGCATTGCCTTGACGTCCTCGTGCACCAGTTCGCCAAAGGCGACCCGGCGATAGAGATAGAGCATATAGCCCGCGCCGAGAATGATACCGGTGGTAGCAACCAGAGTGACCCAGCTGTTGACCTTGTACAGGCCGATCAGTGACAGGAATTCACCGACAAAGCCGCTGGTGCCCGGCAGGCCGATCGAGGCCATTGTGAACAGCAGGAACAGGATCGCATATTTCGGCATGTTGATCGCCAGCCCGCCGTAGCGGCTGATTTCACGGGTGTGCAGCCGGTCGTAGATCACGCCGACGCAGAGGAACAGCGCCGCCGATACAAGCCCGTGGCTCAGCATCACGATGATCGAACCCTCGATGCCCTGCCGGTTGAAGGCGAACAGGCCGAGCGTCACGATCGCCATATGAGCGACCGACGAATAAGCGATCAGCTTCTTCATGTCCTGCTGCACCAGCGCCACCAGCGAGGTATAGACCACCGCCACCATCGACAGGCCGAAGATCAGCCAGATGAACTGGTCGGAGGCTTCCGGGAACATCGGCAGCGAGAAGCGCAGGAAGCCGTAACCACCCATTTTCAGCAACACGCCGGCCAGAATCACGGAACCGGCGGTCGGCGCCTGCACGTGGGCATCAGGCAACCAGGTATGCACCGGCCACATCGGCATCTTCACCGCGAAACTGGCAAAGAAGGCCAGCCACAGCCATGTCTGCGCCTCGGGCGCAAAATCATAGTTGAGCAAAGTCGGGATATCGCTGGTTCCGGCATCCTGCACCATCCACAGCATCGCGATCAGCATCACCACCGAGCCGAGCAGGGTGTAGAGGAAGAATTTATAGCTGGCGTAAATCCGGTTGGCCCCGCCCCAGATGCCGATGATCAGATACATCGGGATCAGGCCGGCCTCGAACAATATGTAGAACAGGAAGATATCCTGCGCCGCGAACACGCCGATCATCAGCACTTCCATGAACAGGAAGGCCGCCATATATTCGCCAACCCTTGTCTGGATCGCTTCCCAGCTCGCGCCGATACAGATCGGCATCAGGAACACGGTCAGCATGATCAGCATCATCGAGATGCCATCGATGCCCAGCGCCCAGGCAAAATTGCCGAACAGTTCGGCCCGCTCGACATATTGCCATTGCGGCCCGCCGATATCGTAATTGGCCCACAGCACCACGCCGAGAACAAACAGCACCAAAGTCGTCGCCAGCGCCAGCCAGCGCGCCGCCTGGGCATTGAGGAACAGGCAGATTATCGCTGCCAGCATCGGCAGCCCCATCATCACGGACAGGATCGGGAAATCAAGCTGGTTCATTCGCTGGCTCCCTGCACAATGATCCAGGTCGCAGCAGCGGCAAGGCCGAGCAGCATGACCAGGGCATAAGTATATAGATATCCACTCTGGAAGCGCTTCATAACGCCCGAGCCGCTGGCGACCACCGATGCGATGCCGTTCGGACCGAAGCGGTCAATCGTGCCCTCGTCACCGGTTTTCCAGAACAGCCGGCCCAGCCAGAAGGCAGGACGGATGAAGATCAGATTGTAGAGCTCGTCGAAATACCATTTGTTGAAGAAAAACTGGTACAGTGGGCTGAACGTCGCGGCGAGGCGCGCCGGGCGATCCTTGCCAAAGAAATACATGAAGATCGCGGTACCCAGACCGGTCAGCATCGCCACCGTGGAGGACAGTTTCACCCAAAGCGGCACTTCATGGATCGCGTGCATCAGATGCTCGTCAAAGGCCAGGCTTCCGGCCCAGAAAGTGGCTCCTTCGGCGGCCTCGACAAATTTGTCGTGGAACAGGAAACCGGCCAATACTGCACCGGTCGCCAGAACGATCAACGGAATCAGCATGGTCAGCGGGCTTTCGTGGGGATGATAGCCACCGGTACCGGTCGCGTGGGCGTGAGCCGAGTGATCGTGGCCGGCATCTTCCTGCGCCGGCGGATTGTCGGCACCGACATTCTCGTGACCATGCGTGTCATGCTCGGCGTCGTCGTGATGGCCGTGCAGCGCATGCTGGATATGCTCGGACTGCGCCCAGCGCGGCGTGCCCCAGAAGGTCAGGAACATCAGCCGCCAGCTGTAGAAGCTGGTCAGCAAGGCCGCGAGCACACCGATGAAGAAGGCGAACTGGCCAACCTCGGTGCCGCTGGCAAAGGCGACCTCGATGATCGCATCTTTCGAATAGAAACCGGCAAAGCCGCCCAGCCCGACGATCCCGACACCGGTGATCGCCAGCGTCCCGGCCATCATCGCCCAGAAGGTCAGCGGGATATGTTTCCTGAGGCCGCCATAGAAACGCATGTCCTGCTCGTGATGCATCGCATGGATCACCGAACCGGCACCAAGGAACAGCAACGCCTTGAAAAAGGCGTGAGTGAACAGGTGGAACATCGCCGCGCTATAGGCACCGACGCCAGCAGCAAAGAACATGTAACCGAGTTGTGAACAGGTCGAATAGGCTATCACCCGCTTGATATCATGCTGGACCAGGCCAACCGTCGCGGCAAAGATCGCGGTCGACGCGCCGACGATGGTCACCACCGTCAGGGCAACCGGGCTGGTCTCGAACATCGGCGACAGGCGGCAGACCATGAAGACGCCCGCGGTCACCATCGTGGCGGCGTGGATCAGCGCCGACACCGGAGTCGGGCCTTCCATCGCATCGGGCAGCCATGTGTGCAGGCCAAGCTGCGCCGACTTGCCCATCGCGCCGACGAACAAAAGCAGGCAGAGGATTGTCATCGTATCGAGACGCATTCCGGCAAAGGTAATGGTCGATCCGGCCATTGCAGGCGCGGCCTCGAGAATTTCTGGAATCGATACGGTGCCGAACACCAGGAAGGTGCCGAAGATGCCAAGCATGAATCCGAGATCGCCGACGCGGTTGACGACAAAGGCCTTGATCGCGGCAGCATTGGCGCTGGGCTTCTTGAACCAGAAACCGATCAGCAGATAGGAGGCGAGCCCCACGCCTTCCCAGCCAAAGAACATCTGCACCAGATTGTTCGCGGTCACCAGCATCAGCATGGCGAAGGTGAACAGCGACAGATAGGCGAAGAAGCGCGGCTGGTCCGGATCTTCATCCATATAGCCCCAGCTGTAGAGATGGACGAGCGCGGACACGGTGGTCACAACCACCAGCATCACCGCCGTCAGCGCATCGACGCGCAGCGCCCAGTCGAAATTGAGATCACCGGAGACGATCCAGGTCAATACCGGCACGACTTCGGCGCTGCTGGTTCCACCCAGAAAACCGATGAACACCGGCCAGCTCAGCGCACAGGACGCAAACAGCGCGCCCGTGGTCACGACCTTGGCCGGCACATTGCCGATGATCCGGTTGCCGAAACCCGCGACAATGGCTGCCAGCAAGGGCAGGAAAACTATGAGTATAATGTTCACGCTTACCCCCGGAGCCGTTCGTGCTGAGCTTGTCGAAACTGGAGCGGCGTGCGCTGGCCCTGCCCGCCGACAGGCTCAGGGCGAACGGTATTTTTAGACGAACGCATGCTCACCCCTTCATCCGGTTGACATCATCAACGGCAATGGTGCCGCGCTGACGGAAATAGATCACGAGTATCGCGAGACCGATGGCTGCCTCGCCGGCGGCCACGGTCAGGATGAACATCGCGAACACCTGTCCGGTCATGTCGCCGATAAAGGCGCTGAACGCGACGAAATTGAGGTTCACGGCCAGCAGGATCAGTTCGATCGCCATCAGGATGATGATGATATTTTTCCGGTTCAGGAAAATACCCAGCATGCCCATCACGAACAGGATCGAGCTGACCACCAGATAATGTTCAATGCCAATCATGACATCTCCCCCGCTGTTGAATAGATAGCCGAGATTTTGTCCGTTCGTGCTGAGCCTGTCGAAGCACATCCATCGGCAGAACGGCGCTCTGACGGAACAGGTCCTTCGACAGGCTCAGGACGAACGGTGATTGGGGTCGATGAGTTTTGCCTCATAGCTCGACTCCCTTGCCGACTTCCGGCTGCGTGTTGCGCGTCGAATCCTCTGGCCGGCGAGCGACCTGGTCGGCGATATTCTGTCTGCGGACACCGCCGCGGGCGCGGTGCGTCAGCACGATTGCGCCGACCATCGCGACCAGCAGGATCATGCCTGCGGCCTCGAACAGGAAAACATATTTGGTGTAGAGCAAGGCACCAAGCTGCTCGATATTGGACGGCGCGCCGGCCGGCGGTCCGACCGCTGCGGTCGCTTCGCCCATGCCCGACGACTGCCATGCACCAACGCCGAAGATGATCTCGACCACCAGCACCAGCGCCAGCAGCAGGCCAAGCGGCAGATTCTTCATGAATCCGGCCCGAAGCTCGGCAAAATCAATGTCGAGCATCATCACGACAAACAGGAACAATACCGCCACGGCACCGACATAGACGATCACCAGCAGCGCCGCGATAAATTCGGCACCGACCAGGACCATCAGGCCCGCCGCATTGAAAAAGGCCAGGATCAGCCACAACACGCTGTGCACCGGGTTACGCGCAAAAATGCAGAATGCACCGCTGGCCAGCACGATGGCGGCGAAAAGATAGAAAGCGAAGATTTGCATCAGGCATATCCTCCCTGAAGCGCAGCTTCGGGGAGGTGGCGCGCCAAAGGCGCGATGGAGGGGCCGAACGCAGCGAGGCGCAATGGCCCCTCCACCAACCTTCGGTCGGTCCCCCTCCCCATGCTCCGCACAGGGAGGAAAAGTTCAGCGTATTTTCGCACATTTTCCCGCATCTGAATCATGTCAGCCGCCTTACCGATAGGGCGCATCGGCGGCAAGGTTTGCCGCGATTGCCCGCTCCCATTTGTCACCATTTTCGAGCAGCTTCGACTTGTCGTAGATCAGCTCTTCGCGCGTTTCCGTCGCATATTCGAAATTCGGCCCCTCGACGATGGCATCGACCGGGCAGGCTTCCTGACAGAAACCGCAATAGATGCACTTGGTCATGTCGATGTCATAGCGCGTGGTGCGGCGCGAGCCGTCCTCGCGCGGTTCCGCCTCGATCGTGATCGCCAGCGCCGGGCAGACCGCTTCGCACAGCTTGCAGGCGATGCAGCGTTCCTCGCCATTGGGATAGCGGCGCAGCGCATGCTCGCCCCGGAACCGCGGCGAAATCGGGTTCTTTTCATAGGGATAGTTGATCGTCTTCTTCGCCTTGAAGAAATATTTCAGCGTCAGCATATGCGCGCCGATAAATTCGAACAGGGTGAAGGCCTTGATGGTTTGTGCGATACTCATGCGTTTTTCCCGGTCACGTCATTGCGAGGAGCGCCAGCGACACGGCAATCCAGAGCGGCGAGCGACGCACTGGATTGCTTCGCTGCGCGCGCAATGACGGTGAAGAGTGTGATGGTTTGTAACATGGTCATGCTGAATATCTCGTCAGCATCAGAAAGCCGCTGACCAGAAACACCCAGAACAGCGAGACCGGCAGGAATATCTTCCAGCCCAGACGCATCAGCTGGTCATAGCGGTAGCGCGGCACCGTCGCCTTGACCCAGCTGAAGATGAAGAAGAAGAAGAATATCTTGGCGAACAGCCAGATGATGCCGGGCACCATGTACAGCGGTTCCCAGTCGATCGGCGGCAGCCAGCCACCCCAGAACAGGATCGCGTTGAGCGTGCACATCAAGAGCACATTGGCATATTCGCCGAGCCAGAACAGCGCAAAGGCCATCGACGAATATTCGGTCTGGTAACCGGCAACCAGCTCGCTTTCCGCTTCGGTCAGATCGAACGGCGTGCGCGCGGTCTCGGCGAGCGAGGAGATGAGGAACATCACCGCCATCGGGAACAAGAGCGGGTTGATGCCATAGGCATTGATCCCGAGCAGATGTGACTTCTGGCCGATGATGATGTCCTGCAGATTGAAACTGCCGGCGAACAGCACCACCGAAATGATGATGAAGCCGATCGAGACTTCGTAGCTGATCATCTGCGCGGCAGCGCGCATCGCCGAGAAGAAAGGATATTTCGAGTTACTGGCCCAGCCGGCAATGACCACGCCATAAACGCCGAGCGAGCTGACCGCGAGAATGTAGAGCAGCCCGATATTGATATTGGCCAGCACCATATTCTCGCCGAACGGAATCACCGCCCAGGCGAGCAGGGCCACGGAGAATGTGATGATCGGCGCGAGCAGGAACAGGCCCTTGTTGGCGCCCGAGGGAATGATCGTTTCCTGCAGGAACACTTTCAGACCATCGGCAAAGCTTTGCAGCAGACCAAAGGGACCAACGACATTCGGCCCCTTGCGCAGCGCCATCGCTGCCCAGATCTTGCGATCGGCATAGATGATCATCGCCACCGCGAGCATCAGCGGCAGCGCAATCAGCAGAATCAGCGCCAGCGTGCCGACAAACCAGCCGGCTTCATAGCCGATAAGGGTTTGGAGATATTCGGTCATCAGATATTTCCTCCCTGTTGCGCAGCAATGGGGAGGTGGCGCGCGCCTAAGCCCTGGCGCAGGCGCGTGGCGGAGGGGCCAAACGCAGTAAGGATAGCGCGTGGCCCCTCCACCGCTTCGCGGTCCCCCTCCCCGTGCTTCGCACAGGGAGGATGAATGGCAGCGATTCCCATCATTCCGCCGCCTCCATCATCTCGTCATCGGCATGCAGCAGTTCCGCCGAGCAGCGCTGCATCGTCGCGCTCGCGCGGGCGATGCTGTTGGTCAGGTAGAAATCCTTGATCGGATGCACGCCCTGGCCCTTAGGCGCGCTGGACAGGCCCTTGGGTGGCGCCCAGTCAAAGGTCACCAGGCCCGTTTCGGCCAGTTCGGGATGGTCCAGCGACATTTTCATGCGCAATTCCTCGAAACTGTCAAACGGCAGCGTGTTGCCAAGCACGTCGGACAGCGCCCGCAAGATGCTCCAGTCCTCGCGCGCATCGCCAGGCGCAAAAATCGCCTTGTTGGACCGCTGCACCCGGCCTTCGAGATTGACATAGGTGCCGTTTTTCTCGGTATAGGCCGCAGCCGGCAGGATCACATCTGCCGCATGCGCGCCGGCATCGCCATGATGGCCGATGAACACCTTGAAACTGTCGCTGAACAGTCCGTAATCCATTTCGTCCGCGCCCAGCGCGAACAGCAATTTCGGTTTCTTTTCCGCAATCGCCCGGATTCCGCCATCATGGGCATAGCCTAGCATCAGCCCGCCGGTGCGCGAGGCGCCGACATGCAGGACATTGAAACCGTTCCAACCATCGCGAACCAGCTTGAACTTGCTTGCCAGCTTGAGCGCTGCGCCATGCGCGCCGTCGATGCTCAGCGCGCCGCCGCCGAGAATGATCGCCGGCCGCTCGGCGCCTTTGAGGGCCTCGGTCAGGGCCTTGGGCAATTTGCCAAGCAGGCCCATGTCGTCGCCCAGCCATTCGACCGGATAGGTCTGGTCTGCTTCGGGTCCGATACCGAACACCTTCGCTCCGCCCTTGCGCACAGCCTTGCGGATACGTGTATTGACCAGCGACGCTTCCCAGCGCGGGTTGGTCGAGACCAGCAGGATCACATCCGCTTCCTCGATACCGGCGATGGTGCTGTTGAAATTCACTGCGGCCAGATTGCTGACATCATAGGAAAGCCCGGTCTGACGGCCTTCCAGCATCTCCGATCCCATTGATTTCAGCAGCTTTTTTGCCGCGTACATGGTTTCGCAATCGACCAGATCACCGGCGATCGCAGCAACCGAGCTGCCGGCGCCCACATCGGCAATCGCCTGAAAAGCCTCGTTCCAGGTCGCGGCTTCCAGCTTGCCGTTGCGGCGCACATAAGGCTTGTCGAGACGGCGCTTCATCAGGCCATCAATCGCATGGCGAGTCTTGTCGGTCGCCCATTCCTCGTTCACATCGTCATTGACCCGCGGCAGAGCGCGCAGCACTTCGCGGCCGCGTGAATCGATCCGGATATTGGTGCCGACCCCGTCCATCACGTCGATGCCGAGCGTCTTGGTCAGTTCCCAGGGCCGTGCTTCAAACGCATAAGGCTTGCTGGTCAGCGCGCCAACCGGGCAGAGATCGACGACATTGCCGCTCAGTTCGCTGTGCACCGCACCCTCGAGATAGGAAGTGATCTGCATGCTCTCGCCGCGGCCAACCGCGCCAATTTCCTCGACGCCGGCAACTTCCTCGGCAAAGCGCACGCAGCGCGTGCAGTGGATGCAGCGAGTCATCGCGGTCTTGATCACCGGTCCCATATATTTCTCGGTGACCGCGCGCTTGTTTTCCTCGTAGCGCGAGCCGCCCTTGCCATAGGCCATCGCCTGGTCCTGCAGGTCGCATTCGCCGCCCTGGTCGCAGATCGGGCAATCGAGCGGATGGTTGATCAGCAGAAATTCCATGACGCCCTCGCGCGCCTTCTTGACCATTTCGCTGTCGGTGCGGATTTCCTGGCCTTCGGCAGCCGGGAGCGCGCAGCTCGCCTGCGGCTTCGGCGGGCCCGGCTTGACCTCGACCAGACACATCCGACAATTGCCGGCGATGCTCAGCCGTTCGTGGTAGCAGAAGCGCGGGATTTCCTTGCCGGCAAGCTCGGCAGCCTGCAGCACGGTCGCGCCCTGCGGCACTTCGATTTCGATGCCATCTACGGTGACTTTAGGCATTAGTTCTGGGCCTCCGAAGGCACGGAAACGGTTGCGGACGGGGATCCGGCGACGAAACGTTGCCACAACCCGTCTGCAGCAAAGCCGCGAATGTTTCCTGGTGTCAGTTGCAGCTTCTGGCCAGCGACGATGCAGGCGCTCAAGGCCGGTACCAATTCCATGGCGGCCTGTTTCTCCGCCTTGGTCCCCGAGGCCGTCCGAACGAGCTGGTCGGCACCTTTTGGATCATGGCTAACAATGCAGTCGGACATGGTTCCGAGCGCCTTTGCCGTCGGCAATTGATCACCCTCGGTCACGTAGGTTCGCGGTTTGGCAACCCAAACTTCAGGATTGGCCGGCGTGCCGGGATGGGCGCGCAGATAGGCTGCTTCGGCCATCATGTAGCGAAAGGCTGGTCCGGAGAAAGAGATCTCGCTCTGTACAGCATTTCCCTCGATCACGAAGCAGTCGCGAATGTTCCAGCGGCGAAACATCTTCCCCTCATCAATACCCGCACCCTTGAAATCGACGGTCAGTGGATCACTAATTGCCAGCAATCCATCAACTTCCTTTTGATGCGGCCCGTAGGCGCAGTTGACATAGCGATCTCTCACCAGACCATCCTTGACAGGATCGGGCTTCTCCGGGCGGACAGGAATCTTTGAGCCGAGCTGGATATCGGGGTTTGATTGGGCATGGGCAAGGCCTTGTCCCGCGACGGCACTTATCGCCGTCAATCCCATCAAAAATAGCGTTTTTCTCACTCCGCCGCCTCCATCACTTCTGCGCCCTTATGCTCGCGAATCCGCCGCTCCATCTCGGGCCGGAAGTGCCGGATCAGCCCCTGGATCGGCCAGGCGGCCGCATCGCCGAGCGCGCAGATGGTGTGCCCCTCGACCTGCTTGGTCACTTCGTAAAGCGTGTCGATATCCTCGATATCGGCATCGCCGTCGCGCATCTTTTCCATCACCCGCCACATCCAGCCGGTGCCTTCGCGGCACGGCGTGCACTGGCCGCAGCTTTCATGCTTGTAGAAATAGCTCAGCCGCGAAATGGCGCGGACGATATCGGTCGACTTGTCCATCACGATCACCGCAGCGGTGCCCAAACCCGAACCCAAGTCTTTCAGCCCGTCAAAGTCCATCGGCGCATCCATGATCTGCTCGGCCGGCACCAAAGGCACCGAGGAACCGCCCGGAATTACCGCCAGCAGATTGTCCCAGCCGCCGGTAATGCCGCCGCAATGTTTCTCGATCATGTCCCTGAACGGGATCGACATCGCTTCCTCGAACACCGCCGGTTTCTCGACATGGCCGGACACCTGGAACAGCTTCGTGCCGTGGTTATTCTCGCGGCCAAAGCTCGCGAACCAGGCCGCACCGCGCCGCAGGATCGTCGGCACGACCGCGATCGATTCGACATTGTTGACCGTCGTCGGGCAGCCATAGAGACCGGCCCCGGCAGGGAACGGAGGTTTCAGCCGCGGCTGGCCCTTCTTGCCCTCGAGGCTTTCGATCATCGCGGTTTCCTCGCCGCAGATATAGGCGCCGGCACCGCGATGGACGAAGACATCGAAATCATAGCCGGACTTGGCGGCATTCTTGCCGAGCAGCCCAGCGTCATAGGCTTCCTTGACGGCCGCCTCCATGACCTTGGCTTCGAAAATATATTCGCCGCGGATATAGATATAGGCCGCCCGCGCGCGCATCGCAAAACCGGCGATCAGCGCGCCCTCGATCAGCTTGTGCGGATCGTTGCGCAATATTTCGCGGTCCTTGCACGAACCCGGCTCGGATTCGTCGGCGTTGATGACGAGGAAACTCGGCCGCGGATTGCCCTGGCTGTCTTTCGGCGCTTCCTTCGGCATGAACGACCATTTCAGACCGGTCGGAAAGCCCGCCCCGCCGCGGCCACGCAGGCCGCTGGCCTTCATTTCCTCGATGATCTTGTCATTGCCGCGCTTGATGATGTCGGCGGTTTTGTCCCAGTCGCCGCGCTTCTGCGCTGCCTTCAGGTCCCATGACTGGAAGCCGTAGACATTGGTAAAGATCCGGTCCTTGTCCTGGAGAAAATCAAACGCCATTATTTTTTCCTCCAGCGGCCCATGATCCCGCCGATGATGCCAATGGCAACCACCGCAAGCGCAATCCAGCCTGCATATCCGTCGAACAGCATGGCATCAGCGCTCCCTTCCAACACCGTTCGTCTCGAGCGAAGTCGAGAGACCGGGTTTCGCGCAATGTGTCTCGACTACGCTCGACACGAACGGAAGACAGCTCATAGAAAAACCCATCACCATTCGTTCCTGTAGTCGTGATTTTCCTCGACCATCGCCTGCAGATTGGTCGGCCCGCCCTCGGCTTCGCTGGTCCTGCGACCAATTTGCGAACCGACAGGAATTTCCTTGCCCGCGGCCAGATCCTCGAGGATCCGGGTCATGATATCATAGTCGAGATCTTCGTAATTGTCGTCGTTGATCTGGACCATCGGCGCATTCGAGCAATTGCCCATGCACTCGACCTCGGTCAGCGTGAACAGCCCG
>TARA_R110002033_G_scaffold96411_2_pt1 | contig 23548 bp, 19 predicted proteins | sample TARA_R110002033 | Tara Oceans TARA_R110002033 (sample SAMEA4397051) | marine metagenome | biome: Polar Biome; feature: [SRF] surface water layer (ENVO:00010504); material: water (ENVO:00002006), including particulate matter (ENVO:01000060) such as... | depth 5 m
ATTGGAGCGGGTAGCGGGAATCGAACCCGCCTCTTCAGCTTGGAAGGCTGAGGTAATAGCCACTATACCATACCCGCAATTGGTGGAGGGAGGTGGATTCGAACCACCGAAACTTTCGTGGCAGATTTACAATCTGCTCCCTTTGGCCACTCGGGAACCCCTCCACGTACTCAGCGCTACAACGCAACACCCCAAAAGGTGGGAGCCATTATATGAATCGTCTTGCCAATTGCAAGCGCTAGCAAGGATTTTTTTCTACTTTTATCATCATCTTGGTCAGATCGAAGCGTGACATAAACTGTTCCCAGTCTTTTTCATCCACTGGCTGCGCAATATCTATCTGCTGAAGCGGGACATTTCGCATATGTTCATAAACATCAACAGCATAGCCAGATACATTTTGAATGCGCACTTTCGCTTGGTCAGCTCGCTCTTTTGAAGAATATAGACCTAAAGAGATACGATTCTTCATTTCGGCACGATTAATAACAAAGCTATCAATGGATTTAGAAGCAAGCTCTTTTACTATTCGCTCAGCAATGGCTGGTGTTTCCGGTGCGGCAATATAGAGCCAAAACTTAGGCCTTTTACCTGAAGTTTCTTGATCCTTATAAGCCCAGCCAAAACTCTTCAGAACTTGAATGATTTGTCTTTTATCATCATCGCGCTCTGTTTCTAAGCGCGGACAGTATAGATCAGGCGAATCTCCAGAAGCCTGATCTATCACCTTACTCAGTGCATCCTCAAGCCCTTCACCATATGCAATCCTCGCATTATAATCCTGCTCAGTAACTGCTGGCACCTCGGACAAGAGATGAATTCTCTCACTCACAGGCGGCCCATAAATAGATTCTTTATTTTTTTCTAGCTTATCCTGAACAAAACTATGCCAGCTTAAAAAGGCAGCATTAAGTAACACTATAAAAAGAAATAGCCACTTCATTTATTGCCTCTTAACTGTTCATCACCAACCAGCTTTGCGCCCAAAGCCACAAGATTAGGAAAACATTCGAGCGCAATGCCTAATCTATTCAATAACGCTTGCGCATCTCCACCTGTCACAACCCACTTAAATTCAGGATATAGATGATGAATACGCTCTAAAAAACCCAACGCCATCTCATGACAACCCTCTGTCACCGCTCTTGCCGTAGAGTTAGGCAACCCCTCACCTTCGACCACTTCATGGGAATCAAAGCGAATCCGAGCAGTTTTCGAGAGCAAAGATTCCGTCATCATTGCCAACCCAGGAGCAATATAACCACCAAGATGGGTGCCCTCTCTATTAACCACATCCACTTTTATCGCTGTACCTGCATCCACTACTACCGCATCACCTTTTATCAGGTGATGCGCCGCAATAACACCGAGCCATCGATCAATTCCCAATCGCTCAGGCTCAATATAGGCATTACGAACGAAGCAAGCGGTCGCTTGGCTCGTCAGCGTAATCCATTCACTACTTGGGAACTCAGCTTGGACATCAGCATGCAACAGTGCACTCTGCTCTTTAGATCGTACACTGGCAAAATAAATCACCTCCGGTGCAAAACCGGTTTCCACAGGACAACTATCACCTCGCTGAACCCACAATACCTGTTCGCCTTCAAAGGCAGTAAATTTGATACTAGTATTACCCGCATCAACGACCAAAATTCTAGACTCGACGGACACTAATTTCCCCTCCATGAAGAGCCACCAGCTCACCATTTTCTTCTAGAAGCAGAGCACCTTTTTGATCAATACCTCGTGCAATACCCTGACGTTGCTGAGAAACCGTACTAACAGTAACCGTCTGATTGAACAAAACATCATATGCTTGCCACTGATATTGAAAATGCTTCATACCATTGCCATCTTCAAATAATTGACAAATATCAATCAGCTCTTTGGTTAATTCAGCCAAAATGACATTCCGACTCGGGCGAGACTTAAGGCGAGACACAAGGTCCGTCCAAGGCTGATCAACGTGGGTCATAATGCCATCATTCATTTCGACATTAAGTCCGACTCCAATGATCACATGACAAACGTCCTGATCAGCCACCATTTCCAGTAAAATACCGCAGATTTTCTGACCGTCTACTTGTACGTCATTAGGCCACTTCAACCCAGGATTGGGAATACCAGCTTTTTTTAATACTCGAGCTACAGCAACGCCCACCGCGAGACTTAAACCTTCAACAACATTTGGGCCATTATCAAAACGCCATGCGAATGAAAATGTAATATTTTTTGCGACTCCCGACTCCCACTGACGACCACGACGCCCCTTACCTTGAGTCTGACGTTCAACCGAGATTAGAACCGGTAAAGGCAGCCCTTGCGATATATAGTGCTTAGCATCGCCGTTGGTTGATTCTGTCTCAAACGCTAACTTGATCGCCACATCATTTGGCACACCGTTTTCACGCAAAGCGTCTTCAGACAACAGTTCGACTGGTGAAGGTAAACGATAACCTCGACCTTTAACTGAGTGAACAGTCACACCAATTGCCTCTAACTTTTTAAGCCTCTTCCAGACCGCTGCGCGGGTAACTCCCAATGCGGCTCCCAACTCTTCGCCAGAGTGAAATTCATTATCACTAAGCAGGGCCAAAACAGCTTGCATCAACGCTCTCCAATTTCACTTCTTGTATTATTCAACCCTAATACCTACCTAATTCCTGACATTTATTAGAGCAATCTATTGCCGAGTCAACTCTGTCATAAGAAGAGTCTCTACTTATCTATTACTACTCGCGTTTGCCTTGATGAAAAAAGCAACTTCTTGCATTAACGAATTAAAGTTCGGATTCCAAGATACTCGTGCCGCATGAGGGCTATTTTTCGTCAATGCATCAGAGCCTTCGCCAAACCAATTATTTTTATCCGTTCGACACGCTTGATACAAAGGCTCATCAGACAGATACCAACCACATATACGGTATTCACCTACAGCGCCGTAATAGGTATTTTCGGGATTGCCATGAACAGCCATATGCGATAAACCGAATATTTTAGACTCTGGCCAATTGGCATTGTAAACTTTAATACGGTCTGTATTGATGCTCATTTGATCTTTACTATAAAGCACCATCTGGCTCTTAGCTCCAATCATCCCCTCATTAAATACCTTTTCTGAAACGGACGAATCTACCGTTTGATCGTCTTCTGATAAGGCAATAAACACTGGCAACTCTTTCGGATTATCCAGAATCAAATTACGCACTTCTTTAGACAATTTATACACCTGAGCAATAGCAGGCAAAGGGATTGACGCATATTTAGCAAAGTCGTCACTTGGATAATGATCTAACCAATCTTTCACCATCGCCAACCATGGCGAAAGCCAATCTATGCTGCTGTTTACCTTAAACACAGGCGAAAACAAAATAGCACCAGCAACACTGTCAGTATGCTGCCAAGCGTATTCCGCAGCCAATGCGCCGCCAGTAGAAAAACCGCCAACATACATGACATCTACTTCTTTACTAAACTGATCAGCGGCATGTTGAAACGTCTCACGCCAATCATCACGTGAGACATTAAGAAGATCTTCTGCCTTTGTGCCATGACCTGGCAACAAAACTACGCGCACCTGATAACAAGCCGCTTGCAGAGCAAGCGCAGGGTCTCGCATCGAAAAAGGAGAATCTGACAAGCCGTGAGACAACAACACGCCAATGCGCGCTCGTCCTGCACAGTTTTTTGCATCGGGCAATAACTCAAAAGGCAGAACGGCGGCAAGCTCTCTCGGCTTGTCCTCGATATTAATCCACACCTTACGCTCACCTACATATTGTTCTGCACGTGCGACATAATGAGCAAAGGATTCTTCTGGCTCATAAACAAATTTCGTTTGTTCTTCTGCTGCATGCCCTATTACAGAACTAGACAATGCCAAAACACAAAAGCACCAAAACACTATTCTTTGCCGCACGATAATCCCTCCCGCTATCCGTCATTCAATTTCATTAACACTATAAAATAGCGGATTATGCTACCATCAAGCACTTCGTCGCTATACAAATTCTACTATGAAGACATCCTACCCTATCCCCGAACAAGTTCCTTCGCTTTGGTTTCCTTTAGTGAAGAAATTTTATCAAGAGCATTATCCAAGCGGTAAACCAAACAAAGCGGATCCTATTTGGGTAATAAGAGATAAAGGCAAAATTCTTTGCGCGGTAAGACTCAAACAAATTGCCAACTTTCAGCTACTTACCGGTATGGTGACAGAGCCAATCCATCGTAATATTGGTCTCGGCAGCCATCTAATCAACGGCATTCATCCAGCATTAGATGAAAAAACCACTTATTGCTTCGCATTTACGCATCTTGTGCCATTTTATAGCGCAAATCATTTTACGGTCATCTCGGCAGAAATGTTACCAGAAGAACTAGCAAGTCGCTTTCGAGCCTATACGGCACAAGGTCGAAATCTGACACCAATGCGCTATATCCGTAGCTAAAAAGTACTTAATTCGCAGCTAAAAATCACTTAAAATGCGCTTAAATAATCTTAAATTACTAAAACAGCCATACCATTGTTGACGCTTTTCAACCTCCTCCAGTACCTTTGATCGCAATACTTATCTTTGCTAAGACAATAAATAAAAAGACTGAGGACAACATGTCAATCACCCTACCATCACATTCAAAAATGCTTACCGCCGATTTTATCTTTGGTGTGGCAACCGCCTCTTTCCAGATTGAAGGCGCGACAACTGCTGATAATCGCCTCCCTTCTATTTGGGATACCTTCTGCGCAACTCCTGGCAAGGTAAAGGGCATGGACAATGGTGAGGTGGCTTGTGACCATTATCATCTATGGGAGCAAGACATCCAGTTGATTAAAGATCTCGGTGTAGACGCTTATCGATTATCAATTGCTTGGCCTCGAGTCATGGACAAAAAAGGCGAAGCAAACCAAGCTGGACTGGATTTTTATCGCAACTTGCTTAAAAAGCTCAAAGCAGAAGGGCTCACTGTATTTGCGACACTTTACCATTGGGATCTGCCACAACACTTAGAAGACAAAGGTGGCTGGCTTAATAGAGAAACCGCATACCAGTTCAAAAATTACGCAGACTTGGTGACCAAAGAATTATCAGAATGGGTTGATAGCTGGGCGACATTCAACGAACCTTTTTGCGCCGCGATATTAGGTTATGAATTGGGTATACATGCACCGGGTTTAAGCAAACCAGAATTTGGTCGACAAGCTGCTCACCATATTTTGCTCGCCCATGGTTTAGCGCTTCCAGTTATCCGTAAAAACGCACCAAAATCTCAGGTAGGAATAGTGCTCAATATGAACCGCTCCTACGCTGCCAGCGAAAAAGCCGAAGACCAATTCGCGTGCTTGATGCGAGAAACTCTAGATAACCAGTTTTTCATTGAACCGCTCATGAAAGGGCAATATCCACAGTTACTAAACACCGTCGCGCCACAATATTTGCCAACCGTTTTACCTGGCGATATGGACATTATTTCTCAACCAATTGATTTCTTGGGCATGAATTTTTACACCTGTAATCACAATGCCTACGACGCTGATGACATGTTCAAAAATGTAAAAAACAGCCAAGCAGTTGAGTACACAGACATTGGCTGGGAAATCGCGCCGCATGCCTTCACTGAGTTGTTAGTGAATCTTCACAAACAATATACCTTGCCACCTATTTATATTACCGAGAATGGCGCAGCGTGTGCGGATCAGATCATTGATGGCGAAATCAACGATGAGCAACGAGTACGTTATTTAGATGGACATATAAACGCTGTAAATCATGCCATTGAAAGCGGCGTCGATATTCGCGGTTATTTCGCTTGGAGCTTGATGGATAATTTTGAATGGGCAGAAGGTTATAGCAAGCGTTTTGGTCTAACCTACGTGAATTATCAGACTCAAGAGAGGACCATTAAACGCAGCGGACACGCTTATCGTACTCTTCTGAGTAACCGCAAAAGTTAAAAATCTCAGAACTTATGGTCGATTTACAAAAACGCCCTATTGAAGTGACCCCCAATAGTTGGACAACCAACATTGGGGGTTCTTTTTATGTCAAAGTACAGTCGTGCTTTTAAAATCACATTAGCTCAGCAATGCCTTAACGGTGTTTCATCACCCAAGGCGCTTGGAAAACAGCTGTCTATTCCACACAGTCAGATTCGCTATTGGAGTAAGGTCTATAGCTTCAATGGTGATGAATCCTTTCTACCACCAAAATCTCCTCATACAGCTAAAGGTAAAGCCGATATTCTTAAGAGAATGTGGTCAGAAAATTGGTCATTACATTACACAAGTGCCTTTTACAATCTTCCCTCTCCCGGTACGCTTTGGGTATGGCTGCGTGAGTTTGACGAATCAGGACTCCAAGGCCTTCAACCTAAACAGCGAGGGCGCACTTATATGAAAAAACAGAGCCAAGAATCAAATGATAAATCTATTGACGAAATGACAGTAGAAGAGCTTCGTGAAGAGCTGGAATATCGTCGAACGGAGGTAGCGGTTCTAAAAAAGTTAGAAGCCTTGGACGAGATGAAACGCCAACAAGCCAAGAAAAAGCGTCAATTGTCCAAGGGTTAAAAGATCAGTTTAAGTTACCGAATTTACTTCGATCGTTGTCACTGCCGCGAAGTGTGTTTTATTACCATTGTCAGCGATTAACACAGCCTGATTCATATGCTGAAGCGAAGGAAAAGATACAAGAGATCTTCCATGAACATAGAGGCCGTTATGGTTATCGACGTATCACCACAGAGCTTCGTAAAGCCAAAATAGAACTGAATCATAAAACCGTGCAAAAGCTGATGAAATTATTGGGGCTTAAATCTAAAGTGCGGCCTAAACGCTATCGCTCTTATCGAGGCGAAATAGGACGTATCGCGGACAATCTCTTATGCCGAAATTTTAAAGCGGACAGGCCGAACGAGAAGTGGGTCACCGACGTGACAGAGTTTAATATTAAAGGGCAAAAAGTATACTTGTCTCCCGTGATTGATCTGTTTAATCAAGAGGTGATTGCCTACCAAATTAAAAAGACAGCGCATTTACCGCTCGTCACTGACATGCTAAAAGAAGCCATAGCTAGCCTTAAAGAAGGAGAAGCTCCAATACTACACAGTGATCAAGGTTGGCAGTATCAGCAAAAGCAAACACGACATCTTTTGGAGAAACATGGACTACAACAAAGTATGTCACGAAAAGGAAATTGTTTGGACAATGCAATGGCGGAGAACTTTTTTGCCTTACTAAAAACGGAAATGTTCCATGGCGAAACCTTCGAGGATGCAGATGATCTGATCCAAGAACTTGAAGAGTATATTGATTACTACAATACGAAACGGATAAAAATGGGGTTAAATGGCCTGACTCCGGTAGAGTACCGAAATCAGGCATTGTTAGCAGGTTAATAAAGTGTCCAACTTTATGGGGTCACTTCATATGCATAACACATAGGGCATTTTATTTGCTTACTGTAAGTTATTTACAGGAACACTCATCAATAGCAAAAGAAGCTACTTCAAATGACCGGCATTATGAAGTTCTCTATCTTTCTCCACTGGCGGAGTCCACTGATACTGCCAAGTTTCAGTTAGAGGCTGTCCGTTAGCTTCCAAGTGAACCGTTAAGTTAATTGGCTTAGACTTCCCTTTCGGTGGTACCAAATCAAACATCGCACGGTAACCATCGATAGAATGCAGTGGTCGAGCCGATTCGATTTCGACTCTTCCTTCAGACGACGTAATCACCGCTTTCACTTTCGTATCATTGCCTAACATAGCTAAAGAGCCGCCAGCGAAATCAACCACAAAACGTTTGCTGTAATACTGACGTTTCTTACCAATCACACCACCGATGCCTGTAAAAGTATCAACAACACGAGCGCGATTAGATTGCACAGGTGGATGACTGCCCCAATACATATTGTAGCTGTAGAGCAACTCTTGACCCGCTTCAACCGGAGCCGCTGGATTCCAGAAGGCTACGATGTTATCGAAGGTTTCATCCAACGTTGGAATTTCTACCAATTGCACAGAGCCCTTACCCCAGTTACCAAGTGGTTCAATCCACAAACTTGGGCGCTTCTCATAGAAAACACCGTCATCTTGATAATGATCGAAATTACGGTCACGCTGCAGCAAACCAAAGCCTTTTGGATTCTCATCACTGTAAGCATTAAATTGTAAATTTTCAGGGTTGGATAATGGTCGCCAGATCCATTCGCCATTGCCGGTTTGCATAGCAAGGCCATCCGAGTCATGAATCTCTGCACGCCAATCATAATTGGTTCGGCGATCATTTTCGCCAACCATAAACATACTAGTCATTGGCGCCACACCTAAACGCTCAACAGATTTGCGAGGATAAATAGCGGAATCTACGCGCATTTTGAACGGTTCACCCGGTGTCATATCAAAACGATAAGCCCCAGTTACACTAGGAGAATCCATTAACGCGTAAACAGTAACTACATCTGAGCCTGGTTTTGGCTTCTCTAACCAAAAGTCAGTAAAAATAGGAAACTCTTCGGGATGCGGCATTGCGGTATCAATCGCTAAGCCACGAGCGGAAAGACCATATTGCATTTCACTGCCAACAGCACGGAAATAGCTCGCACCTAAAAAGGCGACAACATCACGCTGCCAATCTGTGGCGAATTGCATTCTAAAACCAGCAAAACCAAGATCTTTAGGAAGTTTCTTGCCATCTACTTTAGATTTACCGTAAGTAAACTCAGAAGGCATATAAGGAATCGGAGTCGACTTACCATTTTCAAGCTCATTCATATGAATTGGCGTATCAAAACCTAAGCCGAGATGAAAAAGCTCCGTACGGAACTCTGATTTCTGATCGCGCCACAAAGCCGCCTCTTTATTAAAGCGAATTTCTTGATAATCATCCCAGTCTAAGCCTTTTAAACTATCTGGCATCTCACCTTGATGGCTTTCATAAGGCTTAGTCGCCAATTGACGAGCATGGCCTTTTAACCAAGCATAGCTAAATTCTTCACCTTCTTTAGGTTGAGCAACAGATTGAGATGATTGTGGCTGTGATTGCGCTGCGCAAGCAGTAAGGCTAAATAGCACACCGACGGCCAATAAAGATCGACTCGCCAAGCGTTGCAAATTACTAGACACATTTGTTTTTCGGGATTTTCGCAAAACCTGCGGCCCGACTAAGTTTGAATCCTTCATGGACTCTGAAAAACAATGAGGAAGCATAGAACATGACCCTATCAGCTAAAAAGTTGCTATCTATACTAGCGAATTACCACAAAGCTTAGTGTTCAGATAGAGTAAATATTTAATACATTTATATGGAGAATTTAGGATATCTCCTTACATTTGACACAAAATCTATTTTAGATTTGACCAATCGCCTCACTTCATACCACAGCGCCCCTTTTTTATTTCCAATACAAGGGGATAAGTGTCTCAGTTATTCACATTAAAAATGCTTGCTCTCTTAAATTGTGTAAAACAAAATCACCTTGATAGCAGGACAGACTAAATTGATTACATAACGATACAGAGTAGCATCACATGTTATACAGCCGAAAAACTAAATTGGGATTAAAATAATGATCACTGAATACATAATGATGTCGTTTATATAACAACCGCTAACTCTATTTTTTCATTTGAGCGCGGATAATAATTAAGGTGAAGAATAATGACATATCCTTGGGGAACAATATTAGGCTATTTTCTAGCTTCATGTTTTTTACTCATACTTATATATGTCCATATTAAAATCAAAGCAGAAAGAAACATTTTTTTTCAACAGCTTGAACATTCTGAAAACTATAAAAACCAATTAACATCGTCACTCGACGCTCTTTCTGATCCTATGTGGATCAAAGACAAAGACCAAACCTATATTTATTGTAATCCTGCATTCGAGCAATTTATCGGCCTATCAAAACTAGAGATAATCGGCTACAAAGACGAAGAAATTCAATCTCAACACGCCCAGCTTAGTCAAAATATCATCAATACCATTACCTCAAATGAAGAAACAGGAACAACCGAAGAGTACGTTTGCTTACCCTGTGGCAACGTAGATTATTTTCAAGTTAGTACCGAGCGTATATACGACATTAGTAACAAACTCTTTTCATCAGTTGGTCATGCGCAAAAAATAACGCTATTTAAAGAAAGAGAAAGCGAACTTGTCGATGCTGAAATACGCGTGAACGAAGCATTAAAATTAACCAAAGTAGGCATTTGGGAATGGGATGTCAGCAAAGATATCTGGTTTGCAACTCCATCGTATTTCACTATGCTCGGCTATGCTCCCGTCGAAGGTATGGCAGATAGAAAGGCTGAATTGGAAAAAATACACCCTGAAGATCGTCAGCATGTTATGGACAGCATAAATAATATTTTAACAAGCAAAAGTGAATCAAATTATTACAAATACCAAGCTCGAATTAGACATATAGACGGCAGCTATCGATGGATAGGCGTACGTTGTATCGTGACGGAGTTTGATCAAGAAGATAAACCAGCTCGCATGCTTGGTGTACGAATTGATATTGATGAAATCCAAAAGGCACATGATCAGGTCGAGTGGTTAGCACATCACGACTCATTAACAAAACTCCCAAACAGAGTTGCACTGAATAAAACATTCCATCAAATCATCAAACCTAATACCAAAATAGCATTACTATTTATCGACTTAGACCACTTCAAAAATGTCAACGACACACTTGGTCATAGCATAGGGGACAAGCTACTACTTACTGTTGCAGACAGAATGCGCACCTTGATTAATAATATTGGTTACGTTGCACGACAAGGCGGTGACGAATTTATTATTCTGCTACCTGCAGATAATGAAGAATGCTTAATCGAAAAAACCTGCGCTATCAAAGAGGCTTTATCCGCGCGCTATAACATCGATCAACATCAGTTTTTTATCACACCGTCTATCGGTGTGAGTTTATATCCGCGAAATGGAGAAGACTTCGACACCCTTTATCAGCGAGCAGATGCCGCTATGTATCATGCCAAGCATACGGGCAGAAATCGATACGCTTTTTTCACCGAAGAAATGCAAGCAATTTCGACACGAGCACTTACATTAGGTAATGCTCTTCATGACGCCCTAGAACGACAAGAGTTTTCCTTACACTATCAGCCGCAAATTTCGCTCATCACGGGAAAAATAATAGGTGCGGAAGCACTCATTCGATGGCATAGCCTAGAATTAGGTCATGTCAGTCCAGGAGAATTCATTCCCCTTGCAGAAGAGAGTGGACAAATTTTGGCCATAGGAGAATGGGTTTTACGAGAAACAGCACGCCAACTAAAACAATGGCTAGAAGAAGGGATTACTCCCGTTAGAATTGCAGTAAACCTGTCATATGCCCAGTTTCAAGTAAATGACCTTCCAGCTATTGTGGCGGCAATACTCAACGAATACGCCGTACCAGCACAATACTTAGAACTTGAACTCACCGAGCGCATTGCGACAAAAGATCCTGAGCACACGATAACAATACTAGAATCTTTCCAGCAACTTGGAATACATACATCCATCGACGACTTTGGTACAGGCTATTCATCTTTGAGCTATCTCCAACGATTCCCCGTTTATAAGCTCAAAATCGACCAGTCTTTTGTACGCAATATGACAACCAATACCAACGATCAAGTCATAGTAGGGACCATTATCCTACTCGCGCAACAACTAGGCATGACTACAATAGCCGAAGGTGTAGAAACGAAAGCGCAACTAGAAATGCTCTACAATATTGGTTGCGATGATATTCAAGGCTATTACATCAGTCGGCCAATTCCAGCAGAAGAGTTCAAAATAGGTTTCTTGCAGAAAAAGCAAAGGTTTCTCGTCGCGCAAGACTAGCATTAATGAACAGAAATCGATTAAAGCCCCTAAGCAAAATTCTTACCTTTCTGGCGCTTATGTCAACTTGTCTATAAAATCCCTGAACTCAAACTATCCAAGGATTTTATCTATGAAAAATGCCGTCTTAGGCATTCAAATGCTGTTTGTTGCATTTGGCGCTTTAGTGCTCGTCCCACTATTAACAGGACTAGATCCTAACGTTGCGCTTTTTGGCGCAGGTGTCGGTACTCTCTTATTTCAATTAACCACACGCAGAACGGTTCCAATTTTTCTTGCTTCTTCTTTTGCCTTTATCGCACCCATTATGTACGGCGTCCAAACATGGGGAATTCCTGCGACTATGGGTGGCTTAATAGCAGCAGGTTTTGTCTATGTCGTTCTTGGTGGGTTTATTCGGCTCAAAGGCGCTGGCTTCATTCATGCCCTACTACCACCCGTTGTTATCGGCCCAATCATCATGGTTATTGGTCTTGGTCTAGCACCCGTCGCTGTCAATATGGCGCTTGGGAAAGCAGGTGACGTACAAGCAATTGATGCAGATATTTCTATGTTAATTGCTGTTGCCTCTTTGCTTACTACGATTCTAATTAGCGTGTTCGCTAAAGGCCTGTTTAAATTATTGCCCGTTTTTGGCGGTATTCTCGTTGGCTATGTCTTAAGTCTATTCTTTGGCATAGTCAATTTTGAACCTATATACAATGCAGCATGGTTTGCTATGCCAAACTTTACCGCACCAGAATTCAACATTAATGCGATACTTTTTATGTTACCTGTTGCTATTGCTCCAGCGGTTGAGCATGTTGGAGATATTCTGTCTATTTCTAACGTTACCGGAAAAGACTATCTCAAGAAACCTGGTCTACATCGCACTATTGCTGGCGACGGTATCGCAACGATGGCTGCCGCTATGGTTGGCGCACCACCAAATACGACTTATAGTGAAGTTACTGGCGCAGTGATGCTTACCAAGGCATTCAATCCTGTCATCATGACATGGGCCGCCATTGCAGCCATTATTCTTGCTTGGGTTGGTAAATTAGGTGCAGCTCTGCAAACTATCCCACTACCTGTAATGGGCGGCATTATGATTCTATTGTTTGGCTCTATTGCTGCTGTAGGACTAAATACCTTGATTAAGAATCAAGTCGACCTTCATAAGTCACGCAACTTAATCATCGTTGGTGTAACCCTAGTGTTTGGTATCGGTGGTATGGCCTTTGGTATTGGTGAGTTCAGCCTTCAAGGCATCAGCCTATGTGGCATCGTCGCGATCACGCTGAATTTAATTTTACCGAAAGACATCGGCGATAATCACATCGTCGACAAAGCACAAATGGAAGAATAATACTTTCATATTAAAGCAGCACCATCTAAAACGGTCCCAAATTGGGGCCGTTTTTTTAGTGACCTAATCACAGAAAATACACAAAAATATCCAACTAACCAAATATTAAGTTTTATTAAATCTATTGCATATTTACCTTCATCCTGAAATCATAAATGATAACCATTATCAAATGATAGGTTTTACGATATGAATAGAGATTTACAACTCCAATTCACTCAGCTTTATGAAATGCATCAAGGATGGCTATCTAATTTTCTTCGCAAGCGACTTAATTGCTCACACAAAGCCGCGGATTTAATGCAAGACACCTACTTGAAAGTATTGGTTAGTGGGAAAATACCGCCTACCGAATACGCACGCCAGTATTTAACCTGTATCGCTAAGGGTCTCGTTGTTGATCAATATCGTCGGTGGCGTATTGAGCAGGCATACTTGGAATCAATCAGCCACCTTCCTGAAGAGCATCATTCATCACCAGAAAAACGCCTTGAAGTTATCGAGACCTTAATAGAGATAGATACGCTATTACACCAAGTATCGGAAAAAGCACGACAAGCATTTCTACTGCGCAGACTAGAAGGGCTGTCCTATTCCGACATTGCAGTGCAATTAAACGTATCAATATCTTCTGTAGAGAAATACATCGCCAAAGCATTACAAGCGTGTGCCATAGCCATGATGGAGAGACACAAATAATGCAACCAAACCAAATTGATCTAGAACGCATTCAACAGGCAGCACATCTAATGGCAAGACTCTGGTCAGACGAACCATCCAAACATGATCAGCACGCTTGTAATAAATGGCGAGCCGCCGACCCTGACAATGAAAAAGCATGGCAATGCCTGATACAAGCACAGGCACATTTCGGAGATGCCCCGAAAGAGACGATTCAAATCATAGCTCGAAGCCGAAAAATGTCTCGTCGTCATGTTTTAAGTTTAATGGGGCTTTCTGCTGGAGGGCTCTTCTTCGCTGGCGGCTATATACATAATTGGTCCATAAGCTCTCACGCCTCTTACTATAAGAACCTAGCCACAGCGACAGGGGAAGTAAGAAGCTTTCCATTAAGCGATATCAATAAACTAGTTATGAATACAAAGACCACTCTTGCTATGCCAACAGAACATCAATTTAAACTTGATGACGGTGAATTCTTCCTCGATGTATCACAAGCAACGCCTTACCAAATAGAAACAATGGATGGCACGATTTCTTTTCATCAGGGCAAGCTTAATATTCGTCGTACCGATGACATCACCCGTGTTAGCGTGTTCTCAGGCCAAAACGTCCAATTGATTGGCAAGCAAATGCATAACCCACTGTCAATAAAGCCTGGTGAAAGTATCTCTTTCAATACCCTCAATACGTCCCGTATATCTAATACAGACCCCAATACCATCGGCTGGGTTACCGGCAAGCTGGTAGCACAACGAATGCCCCTCACCGATTTTATACATGAACTAAGTCGTTACCGAAAAGGTATAGTCAGAGTGGCACCAGAGCTCAGGCAGCTGGCCGTCACGGGCGTATTTTCTATAGACAATACAGATCAAATTTTGCAACAGCTACAAGCAAGCCTCCCCATCAACATTTACCAATTAACTCCTTATTGGGTCAACGTGACAGCAAGCTAAGTACAACCCGAAAATAAAAATGATAATTACTTTCATTTTCTTTTGTGGGTTTTCCATCTTCACTCGGTATTAAGGGTATAGACACTAATTCAGCCGAGATGTTAAAGAATGAAACACCAAAAACAGCCCCTCTTCAAACCATTAATGCTGGCCATACCATTAAGCGTTTCCGTCGCATTACATGGAATTTCTCCCGTTTTAGCCGCAGATAACATGGCCCAAGTAGACAGTCGCTACTATTCCATTCCGGCAGGCTCTTTAGATTCAGTACTGAATCAATTTGCATTAACAGCTGATGTGAGTTTATCCATTAACTCTGCCCTTACCACAGGCAAACGCAGCTCTGGCCTTAACGGCGACTACACACAGGACGCCGCACTGGCAAAGATTCTGGCAAATACCAATCTGGTTGCCCAACAAACTCAAAATGGCAGTTACATCGTAAAATCCGAGCAAGGAGATGACGGAGTCAATCTTCCTACCATTACCATTGAAGACAACAACGCAAGGTCTGATATGAGTGCCCGTGATCAAAAAGGCTACGATGACGTTTACGACAAAAACACCTCCACGACCTTTATTGGTAAAACCGAGGTGGAACGTTATAAGGGCACCACCCCATCCGATTTACTACAAGGCGTTCCCGGTGTATTCAGTGGTGAAGCTCGCAACAGCGGCGCACTCGATCTAAACATTCGTGGCGTTCAAGGCCCTGGCCGTGTTCCAGTAACAATTGATGGCACGGAACAAGCGCTTACAGTATGGCGTGGCTACAACGGCGCGACTAACCGCAATTACATCGACCCAAACCTCATAGGCAACGTACAAATTTACAAGGGTGCCACCAATGAGCGGGACGTACATAGCGGTGTTGGTGGCGCCATGGTGGTCAAAACCCTGTCACCCGACGATTTAATCCGCGATGGTGAAACCTTTGGCGCAGAATTCAAAATAGAAGGCAGTAGCAATGCGACAGGAGAACGAGTACCCGCTCTTCATACTGGCGAATTAGCGACAGATGTCGACGGTTACCCTGCCGGAAGCGCTTACCCCTATGCCGACAAAACCTTACGAGTTAATTTAAAAAGCAAATCGGATAGCGATAACAACCCATTAAATGGCGGCGACTATGCCTACCGAGTCGCAGCGGCCAAAAAGAGTGAACACTTTGACGTGCTCGCTGCTTATGCTTATCGAGAACGAGGCAATTATTATTCAGGGAAAAACAATACGGGCTACTATAACAATCCCAGCGTAGCTGACACCCGAGACTACATCACCTCACTTGCCCAATATTGGCAGCCTGGCGACGAAGTGACCAATACCTCCAGCTTAATGGAGTCTTGGTTATTAAAAACCACATGGCACATTGATGACGACCAAAAAATTGGTTTCAACTTCCGCCAATCTGATTCCACTTATGGCGAAATCATGCCGTCCAGAATCAACAACCAAAGCGACCGCAGTGCCATTCAATGGCCACTTAGTGAAGTCACTGCAAAAGCTTACAATATTGAATACAGCTACAAACCCATAGACAACCGCTGGATCGATTTTAATGCCAATCTTTGGCGAACAGATACCGTTAGTGATACCTACACATCTGGTGGGTTCCCTAACCAAACCTTACCCTCCGATACATCAGGCGTACTCTATGATAACGCTGTCGCCAATGCCAACAGCACCCGCGACGGTATCACCCTTAGTAACAAAATGAACCTTACCGATACCCTAGACCTAACACTTGGCGGTCGTTTTCAGCACGAAAAGCTCACATCCGATGACGAATATGATGAAGCGGCCAGTGCAGGCTGGCGAATGCTCCCACGCGCTGGTCGACGGGAAGAGTGGGAAACCAATTTTGATTTTGCTTGGCGCCCTACCGATAAGCTCAAACTCAATGCCGGCATGACCTATTCCGCTTATTGGGCGTTTGATGATTTCCTCGCGGCTCATCCTGGTGAGTTTAGCCAAAGTACTACCGATTATTACAATATTTCTTACAGCACAGGATATGTCCGTACAGATGAAGAAATTGCAACATTAGTTGCTGAAAGAACAGCCTTCTTTAAAACATATTTAGATTCTGGGGCTATAAGCCAAGCAGTATATGACCAAATTGTTGCTGGTATTTCATACGATAAGACAGTTATTGAGAATACTTACAACAACTATGCAACTTGGAAGCCCGATGCTGATGGCAATTACGACCGTGCCGACAACCCTTGCCTAAATGGTGAGCTAGCAGGAAAAAACGTCGTTTCATGTCAAACGAATCCTGTGAATAACATATCCATCGCAGAAGCTAAAAAGCACAAAGACCATGGCTGGGTGCCTCATGCAGGTATCAGTTATCAATTCACCGATTACAGCCGAGCTTATCTAACCTATACAGAAACCTTGCGCTACCCAAGCATGTTTGAAAGCACCATGGCTTTCTCTGCATCTCAAAACCCTTATGGCGTCAAACCAGAACACGCCCATAACTGGGAGCTGGCTTATGTACATGATTTAACCCAATGGTTTACCAGCGCAGAGTATGCCGACATCAAAATTGCCTACTACGACAACCTCACTGAAAACGTTATCGAACGAGACAGCAATTTTAAATTTAACAATGTCGACGAGCAAAAAATTCGTGGTATAGAACTCAGTGCCCGTTATGACAATGGCCGATTTTTCACTGGTTTAGGCGTGAATTACACCTTACAAAATGAAATCTGTGATGAAGACAGCGCGGCAATGTTATCCACAAATGACCTGATGCGGGCCGTTGATAATCCGATTCCTCGCTGCTTCAAATACGGCTTTCCTAATGGTTACCAACTCGCCCAAGCTACTCCGGAGCTTTCCGCCAACTTATCACTAGGAGGCCGTTTTATGGACCGTCGTTTAGAAATAGGTGGACGAGCTACCTATTACAAAGGCTACGAAAACAGTGATCTAGATTGGTACATCGCAAACTCTTATAGGGCAGGTGAACTTGGTTATGTTTATTTCTATAACACGCCTTATAGCTGGGGCGACACGCTCATCTTCGACGCCTACGTCCGCTATAAAATTAATGAAATCTTTGATGTGGAGTTCACCGGTTCAAACCTAAGCGACCAATATTACGTGGATCCAGCTACTCGATCTGCCGTGGCCGCGCCGGGACGCACATTTAAACTGGGTTTAACAGGCCGCTTCTAGCGACCCGTTAGCAAGGATGGCACTGCACAAGTAGTGTCATGGCAACCGTGTTTTCATTGGGAAAACACACAATACAATGGAGTAATACAATGAAAAAGTTACAACTAGTAAGCGCAATGTCTCTCGCTCTTGGTACTTTAGTATTCTCAGGCATGGCAAGTGCAGCCGTCGTGGGTGAATCCAGCAATACGAACTATGTAAAAGTAGGGACAGCCACCGTCAATGGTGGTCCTCATACCTCTGGCGGCGCAGGTATTGGTGTGAATGCTACAGGTATTGACAAGTTAGTGAACTTTCAGGGATTAACAGCTTACGGCGCTAAGGATGCTCAAGATGTCTACACCTTAAACTTCCCTTACACTGGCTCTCCAACCAGCCACGATAATCTCGGAGTATTCAACTTCGCTCAAGTAGGTACCAGCGATGTATGGGTCGGTGAGTGGTCAGCCTATGGCACCAGCGGAGATTCAACTCGTACCGTTTACTATGCCGGAGCAAATGCAGACACCTCTGTGCCAACCTCTGGTACGGCCACCTATACAGTCGTGGGTATCAATAACTACGATGGCACAGCAGCAAGCTTGCTAAACGGTACATTAACCGCTGACTTTGCTGCAGCAACACTAACAGGCAGCATGGCGAACACAAATGGCCTTACTGTTGATATTGGTACAGCTACCATTAATAGCGATGCTTCTGTTACTGGCTCAGATGCAACAGCAAGTATTTCAGTAATCGAAGTCGCTTCTGCTGGTGACGTTTCAGCTCAATTCTACAATGGACAAGCAGATCTAGCGGGGCTTGTTGACTTTGCTGGAACTGAATACGACACCGCATTTGGCGGCTCTAAAGACTAAGTCATTATTATGATTTAACCTTAGCCGAGCATGATTATCCTGCTCGGCTTTTCTCTTTACTGCCTATGATGAGCCATTTACATGCATTTTTTAAAAAGTAACTTTCTTCATTGCAAGATAGTCGGATTGGCCTTGCTGTTTATGTTCTCACGGTCTGCAACAGCAGATGATCACGATCTAGATACTCAGCTCAGGTTAAACCAAAACATAGAACAACAAAACAATTCAAAGGAAAGTGAGTTACTCAAAGATGAAGATTACCTATCAGGAAAACGCCCAGAGCTGATTCTTGATGGCAAGTCTTACACCGTAGGACACAATGCTAATGATATCGGGCGTGCGCTCTATGTTTCCATTAAACAAAAACAATGGAATGCCGTCGTTTACTTTCTCGATGAATACCGAACACTTTCCGATGCTGATCCACTTTTACTCGCTTATGCGAAAGGCGCATTAGCTCGAATCCAAGGTAATATGGAGCAAGCCGCAACAGAGTATCGCCAGCTCCTCGGCCTGAACCCTGAATTCTTGCCAGGTCAACTGGAACTGGCCCGCGTACTATTCGAAGATCATCAAGATAAAGAAGCAGAGGTAGTTTTTACACAAATATCGGCAAAGCTCGATCCTGACAATGAGCAACAGACTGGCGTCTATCGTACGGTAGAAAGTTTCCGTAAAGCACTTGAACAGCGCCGTGATTGGTCGACGTCCATCGCGCTTGGTGCAGTATGGAATGATAACCTTAACCAATCTTCAGAAAGTCGTACCTGTTTACTCCTTTCCCAAGGCCAATGTATTTATGAACGAAAAATCCCCGATGCTATTTCAGCAACGGGGCTTGATTACGAACTGACCCTTAACAAGCACACACCTATTACGAGTCATAATGGACTGTATTTTCGCTCTTTGCTATATGGTAAAAGCTATGACGATTACACTGATTACAATGAAAGTACGCTAATTACACAGCTAGGTTATCGCTACCAAGATCTCGATGACCAGATACAACTCGCTCCTTCTTTTGAATTTTCCGCCTATGGAAATAAAGCCATGTACAGTGCCTTAGGCCTGCATGGCGAATGGACTCGTCGCTTTTCTAACAAGCAAATGCTTAAAGTCCAAGGCGATTACAAAGAACTGCGCTATAAAAAGCAAAACTACGAACGTTATAACGGCCCTTCCTACTCAGCAAATGCAACTATGTGGCAAGTCTTACCAAATAGCTGGACGTTATTTGGAGGTGTTGATGGATTAGACCGACAAGCGGATGATAAACCCTATGGCTACTTACAACTTGGCGTACGACTCGGGGTCTCAAAATCATTTTCTAATGTCCTAAGCACAACATTTTTCACCTCTTTCCGCGAACAAACCTACAAAGCGTACAGCAACATTCTTGGTGCAAAACGCAATGACCATGAAAGCAGCTACACATTGGTAATGAAATCGCCTCAACTGTCCATCTTAGGTTTTGCTCCGAGCCTAACCATCAAACACTCAAATATAAACAGCAATGTAGATTGGCTGTATAGCCGTGAAAACAACCAAGTCAGCCTAAAACTAGAGAAGACCTTTTAGCCATGATAAAACCGCATCACCTAGCCACTTTTATCGCCATTTTTGCCCTATTAATCAGCTCTGTATCTTCGGCTGCCAGTAATTGGCAATACTACCAAGATAAAGCCATGGCACTTTACCAAGAAGGCGATTACATCAAGGCTGAAAAGAACGCCAAATACGCCCTTAAGATTGCAAAAAAAGCCGATAACGGTACCGCGTTTCGTGCCAGCAGTCTCAACTTATTGGCTTTTATTCAAATAGCACAAGACAAGCAAGACACTGCGATTGATTCCATCAATGATGCTATCAAATTTACAAAAAGCGCTTATGATGACGAACACCCTCAAGTAGCCACTCTGTTATTTAATAAAGGCAATTTTCTTGAGCAGATAGGCCAACCTCAACATGCTATTGAGGCTTATTCCCAAGCTTGGGATATTCAACAATTTGAGGATGTTCAAGCGAATGACGTTTTAAAAACCGTAAACGCGTTAACTCGTCTTCATAATGAATCGAAGAATTATGCCGAGACCATATCCATCGTCGAAACCTTGCTAAAAAACAAAGGCCAGCAAAAATTCAGTGAGCTGTTCCGTCAAATTAATTATTCTCTGGCCGATGCGCACCTTGAACAAAACCAAGCAGAAGCCGCGCAACGCACATTAAAAGCAGAACTCGAACGAGAGCAAAATACACTAGAAAGCAATGATGTCCGCCTTGCCGAAACGCTAGAACGTCTTGCTGCTATCTTAGAGGCTCAAGGGAAACAGAGTTCAGCCACACCTATGCGTGAGCAAGCCCTTACTATTCGATCTACATCGAGTGAAACGTCATTAGCTAATATTATGAACTTAAATGAATTGGCATTAGACAGCCAACAGAAAAATGATTACCCAAAAGCCAAAGTACTTTATCAAGAAGCCTTAGCTGGATTACATGAGCTCAACCACGCCCAAGGTATAGAACAAGCGCTCATACTTGGTAATCTCGGCAGTTTAGAGGAAGCTCAAGGTGATACTAAAGAAGCCCTAACACTTTATCAGCAGAGCCTAGCGCTTCATGGCAAGATCCCGACCCAGCCATTACAAGCCGCCTATACCTCCGCAAGAGCTGGTGCTATTTTCTATACTAAAAGAGACTACCTAAAAGCAGAACCTCTCTTTCTCCAATCACTCTCCTTGATGGAAAAAGCACAAGCACCAACAGCATCCAAACAAATTGCATTGGAAAATCTGATAGCTCTCTACGATGCATGGCATAAGAATAGAGAGAAGCTGACTTACATAAAACAACTACAAGAACTTAAGAAATAAAGTGACAAAGATTCTTTGAAAGGAAAAATTTAATCTTTTAACGCTCTAATCACTCATATTAAAGCCTCTTTGAGCAACATTCCATTCGCCTTGGTTTGGATTAGCGCTAACGCGTTGGGCTTGCGAAACAGGGCAAGCAAAGCAAATACCGAGGTGAAAAAGCTTAGAATATAGTACGTCACGTTTTGTCAATGGTATGGACTCCTCCCCAATTCAGCGGAATTCCGATAAATTGGGAGGCGACCAAACCAAAGGAGCCATACCATGAATAATAATACGACAATTTTTATCGATTTAGCGAAAGAAGTTTTCCAAGTTGCTGTCTTCAATCAGGCCGGTAAAGCTCGGTTAAATAAAGAGGTATCAGCGAAAAAAATGTGTCTCATCATTGCCCAATACCCTGATGCCGCGATCTATATGGAAGCGTGCGGCTCAGCACATTATTGGGCTAGACGCTTCACGGCATCAGGCCATAAAGTGGGTTTAATCCCTCCTCATATTTTCAGCAAAATACCGAGTGGGTAATAAGAGTGATAAAAATGATGTTCTTAGTATTTATGAAGCCAGTAAGAATCAGCAGTTACACTGTGTTCAGATCCGTACATTAGAGCAGCAAGATATTGCCACGCTACATAAGTTCCGCGAGGGCTATAAGAAAGAACGCAACCAGCTTGCCAACCGTCTTCGAGGTTTTGGTCGTGAATATGGCGCTAACTTTTCTCTAGGAATTAGTAAATTACTCAAGCAAGTTCCTATCGCGCTGGAGGACGCTGAAAATGAAATGACCGTCGTTGCACGCAGGGTAATATTTAGACTGTTAGAGCAACTTAGACATGTGATAACGCTGATGGCAGAGGTGTCTGATGAGATTGAAACAATGGCAAAGCAAATTGACGCATGCCAACGGCTTGTTCAGATACCCGGTATCGCCTGGCTCGGAGCCAGCATGATATATGCTAAATTCGGCTCCGCTGAGTGTTTTAGGCGTGGCCGAGATGACAGCGCCAGCATTGGTCTTGTACCCGCGCACAGCGGTAGTGGCGGCAAAGTCGTGATTAACGAGGCGATGTATACCTGCGTACGCTCATTATTAACGGGGCTCGCTCGGTGGCGATTCATGTTAAAGAAAAAACAGACGACTTGAGTTGTTGGATAAGGCAATTACTCAGCACGAAAGGGTTTAATAAAACCATAGTGGCTGTCGCCAATAAACTGATCAGAATGGCAACAGCTATGCTGAAAAGTGGGCTTGAATATCGTCAACCTGTCGCACAGCAACGATGAAATTTAAAAGCCAGTAAATAGAGAAAGTACCAACCTAGACAGTTAGCAATTATAGATTGAACGGAATGAACAGCTAGCAAGTAAACCAGACAAAACCTGATTAGCCCGACGGCTCCCGAAGCCATCTTGTCATTAAGGAGTCTGGTTCACGGCGAATACAGCCGTTCAGCCGTTAAAGTCTGGAGTAGCTCTCCATAACAAGGCCGAATATACGAAAGCTAACGCAGGTTTGTTATGACCGTTGATAAGTATTGTTAATAACCAAGTGGAGTACGCATGATTCTTTATTAAAAATAGGGACGCTATTGTTGCATCCCCAGAGGAGTCCATATACGGGCTAAAGCCACGACCGACAAACAGTCCTGAACCAAGCTGCAGGTCGGCCTTCAGGCCGTCAAAGTACCTTTCCTGAAGACGATTCATTATTTTCTACAGACGAAAAAAAACCCTGACAGCGTTAGCTATCAGGGCTTTCTTAATATAAAGCTTGA
>TARA_R110002033_G_scaffold167693_1_pt1 | contig 23526 bp, 18 predicted proteins | sample TARA_R110002033 | Tara Oceans TARA_R110002033 (sample SAMEA4397051) | marine metagenome | biome: Polar Biome; feature: [SRF] surface water layer (ENVO:00010504); material: water (ENVO:00002006), including particulate matter (ENVO:01000060) such as... | depth 5 m
GTAGATGGTGATGAGTTCTAGTACTTTCAACCCTGATTAAACGTGGGGTTCTACCCCGTAACTGCGGACACTCCAGAAAATACTCGGGCATTCCAACGTAGTCGTCACCATGCGCTACTCACACCTTGCGCCCGAACACCTGCAGGATGCTGTCCGACTCGGCCCGCCTCCATCCTCTTGATATTTCTCTGTTTGTAGGTTGTGAGTTTTTACAAAATCTACTCTGACCAAAAAAGTAAAGCCAGGTGGTCAGCTGCTAAGCTTTTTATCCAGTACTTTGTTTATTTCAGTAGAAAGGTTGGTCATCCGGCGAAGCATCGCTTTGTCTAGGTATGAGGACGCTAGCGATAACGTGTGATTTTCTAGTCGCGGGTTAGGTGCCAGCAGTATCTCTAGGTAGCGTCGAAGCTTTTCCGGTGGTGTGCTTGGACGGCTCAGATGCTTTTTTAAGATTTCGACAAAACGCTTTGCCGCAGCTTCATCTTCCTCTTCGTGATCTTCCACAAAGATCATTTGCGCGAGGTCTTGCTGGCTTTTGCCAGTCTCCCGTAGCCGTCGCTTGATTTCGCTTTGCAGTTTTTTCACTTCGTCCATGTTTTGTCCCTAATTGTCCTTTATTGCTGCGTAGATTCGAACCTGCACCAAGCGTGGTGCTAATTCAAGGAGAAATCTATGTCAAAGAAAACACAAATGACTGTTGAGGCCGCTGCTCGAATTCAAAGCAGCCAATCTGTAAAAAACGGTGGAGCAGTCAAGGTCGATGACTTTGCCGCTCGCGCGCAGCGAGCTGCAGCTAAACAACAACAGCAGAGCAAAGCTTAAGGAGCGGGTAATGGCCAAAAATAGCAGCGGTGCAGGCAAAAGTGGTGCTGGGTCTAGCAGCAGCGGCAAGGGCTCAGTGTCCGGAGGGCGACCTGGGACAGGTTTTCCCGGAGGAAACTGGCCTAGTACAACAGGCAACCCATCTGGTCCCGGGCGAGGCAATGCCCCTGGACGATCTAAGTAACTTCGCCTAGTAGTAGAGCCCGAGCAAGCTAAAGCTTAGCTTGGGCTTTTGGTTACTCTGCGCATGCCCTTACTGCGGACTCCATTGCACTTCCGAATTCTGTCGGAGCCTTTTTGTACTGTTTGTAGCTAATATCTTCTTGCACGGTTTTAAGTGCGCAAGCACAGACATCAAAGCGTTGTGTGGCTCTACGGTAGTAATCAACGCTGGACCTTCCATTGGAGCACGCTTCCACTAGCGCGTACTCGATTGGTAACGGGTATCTGTGCGACTCGAAAAAATTATCTGCCTTTAGCCCGATTACTCCCCCGAGTGCGAGGGCGCTGCTTGTCGTAATAAAAGCTTTCTTTGCGAACTTAAGTTTTTCAAAACTGGTTTGGCAGTGCTCACAACAGAGTCCTTCAGTTATTTGTACGTCAGTAGGTTTCTTACATTCCGGGCACGTGATTTCCATGCGGCGTCCTTGCGGAGTATCAATGCTCTATTATGCGATTTATCTCTGCAGTCCGACAGTCGGCGTTTGAACAGATTCACTCCATCGTTGAGCTGGCCACTTGACTTCTATTTATGTCGCGTTAAGCAACGCGCACTTCCGGCCTCTAGTCTGATTGTTTCGACACTTTTTCGACAGTCTCAAATTTAGGGCACAAAAAACCCTGAAAATCACTAGGATAATCAGGGTCTTAGGTCTTGCTTATTTGGTGGAGCCGGGGGGGCGGGCCTTATAGGCGTTAAAAGGCTCTATTACGGGGCTCTCAGCGATATTTTGCGTGAAACTTGGATTTGGTATATCTCACAAAGACTGTGTGTAATCGTATGCAATCTTGACGGGCTGTCAAGAATGTTTTGAAAATGGCCCGCCTGAAAGTTGAGCACGCATAATATAGGTTCAACTCCCTTTCAGGAATTTGAACCGTGCTTTTTGTTGGAATCTATCCGGAGTTTGCTTGAAAGGAGAGCGTAGATTTGAATTGTGGAGCAGCCCAGGGATACCTGCTGTTTTGCATCGTTCAAACAGCATTTTGATTTAACGCCTAAGCAGCCAGAGCCTGCCATAAGATCGATGCAGGTGTTGTTTTACTCTGTATGTTGAAAAAAGGGAGCGCACGCCGCGAGGCGATTACTCCCTAGGAGAAAGGGTCGTCAGTTCGAGATGCGAAAATAGCTACTTCAGCTTCGCGTAAATTTTTGCGTGGGGGCCGGCCTGCTGGGCTTGCCATGCATCTGACGTATCGGAGAAAGAGAACTCCGAGTAGTCCACGGTGATGTTTTGTTCCTGAGATATTTTCAGCAGTCGCTGCCAAATTTTCTGGCGGTCTGCAGGCGGCCTTTGTCCGGTGCCGATGCATGACAGGGTTTTGAACAGCAAGTCGGCGATATCCAGGTTGATCTGACGGCCAGCACCAGTGCCTATTGTCATTATCCTTGCGCCCCAACGGCAGGCCTTCAATGCATAGAGGAGAGGCTGACCGCACACCAAATCCAGAACCACGTCATAGCCTTCGCCAGCCTCGCTCTTCAGAGCCTGTATGTCGCTTTCATCACCTTTCAGGCAAACGACGCCATCCGCGATGCCGCGCTCAGTGAGTCTTGCCAGGGCTTTTGCGCTGCGCCCGGCAGCCACAACTTTCCCGGCGCCTAGGTAACGGGCCAGTTGCAGCGCTATCTGCCCCAGGGTTCCTGTCCCGCCGAGTATCAGGACGGTCTCACCCTGTTTGATATTCGCCGCTTCGAGAGGAACGAGTGCGCCCGTGGCCGCTATGCCCATGGTGATAGCGGTACGGTCATCGATGTGGTCAGGTACCTCCCAAACCTCCTCCGCTGGCACCAGAGTCTTTTCCGCCCAAGCTCCAAAAGGCAATACCGACCGTTCACCAAAGTAAACGCGCGTGCCTTCAGCGTTACGGCCAACACCTTCGCCTCGAATGACGCAGGGGTACTCAACACCCAGACGGTAGGCGCCAAGCACATCCCAGCCACCCAAGCCGGCAGTGTCTACATTGATAAGTACAGAACCTTCTTGTGGTGCAGGATCTTTGAAGTCTTGAATGACGGGCAATGCGCCGCGTTCATTAATAACAGCTGCTTTCATGATTGTTTTCCTTGGGGCGACAGGTTGGCTGTGACCGTGGGTCTAAAGCACGAAGCAATAGCTTTCGTTTTTCAGGGTGTCTGTGTGTTCTGTGATGGGTTATCATTCTGAAATAAGATTTCCATTCTGTCAAAAGAATGGTCGAGAGTCCCATTATGCTCGTATTGAGCTAGAGGTGCCCCGCCTTGCCTTATTCATCCAATAATCAGTCAGGTTTTCAAGCAGCCCATCCGCAGCTTCATTCGTACACCGAGCTAGGTGGTCAAAAAGGTACTGCCTCGATTTTTTTACCTGAAGAGGTGCCTGTTGCTTTCGTCTATAACGGCATCAGTCAGGCTGTCATGATGGCAAGCCCTTTTGATCTTGAAGACTTAGCGATCGGCTATAGCATTGGCAGCGGCTTGATAAAGGATGCAGCGTGTATCTATGGCGTAGAGATTACCCAGGGCCTTGTTGGTATTGAGTTGCAGGTAAATGTAAGTCAGCGCGCTTTCACCAAGATCAAGCAGCTACGCAGATCGCAAGCAGGGTCTACCGGCTGCGGCCTGTGTGGAGTAGAGTCACTTGCCAACGCGCTACCGGACTTGCCGGCTCATCCCGCACGAGCGTTGCCTCCAGCCCAGCACCTGAGCAAGTTACGTTCTTGTCTGGCCAGCCACCAACTACTGGCCAAACAGACTGGTGCGTTGCATGCCGCGCTCTATGTGGATGAAAGGGGCGAGATCAAGCTTTGTCGTGAGGATGTGGGGCGGCACAACGCCATGGACAAGTTGATTGGCGCGCTGCTAAACGATCAGCTTCTCCCAAGCAATGGTTTTGTGGTGGTCACCAGCCGCTGCAGCCTTGAGCTGATACAGAAAGCGGTGCGCGCAGGGTTTTCTACCCTTGCCACCTTGTCAGCTCCAACCGACATTAGTGTTTCCTGGGCTCGCTACTGCAATTTGAACCTTGTGCACATACCGCGTTCTAGCGCTCCCAGAGTCTATAGTCCGGAGCCAGTATGAGTACGCCAAAAGCCGGCAGGGAAAAATTTAAACGTTATACGGGGCCGGCGGCAGGCTGGGGTGCGTTGCACAGTGTTACCAATGCCTGGTTGGGCAGTAGTCAACCAATCAAGAATATTCGTGCGCTGTTGAAGGCTAATCAGCACGGAGGTTTTGATTGTCCTGGGTGCGCTTGGGGAGAAGAGCCCGGCACAGGGCGAGTGAAGTTTTGTGAGAATGGCGCCAAGGCGGTGAACTGGGAGGCAACCTCCCGAAAAGTTGATGCTGATTTCTTTGCACGGCATAGTGTTGCGCAACTGCGCCGGCAAACGGATTACTGGTTAGAGTATCAAGGTCGGTTGACCGAGCCGATGCGCTATGACCGAGATAGCGATCATTACGTGCCTATCAGTTGGGACGATGCCTTTGCGCTTATCGGGCAGCATCTGAATGCCTTGGATTCACCAGGCGAGGCAGAGTTTTACACCTCTGGGCGGGCCAGTAATGAGGCGGCTTTCCTATATCAGTTATTCGTTCGCATATTTGGTACCAACAACTTTCCTGACTGCTCCAACATGTGTCATGAGGCGAGTGGAGTTGCCTTGGGGGCGAGTCTTGGCACCGGCAAAGGCACGGTCACCTTTGCCGACTTTGAGCAAGCTGACGCAATTTTTGTGCTGGGCCAGAATCCGGGAACCAACCATCCAAGAATGCTAGAGCCCTTACGCGATGCAGTAAGCCGCGGAGCACAGGTGGTTTGCTTCAATCCGCTGAAAGAGCGCGGGCTAGAACGCTTTCAGCATCCGCAAAGCATGGCGAGAATGCTGAGCAATAGCGCTGACGCGATGCACACCGCTTATTTTCGGCCAGCTCTGGGTGGCGATCTCGCGGTACTGCGCGGGATGGCCAAGTACATGCTGCAGTGGCAGCGTGAAGCTCAGCGGTATCGTCTGGAGGGTGTATTTGATGAGGCGTTCATACTTTCTCAGACCAGTGGCTTTCAGGATTATATCGCCGTGCTGGATACAACTGATTGGGCTGATGTAGTTGCTCAGTCCGGTCTCCGCCTAGACGAGATAGAGCAGGCGGCGCGGCTTTTTTGCGATGCCGGAAACACTATTTTCTGCTGGGCAATGGGGATAACCCAACACCATCACGGTGTAGCGACAATTCAGGAAATTGTGAACCTGCAGCTATTGCGAGGAAACATTGGCCGCGCTGGTTCCGGCGTGTGTCCGGTTCGGGGCCACAGTAACGTGCAAGGCGATAGAACAATGGGCATCGATGAGCGACCTAGCCCTGCGTTTCTGGATCGCTTGCAGGAATACTTTGGTTTCAGCCCTCCGCGCAAGCCAGGCCATAACACAGTAGAAGCAATCAAGGCGTTGTTGGAGGGGAGGGCAAAAGTTTTCATCGGGTTGGGTGGGAATTTTGCCCAGGCAACACCGGACAGCAGGGTAACTCATGCCGCTTTGTCCCGCTGCGCGCTCAATGTACAGATCAGTACCAAGCTGAACCGCAGCCATTTAATGGTGAGCAATGATGCGCTGATCTTGCCGTGCCTGGGCCGAACGGATATTGACCGTCAAGCCTCTGGCCACCAATGCGTTACCGTGGAAGATTCGTTCAGCATGGTGCATGCATCATTTGGCCAGCTAGAGCCGCTCTCTGAGGGAATGAAGTCTGAACCATGGATTATTGCTGGAATGGCGAGAGCAACGTTGGGTGATCGCATTGTTGATTGGCAAGCCATGCGGGACGACTATCGGACTATCCGTGCCGCTATTAGCGCCTGTGTTCCAGGCTTCGAGCATTTTGAGCAGCGGCTGCAAAGCCCGGGTGGCTTCCACCTTGCTAATACGGTGGCTACACGTTGTTGGCGCACGGATAGCGGTAAGGCGAGGTTCATTGCCAGTGACTTGCCAGCAGATTTGCTACCGGAAGCGGTCAGGTCGTCCGGTGAAAAGCATGACCTGATCCTGCAGAGTCTGCGCTCGCACGATCAATATAACACCACCATTTATGGGCTGGATGATCGCTACCGCGGCGTGACGGGACAGCGAGATATTGTTTTCGTCAACCAACACGACATCGATAGATTAGGATTGATTGCTGGTGCCAAAATCGACATGGTGTCGATCTGGAATGATGGCGTCGAAAGACGCGTGCGAGGTTTTCGAGTACTGCCCTACGATATTCCTCTAGGACAGGCAGCGGCCTACTACCCGGAAGTGAACCCCTTGGTGCCGCTGGATAGTTACGGTGTTGGGAGCAGTACGCCGGTGTCGAAGTACATCCCCATCAGGGTGGAGCCGTCCCAAGGTGATGCTCCGCTGGCCTTCAGCGGAGCATAGCGCGACTTTTATCTAGTCGCGCTCTACGGCTAGTGCCACTCCCTGGCCACCACCTATGCACAAGGTGGCCAGTCCTTTCTTGGCGTCCCGTAGCGCCATTTCATGCAGCAGTGTTACCAGCACTCGACAGCCCGATGCGCCGATCGGGTGCCCCAAGGCGATAGCGCCTCCGTTCACATTGACCTTGTCGATATCCCATTGCAGCTCCTTGCCTACAGAGAGGCACTGGGCGGCGAAAGCCTCGTTGGCTTCAATCAGGTCCAGTTGATCCAGGGTCCAGCCGGCTTTCGCCAAACAGCGTTTGCTGGCCGGCACCGGCCCAATGCCCATGATCGCCGGATCCACGCCGGCACTCGCATAGCCTTTGATTCGGGCCAGAACAGGCAGCCCCAATGCTTCTGCGCGCTTGGCCGACATCAGTAGCACAGCTGCCGCGCCGTCATTCAGGGTCGAGGCATTGCCTGCCGTTACGCTGCCTTCTTTCTTGAAAGCAGGACGCAACCCGGCAAGGCTGTCCGCGGTGGTTGCTGAGCGGGGCTGCTCATCGATTTCAAAGAGAACAGGGTCGCCTTTGCGTTGAGGTATTGGTACGGGGGCAATTTCACTCTTGAAGCGCCCCGCCTTGATAGCCGCAGCAGCGCGCTGCTGGGATATCAGTGCGTAGGCATCCTGGTCCGCTCGGCTCAGTTGGTACTGGTCAGCCAGGTTTTCCGCAGTGATGCCCATGTGGTAGTCATTAAAGGCATCAATCAAACCGTCTTTAAGTAGGCTGTCTTGCAGCTCGGCATGGCCCATCCGCAAGCCGGTGCGGGCCTTGGGTAGCACATAGGGCGCCAGGCTCATGCTTTCCATACCGCCTGCAATAACGGCTTCTGCGTCGCCGCAGCGAATCGCTTGCACCGCCATATGCACCGCTTTCAGGCCGGAGCCACATAGTTTATTCAACGTCATTGCCGACGTTGAAAAGGGCAGCCCTGCGTTAATGGCCGACTGACGAGCGGGATTCTGTCCGCATCCGGCACTGAGCACTTGACCCATGATAACCTCGTCAATGTCGGCAGCATCAACGCCACTTGTGCTGAGCAAGGCGCGAATGACAGTGCTGCCCAGTTCCACTGCGGATATACTAGCCAGTGATCCTTGAAAGCTGCCAATGGCGGTACGTTTGGCAGCAATGATTACAACATCTTGCATATTGATTCTCCAAAAAAAACGTGGCCTCCCGAAGGTTGAGCCACGTAAATGTTCCAACGGGCAGCATTTGCCTCGCAGCAAGGGGCAGCAGCAAGGCAAATCCGAGTTACCTGTCAGTGCAGGTCAGTATTTACTTTGGAAACGGTCTACCTGCAGAGCGCAGCCGGTAACGTTTTGTAGATGCTCTATCGAGATATCCGGCGCAAGCTCTACAAGCTCCAGTCCCGTGTCTGTGATGTCCATGACAGCAAGATCGGTAATGATCCGATTGACCACGCCTAACCCGGTAAGGGGAAGGTCACAGTTCTCGAGGATCTTAGGGCTCCCGTCTTTTGCGCAGTGTTCCATGAGCACCACCACACGTTTGACGCCAGCGACTAGGTCCATGGCACCGCCCATGCCCTTGACCATCTTGCCGGGAATCATCCAGTTGGCGAGATCGCCTTGCTGTGAGACCTGCATCGCGCCAAGGATGGCTAGGTTGATGTGCCCGCCTCGAATCATTGCAAAGGATTCTGCGTTGTCGAAGAAACTGCTGCCTGGCAAGCTGGTGACCGTTTGCTTGCCAGCGTTGATCAGGTCCGGATCAACCTCGTTTTCCAGAGGGAAGGGGCCGATGCCGAGTAGACCATTTTCACTTTGTAGCCAAACGTCCATACCTGTGGGAATGTAGTTGGCGACCAGTGTTGGCAAGCCAATACCCAGGTTGACATAGAAGCCATCTGACAGTTCTTGCGCAGCGCGCTGTGCCATTTGTTCACGTGTCCAAGCCATGATCAGGCGCTCCGTGTAGTGCGTTTTTCGATGCGTTTTTCGGGTGAGGTATTAAGTACCATGCGCTGGACATAGATGCCCGGCAGGTGAATCTGGTCGGCGTCCAGCTCGCCAATTTCAACAATTTCTTCTACTTCAACGATGCACACCTTGCCGGCAGTCGCAGCAAGCGGATTGAAGTTGCGAGCTGTTTTGTTGAAGACGAGGTTGCCTGATTTGTCCGCTTTCCATGCCTTGATCAATGCCACGTCTGCGGTCAGCGACGTCTCCATGACGTACCACTCGTCTTTGAACTGGCGCGTTTCCTTGCCTTCTGCAATCAGCGTGCCGTAGCCGGTCTTGGTGTAAAAGGCGGGAATTCCTGCGCCACCGGCCCGCAGCTTTTCAGCCAGAGTGCCCTGTGGTGTGAACTCAAGCTCCAGTTCGCCAGACAGATACTGGCGCTCGAACTCCTTGTTCTCGCCAACATACGACGAAACCATTTTGCGAATCTGGCGCGTTTCAAGTAGCAGGCCCAAACCAAAGCCGTCTACACCAGCGTTGTTACTGATGACGGTAAGGTCTTTCTTGCCGGAATCACGCAAGGCTTCAATGAGCGCTTCCGGTATGCCGCAGAGGCCAAACCCGCCAACTGCCAAGGTCATTCCATCGTCTATCAGCCCCTCTAGGGCGTGATGGGCATTGGGATAAATTTTGTTCATTGTTATTGCTACTCCTCGTGCCGTTGAAACTTGAAAATTGCGCTATGCGTGTTGCTTGTTTTTCGCTCTGGCAACCCTTGATCCATTGGGGCGTTCCAGAGTCTCGCTAATCCGATTGCCAGCTTCTATCAGAGAGCCGAGATCAATACCGGTATCAATCCCCAGCCCATTCAGCAGGTACACGACGTCTTCACTGGCAACATTGCCGGTGGCGCCCTTGGCATAGGGGCAGCCACCCAACCCTGCTACCGAACTGTCGAATACCTGCACACCTTCGAGCAGGCTGGCGTAGATATTTGCCAAAGCCTGGCCGTAGGTGTCGTGAAAATGCCCAGCGAGCGCAGCATGGGGTACCACATCTGATACGCGGGCAATCAACTGGCGGGTGGCGCCAGGAGTGCCGGTGCCAATGGTGTCGCCCAAGGAAATTTCGTAGCAGCCCATGGCGTAAAGCTCACGAGCAACCGCTGCCACCTGTGAAGCTGGAACGTCTCCGTCATAAGGACAGCCGAGCACACAGGAAACATATCCACGCACCCGAATACCGGCTTGCGCGGCCGCGGCCAGAACAGGCTCGAATCGTTGGAGACTTTCGCTGATTGAGCAGTTGATGTTTTTCTGTGAGAAGCCCTCGGATGCAGCAGCAAACACTGCTACCTCTTGGGCGCCAGCAGTCAGGGCCTGTTCAAAGCCTTTCATATTGGGTGTTAACGCGGTGTAGGTACTGCCTGCATAACGGTTTATTCCGGCGAAAACCTGCTCTGACCCCGCCATCTGGGGTACCCACTTTGGCGATACAAAACTGCCGACTTCGATCACGGGTAGGCCGGCAGCACCAAGGTCGTTGATCAGTCGGATGCGGTCAGCGCTGCTGACCGGGTGGGACTCATTCTGCAGGCCATCGCGGGGGCCTACCTCCACCAGCTTGACCTTAGCAGGTAGGCTCATTCCGACTCCTCCATCTCCACCAGCATGGTGCCTTCCGAGATCAGATCGCCCTCACCGCAAAACACAGCTTTTACCCGCCCGTTAGTTGGGGCACGGATACTGTGCTCCATCTTCATTGCTTCAAGAACTAGCAACGGCGCGCCTGCTTCCACTTGCTGCCCCACTGTCGCCATTACTCGAACCACGCTGCCGTTCATAGGCGCTTGCAGGCCGCCCGCACTTTGCTGAGCGTGACCCGCTTCTTCGATTGGGTCATAGGTGTTGATCTGTTGCCAAGCGCCATGCCAGTTGAGGTAAAGGTCTGCACCTTTGCGTACCGCACGGTAGCGAACCTTCTGCGCTCCTTCATCAATCGTCAGCAGCTCACTGTTGGGACAATAGCTGGCGTTGTTGAGGCTAACGCTAGAGAAAACCTGATCTAACTCGGCGCAGCGCAAATGTAGCCGACTTTGCGTTGGCAAGCCTGCGCGCCAGCCAGGCAGTTGTTGCCAAAGGGCGGGAGGCGTCGGGCAGTCGTCACCCGCTGGGCGGGTAAGCAACCAAGCTTTGGCTGCTAGGTTCCAGAAGCTACTGTCCAGCTCTGCAGGCTTGGGCAGTAGCTGCGCAGTGTGTTTTGCAATGAATCCGGTATCCAGCTCCTGCGCGGCGAAGGCCGGATGGGCTAAGATTTTTTCCAGAAAGCGCAGGTTGGTTTTTACCCCGGCTACTGAGGTATTGCGCAACATATCCAGCAACTCGAGACGCGCCTGCTCACGGGTCTCGCCCCAAGCAACCAACTTCGCGAGCATTGGGTCATAAAAAGGAGAGATGCTATCGCCTTCACTGACGCCGCTATCAACTCTGCGGCCCCGGCCGGTACTCGGTTCACGATAAAGGGTGAGGGTGCCGCTGGCAGGTAGAAAATCCTGATCAGGGTCTTCGGCGTACAGCCGAACTTCAATGGCGTGGCCGTGTAGTGGAATTTGCTCTTGAGTCATTGGCAGTGGCTCGCCTTGAGCGACGCGCAGTTGCCAAGCAACAAGATCCTGACCGGTAATAGCTTCGGTAACCGGGTGCTCTACCTGCAGGCGGGTGTTCATCTCCATAAAGAAAAACTCGCCACGTGCATCCAGCAAAAACTCCACGGTACCAGCGCCGACGTAGCCGATAGCCTGTGCGGCCTTGACTGCTGCTACGCCCATCGCTTTACGCAATTGTTCCGACAGTCCTGGTGCGGGCGCCTCTTCAACCACCTTCTGATGCCGTCTTTGAATGGAACAATCGCGTTCATGCAGGTAAACGGCATTACCGTGCTGGTCTGCGAAAACCTGAATTTCGACGTGGCGGGGTTGCAGTACGTACTTTTCCACCAGCATGCGGGCGTCGCCGAAGGAAGACTGGGCTTCGCGTTGAGCGGAGGCCAGCGCATCTGCTAGCTCTCGTTCGCTTTCAACGACCTTCATACCTTTGCCACCCCCGCCGGCGGTGGCTTTCAGTAGTACCGGGTAGCCAATTTCCTGAGATGCAGCCCGGAAAGTATCGAGTTGCTGATCGTCGCCATGGTAACCGGGTACCAGTGGTACTCCGGCTTTTTCCATCAAGGCCTTGGCGGCGGACTTGCTACCCATAGCATCAATCGCCGAGGCGGGTGGGCCGACAAAAATCAGGCCGCTAGCTTCAATAGAACGAGCGAAGTCAGCGTTCTCAGAAAGAAAACCGTAGCCTGGGTGGATTGCTTGCGCGCCACTGGCCTTGGCGGCCTGAATGATGCGGTCGGCACGCAGATAGCTGTCTGCGGGTTTGGTTCCGCCCAGGTTGACTGCGATGTCGGCGAGCTTGGCGTGTGATGCGTGCTGGTCGATGTCGCTGTGTACGGCAACCGTTTTGATGCCCAGCCGCTGAGCTGTCCGCATGATGCGACAGGCGATTTCTCCTCGGTTGGCGATTAGCAGAGTATTGATCATTGTTCTTCTATCCACATGATTGCTTGGTTTGCCTCAGGCAGCGCAGTCAGGTCCGCAGCCACTGTGGCTTGCGTTTGTCGAGGAAGGCGGAAAGTCCCTCCTGACCCTCTTTGCTGACGCGAATACTGGCTATTGCCGACTCGGTGTAGCTGCGCAGATCGGGCGTTATATCGCCGTGCTTTACCTGCTGCATTAGCGCCTTGGTGGCGCGCATCGCTTGCGGGCTGTTGAGTAGCAGGTTGGCCACCCACCCATGCAACTCGCTTTCCAGATCAGCTGCGGGATAGGTCTCTGCCAACAAGCCCAGCTGCTGAGCGCGCTTGCCGTCAAAGCGCTCAGCCGTAAGGGCATAACGCCTGGCGGCGCGTGGCCCAATCGCCTGGGCAACGTAGGGGCTTATGACGGCCGGCAATAAACCTATGCGCACTTCAGACAAGCTGAACAGGCTGTCTTCGGTGCCAATGGCGATATCGCAACAACTGATCAGGCCCAGCGCGCCCCCGAAGGCTGCACCCTGCACCACGGCCAAGGTTGGAACTTTAAGCTGGGCCAGACTGGCCATCAGTTGGCCCAGCTCGCGGGCGTCATTGAGGTTAGCGTCGTAGTCCAATTGCGCGCAGGCCTGCATCCATGAAAGGTCTGCACCTGCAGAGAAATGTTTGCCGCGTCCGCGCAAAATCAAGAAGCGCAGTTCGTCATTCATCTGAATCTCGCTGAGTGCCATCAGAAGCTCGGCGATCATTTCAGCGTTGAACGCGTTGTTCTTTTCGGGGCGGTTTAGCCACAAGGTAGCTATGCCGCCTGCGTTGATCTCAAGTTCTAGGGTGTTAAATGCACTCACGCTTATTGGCTCCTCCGTTGGCATGGCTGGTCTCACATCCGGAACACGCCGAAGCGTGTCTGGTTGATTGGCGCATTCAATGCTGCGGAAATTGCCAAGCCGAGAATGTCGCGCGTTTGCGCTGGGTCGATGACTCCGTCATCCCATAGGCGGGCACTTGAGTAGTAGGGGTGGCCCTGCTCTTCGTACTGCTCGAGGATGGGTTTGCGCAGGTGATTGGCTTGCTCGGCGCTGAAGGTTTCGCCGCTGCGCTCCGCCTGCTCTTGCTTGACCTGGACCAGAACGCCTGCAGCTTGCTCGCCGCCCATGACCGAAATACGCGCGTTTGGCCACATCCAAAGGAAGCGGGGGTCGTACGCACGGCCGCACATGCCGTAGTTGCCGGCGCCGAAGCTTCCACCGATGATCACCGTGAACTTTGGAACCTGCGCACAGGCCACAGCAGTAACCAGTTTGGCGCCGTGCTTGGCAATGCCTCCAGCTTCATATTTTTGGCCTACCATGAAGCCAGTTATATTCTGCAGAAACAGCAGAGGAATACCTCGCTGACAGGCAAGTTCAATGAAGTGCGCGCCTTTTTGCGCAGACTCGGCAAACAGGATGCCGTTGTTGGCCAGAACCGCGACAGGATGCCCATGCAAGTGGGCGAAGCCGCACACCAGGGTTGTTCCGTAGAGGGCTTTGAATTCATCGAAAGCGCTGTCGTCAACTAGTCGCGCGATGATTTCGCGCACATCAAACGGCTGCTTCGGGTCGGCAGGAATGATGCCGTACAAGTCACTCGCGGCATAACGTGGCGCCACCGGCGCGCGGAGGTTTAGTTGGCCCTGTTTGCGCCAGTTAAGGTTGGCGATACTGCGCCGGGCCAGTGCTAGCGCATGTTCGTCATTTTCTGCGTAGTGGTCGGCCACTCCCGAGGTTTTGCAATGGACATCGGCTCCGCCAAGGTCTTCGGCACTGACCACTTCGCCAGTGGCTGCCCTGACCAGAGGCGGGCCGGCAAGAAAGATGGTTGCTTGCTCTCTCACCATGATGGCCTCATCTGCCATCGCTGGTACGTATGCTCCACCTGCCGTGCATGACCCCATGACCACAGCAATCTGGGGAATGCCTTGGGCACTCATGTTGGCTTGGTTGAAAAAGATGCGGCCGAAGTGCTCACGATCAGGAAATACCTCATCCTGGCGCGGGAGGTTGGCGCCGCCCGAGTCGACCAGATAAATGCAGGGGAGGCGGTTTTGTTGTGCTATGGCCTGTGCTCTTAGGTGTTTCTTTACGCTAAGGGGGTAGTAGGAGCCGCCTTTCACGGTCGCGTCGTTGGCGACGATCATGCACTCAACCCCTTCAACTCGACCAATGCCCGCAATTATCCCTGCTGCCGGCACCTGTTCGCTGTAGACCTCATGGGCGGCTAGCTGACCGATTTCGAGAAATGGTGAGCCTTGGTCCAGTAGGGCGTCAACGCGCTGTCTGGGCAGCAGCTTGCCTCGAGAAAGATGCCGAGCTTGAGCCGCTGGGCCACCGCCTTCTGCTACTTTTCCTAGCAACTCTCGAAGATTACCCACGAGCTCCTGCATCGCTGCCACATTGGTGCTGAACTCCGGCGAGCGAGTGTTGACCTGGCTTTTAAGTGAACTCATGCCGGCGCTCCTTGGGTTGCAAGCCGGCTTCTGAAGGTCGGGACGCGCATCTGTTTAACGTGTTTCATTGAACAGCTCCCGGCCAATCAACATACGGCGGACCTCGCTGGTACCGGCACCGATTTCATAGAGTTTGGCGTCACGCCACAGGCGACCTGCCGGGTATTCGTTGATATAGCCGTTACCGCCAAGAATCTGGATTGCCTCGCCAGCCATCCAGGTCGCTTTTTCGGCGGTATACAGGATCACCCCGGCACAGTCCTTGCGCACCTGCCGTACATGTCCACTGCCCATGGCGTCTAGGTGCTTGCCGACGCTGTACTGATAGGCGCGGCAGGCTTGCAGGGTGGTATACATATCTGCAACCTTGCCCTGAATGAGCTGAAACTCGCCGATGCTTTGACCGAACTGTTTTCGGTCGTGGATGTAAGGCGTGACGATGTCCATCGCTGCTTGCATCAGGCCCAGTGGGCCACCGCTGAGCACCGCGCGCTCGTAGTCAAGGCCACTCATGAGTACGCGGGCACCTTCACCAACGCCGCCCAGAATGTTCTCTTCCGGAACTTCAACATTGTCGAAAACCAGTTCGCCGGTATGTGATCCGCGCATGCCAAGCTTGTCCAGCTTCTGCGCAACGGAGAAACCGGGAGTGTCCGTTTCGAGGATGAAGGCCGTCATGCCCTTGGCGCCGGCAGCAACATCAGTTTTGGCGTAGACCACCAGGACGTCGCAGTCTGGACCGTTGGTGATCCACATCTTGGTGCCGTTGAGGATGTAGCGGTCGCCCTGCTTGTCGGCACGCAGCTTCATACTGACGACGTCAGAACCGGCGTTTGGCTCGCTCATTGCCAAAGCGCCGATATGCTCCCCCGATACCAGCTTGGGTAGAAACTTGGCTTTTTGTTCTTCGCTACCATTGCGGTGGATCTGGTTTACGCAGAGGTTTGAGTGAGCACCATAGGACAGTCCGATACCACCAGCTGCCCGGGAAATTTCTTCCATGGCAATCATGTGTGCGAGGTAGCCCATTCCGGAGCCACCGTACTCTTCGGCCACGGTTAGACCTAGCAGCCCCATGTCGCCGAACTTGCGCCACAAATCCATGGGGAACTCATCAGTGCGGTCTGCCTCGGCCGCACGGGGCGCGATTTCCTTGCCAGCAAAACCAGCGACTGATTCGCGCAGCATTTCTATTTCTTCGCCGAGGAAAAAGTCCAATCCAGGTATTGCACTCATACGTTTATCTCCTTTTGTTATTGGCGTTACAGCTGAGTGACGTTGATGCGCTCTGCTGGCTCTTGTGTCGTGGCGTCACGGAATAGCGCTTGGTGCTCTCCTCGCCATTGTTTTAGAAGGTTCTCGCGTTGTTTTTCGGCCTGCGCTAGGAAGCGTTCTTTCACAGGGCCGTAGCCGCGTACGATGTCGGGAAGGCTCGCGAGCTGGATGGCAATCGGCAACTTGTCGCTGTCGAGTGATTCCAAGATTTGATCGAGAAGCTGTTCGTAGCTTTCCAGCCATTGCCGCTCGAGCTTGCGTTCTGCGGTGTAGCCAAATGGATCCAGAACCGAATTGCGGAGGAACTTCATCCGAGCGAGGAGTTTAAAACCAGTTAGCATCCATGGGCCGTAGCTGCGCTTTTTAGGTTCTTTCCCGGGCTTGGCACTATTGAGCACAGGTGGCGCCAGGTGAAACTTGAGTTTGTAGTCACCCTCAAAACTGTCCTGTACTTTTTTGATGAAGTCGCCATTGGTATAAAGACGAGCTACTTCATACTCATCCTTGATTGCCAATACTTTGTAGTAGTTGCGGGCGACGGCGTCAGCCAAGGCGCCGGTATTACCAGAAATGGCCGATTCAGCGCTCTGGAATTGTTGCACTCGGGCGCGATAGCGTGCTGCAAGATTGGCATCCTGATACTCGGTGAGGGCAGCGACGCGTTTATGAATAACCTCTTCAGTAGTCTGTGACAACGCTTCCGCTGGGCGCTTGCCCTGGCTGTCGATCATTCCTTGAACGCGCAGGGGATCCACCGCAGTACGGCGCCCCCAGGTGAAGGCCTTGAGGTTGAACTCGACGGCCGTGCCATTCAGTTCAATAGCGGCTATCAGCGCTTCAGCGCCAACCGGCAACCAGCCTTTCTGATAGGCAAAACCGAGCATGAAGGTATTGGTCGCGATGGAGTCGCCCATCAGCGCCGTGGCTATTTTGCTGGCATCCACGAAAATGGCGTGGTCGTTGCCGACAGCTTCTGCAATTTGTGCAGACATACCTTGTGTGCGAAATTTCGGGTCGGGGTGCGCCTGCAGATCGCCACTCTCCGCTTGCATTGCGAAAGTACGAACAAACTCGCTGGTGATGCTTTCTTCCGAGTTGACCAAGGCATGAGTGTGCCCATGCCGCAACTTGGCCAGGGTCTCGTGATTGGCACTTACCACCAGGTCGCAGCCGAGCAGCAAGCTGGTTTCACCTTCGGCTATGCGCGGTGCATGCAGTTGGGACTGGTCAGCTGCGATGCGGATATGCGACCAGACCGCACCACCTTTCTGGGCCATGCCGGCCATGTCCAGGTTGAGCGTACCTTTGTTCTCCATGAAGGCGGCCATGCCGAGCAGGGCACCAATTGTTACAACACCGGTACCACCTACGCCGGTCACCAGAATGCTGTAAGGCTGATCGAGTGCCACTGTGTTAGGCGTGGTCAGATTCCAGTCGTCAACCGCTTGGTCGGTAAGCGCTTTGGCTTTACGTAGCGAGCCACCTTCGATGGTGACGAAGCTTGGGCAGAAGCCGGAGAGGCATGAAAAATCTTTGTTGCATGATGACTGGTCAATGCTGCGTTTCTGACCAAACTCGGTATTCACCGTCACCACGGACATGCAGTTCGACTTACTGCTGCAGTCGCCACAGCCTTCGCAAACTGCCTGGTTGATCATTACCCGCCGTGCCGGATCGGGAAACTGCCCCCGCTTGCGTCGTCTGCGCTTTTCGGCCGCGCAGGTCTGATCGTAAATGATGGCTGAGACGCCGGGATACTCTCGAAGTTGAGTCTGCAGTTCCTCCATTTTCTCTCGGTGCAACACCGGTACGCCGGGAGCGAGTCCTTGAACTGCCTTGTACTTCTCGGGCTCGTCAGTCACCACGGCAATGCGCTTGACGCCCTCCGCAGCGAGTTGCTGAGAGATTTGCGGTACTGTCAGAGTGCCGTCCACGGGCTGGCCGCCGGTCATGGCAACAGCATCGTTGTAAAGAATCTTGTAGGTAATCGGCACATTCGCTGCAACTGCAGCTCGAATCGCTAAGGTACCGGAGTGGAAATAGGTGCCATCCCCAAGGTTGGCAAACACGTGTTTGGTCTTGGTGAAGGGGGCTTGCCCAATCCAGGCGACACCCTCGCCACCCATCTGGCTGAAGGTCTGGGTTTGGGGATAGATCCAAGCAGCCATGTAGTGGCAGCCAATACCGGCAAGGGCGCGACTGCCTTCGGGCACCTTGGTCGAAATATTGTGCGGGCAGCCGGAGCAGTAATGTGGCACTCGGTCCATCAACGAGCCCAGGACGTTCTTGGTGGTGAGCTGCGCCTCTAGATCATCCAGATGCAGTTGCAGAGAGGTGTCTGCATGCAGACGAAGAATTCGTTTGGCCAGCGCGCGAGCAATGTGCGCTGGAGTCAGGTCGTTGATCGCCGGCAGTAGCCAATCGGTGTGCGGCATAGTCCACTCACCTTTGTCGTCAAACTTGCCGACGATGCGCGGACGTACGTCTTCCCGCCAGTTGTAGAGTTCCTCCTTCATTTGGTACTCGATCATGTGGCGCTTTTCTTCAACCACCACAATTTCTTCGAGACCTTCGGCGAAGTGCCTGACGCCGTCAGCTTCAAGCGGCCAGACCATGCCGACCTTGTAAACGCGCAAGCCAATCTCCTGCGCTTTGGCATCGTCAATACCAAGCATGTTCAGAGCCTGACAAACGTCCAGGTAGGATTTGCCCGCCGTGATAATGCCGATACGCGCCTTGGGCGAGTCCATGACCACGCGGTCAATGCGGTTGGCCTTGGCATAGGCGAGCGCGGCGTAGAGTTTGTGTTCCAGCAGTCGCTGCTCTTGAGCAAGCGGTGGGTCTGGCCAACGGATATTCAGGCCGCCCTCGGGGATGTCGAAATCAGGAGTTACGCTTTCCACACGGAAGGGGTCAATATCGACAATGGCAGCGCTTTCTACAGTGTCCGCTACTGCCTTAAGTGCTACCCAGCAACCGGAATAGCGTGACATGGCCCATCCGTGGATACCGTAGTCCAGATACTCCTGCACCCCCGAAGGGGCCAGTACGGGCATCATCACTGCCTTGAAAATGTGCTCGGTCTGGTGCGGGAGTGATGAAGAGCGGGCGCCGTGATCATCGCCGGCAACGGCAAGCACTCCACCGAATTGCGAGGTACCGGCAGCGTTTGCATGTCGGAATACATCACCGGAGCGATCAACACCGGGACCTTTTCCGTACCACATGCCGAAAACACCGTCGTAGGTTGCCCCTTCGAAGATGTTTACCTGCTGCGTTCCCCAGAGGGCGGTAGCAGCTAGCTCCTCGTTGACGCCAGGTTGGAAGTGAGTGCTGCCTTTCTCCAGATACTTACGTGCACGCCATAAAGCTTGGTCCAGACCGCCGAGAGGGGAGCCGCGGTAGCCGGAAATAAAGCCAGCAGTGTTCAGCCCGTTGGCCTGATCGCGCTGCTTCTGCATTAGCGGAAGCCGAACCAGCGCTTGAATACCAGTCATCAACTGCAGACCGCTATTCTCTGTGTACTTGTCATCCAGCGAGATAGATTTGCCCATGGCTACTCACACCTTTTTATTCTGATATTGGGTATCGCAGCGCGCGCAATACACGATGGGCTGGAGTATATGAATTGGGTTTGGTATCGTAAATTATTAAAAATTGCTGCCAGGTATCTGAAAAATTTATGTCTAGGTCCGATATTTCCATGCGCCAATTGCGCTATTTCGTTGCGGCGTCTGAGACCGGTCAGTTCTCGCAGGCCGCTGCTGCAGTTCATGTTTCGCAGTCCGCCGTGACCACTGCAGTGATGCAGCTGGAGCAGCGACTGGGCGTGAAACTTTTCGAGCGCTTGCCGAATGGAGTAAGCCTGACGGCGGAAGGAAACAAGTTCTTTCAGCATGCTCGCCACATTCTGGATACGCTGCAGGATGCGATCAGCGAGCCATTTTTCATGAGTCACTCGGTATCCGGTGTTGTTCGCGTCGGCGCCTCCTACACGGTGCTTGGTTACTTCCTGCCCAACCTGCTTGCGCGCTTCAAGCGCAGTTACCCCGATGTGGAAATCGATTTGATCGATATGGACAGGGTCAGTATCGAGAGCTCGGTCAGACAAGGAGAGCTTGATGTAGGTTTGACGGTTGTTTCGAACGCGACCGACTTGTCCGGTCTGGATGCCAGCGTGCTGATACGCTCGCGTCGTCAGTTGTGGCTGGCGTCCGGCCATCCGCTCATGGGGCTGGCGTCGATCACCCTGAAGGACGTTGCTGAGCATGCCTACATCCTGCCCACCGTCGATGAGGGGGAGGAGTCGGTTCAGCGCTATTGGCAAGCGCAGGGGCTGGAGCCTAAGATCGCATTTCGAACCTCCTCCGTGGAGTCTTTGCGTGGTCTGGTGGCGCACGGGTTTGGTGTGACCGTGTTGTCCGACATGCTGTACCGAGCCTGGTCGCTTGAGGGCCGCAAAATTGAGGTGCGTCCTTTGAATGACGCTGTGCCCTCGATGGAGTTGGGCTTGATTTGGGCGCAAGGCCGAGAAATAAGCGAGCCAGGCAGCGCTTTTCAACAGTTCATGATTCATGCCTGTGGCTCGTGAGTGAGCCTGGCATAGGAACAGTCGCTGTCGCAGGGAGCCTGGCGAATTCATTAAATGCTGCTCTGCATCTCGCGCCGTTGTCGAATGCTCTCTGCAAAGTCGCGCTTGAGTGTGGGGTAGTAGGCTATTTGACCGCCCATCCCTCCCGCGATGTCGATCGATGCACCGCTGATGAAACTGGCGTATTCGCTTGCCAGAAACAGAACCATCCCCGTTACGTCCTCGGGCTTGCCGTAACGGCCCGCTGGAACCACTTTCATTACCATGGCATCGAATTCCTGCCGAGTAACGCCTTCACCCATTTCTTTGAAGTGGCGGTCCCATTGACCAGTGTCGATCCAGCCCATATTCAATGTGTTAACCAGAATGTTGTCTTTCGGTAGCGACATGCCCAGGGAGCGTGAAAGGGCGATACAGGAGGCTCTATTGATGACCGATGGGATGCCTTCGGGAGTAGGTATGGTCCCGGCCAAAGCGTTGATTTCTATAATGCGCCCCCAGCGCTGCTTGCGCATGTGAGGCACAACCGCCTGGGTAAATCTAAAATGGCCCATTTGCAGCACGTTAGCGTGTTCAAGAATGTCCTCGGGTGTGAGGGTATCCAGGTCGCCGCCTTTCCCTTGGCCGGCGTTATTGACCAGTACGTCAACGCCGCCCCAGGCTTCGGCTACCTCGGCAACAAAGGTACGCACGTTATGACTGTCAGTAACGTCAACGGCACGTGCTATGACTGCGTCCGCGCGCTCGGCTAGAGCTTCTCCCACCTTTGCGATGTCTGCGAAATTGCGCGAGCAGATGGCTACCTTCGCCCCATCGTTGGCGAAGGCGGTAGCTATCGCTCTTCCAATGCCGCGTGACGCACCAGTCACGATGACACGCTTGCCCTTCAAATCGATATTCATACATTTTCCTTGGCTATTATTTTTTCAGAATGTTTCGGCTGGGGTGGGCTGGAACGCCCGCTTTATAAGGCATAAGTGCCTTTTTTACCCATTTTCCCGATAGGGGTTCTGCAAAAAGTAAAACATAAATTGAACAAAGTATAAATTTATGTTTAATTTTGGCTGTGTGAGGTTCAAAGCCTAGATGTTGGGAGCACGACCAAACTTCGAATCACAGCTTTGAACAAAGTGGCAATTTATCGAGATTTTAAAATCTGTATGTAGAATTTGAATCTTGATGTGGAATTATCCAGATCGCTCCGCTAGGATAGTGAGACGCTGGTTTAGGACGGCTGGGCGATGGTTACCGTTTTGAGGCGACTTTGCCTGAGCGTTTCGAGATGCCAGTAATCGGATGATTTTTATAAGTCGCTGAAAATAAAAACAAAAGGAAAGATAATGAACACTATCGACAAAACTGATCACATGAGTGCGGCGCGTAGCGTCTTGGCGGTTGCCGTTCTGATCGCCAGTGGTAGCGCTTCTGCGATGCAAATTGATCTGGGCAACCCGGATATTCGGATGCGCTGGGATAACACTGTTCGCTACAACCTGGGTATCCGTGCAGAAAGCCAGGACAGTGCCATCATGAACAACCCCAACTTTGATGAGTCCGATGGCAAGTTTGACCGTGGCGATATCGTGACCAATCGCCTTGATCTACTTACCGAAATCGACTTGGCATACAAGTGGCACTTTGGTGCGCGGGTCAGTGCGGCCGGCTGGTATGACGATGCCTACAGTGACCGTTCGGTCGATAGCAATGTGCCTGGGTATTCCACCAGCTATAACAATGATAAATATAGCTCCGAAGTAGAGCGTTACGTCTACGGCCCTTCTGGCGAAATTCTCGATGCCTTCGTATGGGCGAATTTCGACATCGGCCAGGTACCGGTAAACGTAAAGGTTGGCCGTCACACCCAGTACTGGGGTGAAGGTCTGCTGTTTGGTGCTCACGCGATCTCCTATTCCCAGGCTCCTACCGATGCGGTGAAGGCGGTAACCAGCCCTGGCATTGAAACCAAAGAAGTCTTCCTGCCGATTGGCCAGGTCTCGGCCAAAGCTCAGGTTACCAACGCGCTTTCCGTATCTGCGCAATACTTTTATGAGTGGGATCACACTCGCTTTCCTTATGGCGGCACCTATTTCGGCGCTGCTGACCCCTTCTTCGAGGGACCTGACCGGTTGCCTGCGGCGCCGGGTTTCAACCTGCAGCACGCCGACTCAAAGTTCGGCCGTGATTCAGCCAACTGGGGTGTGATGGTTCGCTACGATCTGCAGAACGTAGGGGCGACGCTGGGTGCCTATTATCGGGAATTTGATGACTATCAGGCTTGGCTGTCGCCGCAAATCGATATGGCAACCGGCCAGTATCGGTTGGTTTATCCGCGTGGCGTCAAGCTGGTTGGCTTGAGCTATGCAGGTAATGTTGGCTCGGCCTCCATTGGCGCAGAGGTGTCTTACCGCAAAGGCGGCGCACTTAACGCCACTGGCGTCAGCAATGTGGATGATGAAGGTCCTCGCGGTAACACCTACCATGCATTGGTAAACGCTGTTTACGGTGTGCCTCGCTTCTGGCTGGCCGAAAGCTCGACGCTGGTTGCCGAGCTGGTATACAGCCACCTGGACAAGGTAACCGAACATGAAGAATTGTATAAGGGAGAAGGCACCGCTGCCTGCAGAGATCTGCGCAGCGGTGGCGAGGGCGATAAGTCCGACGGCTGCTCTACTCGCAACTATATGGCGGCGGCAGTGAACTATACCCCCCAGTATCTGGCGATTTTGCCGTCGTGGGATCTGTCTGTGCCTTTGACCGTGAACTACGGTATTTCTGGTAACGCAGCTAACGCCGGCGGTGGGTCGGAGGGTGCCGTGTCATGGTCGGTCGGCGCCAAGATGACCTACCAGCAACTGCACGAATTCAGCTTGCGTTATGCAGATACGATGGCTCAGGAGAAAAACACCATCAACCCGGTCAACGGCCAGACCATGGTAAATGGCAACGGTGCTGTCGGTGGTACTGACCGTGGTTGGTTGTCGTTTACCTATAAGACATCGTTTTAATAGAGCAGTACTGGCTCCCAGTTAATAAACACAAGAACGGAGATTATTATGAGATATGCACTCGCTTTCAGCCTGGCTTTAAGTGGTATTTCAGCCAATGCGGTAGCAGCAGTTCCTTCCGAGGAGGCTGCCCAGCTCGGTAAAACACTTACCTTGTTTGGAGCTGAACAAGCCGGCAA
>TARA_R110002033_G_scaffold10857_24_pt1 | contig 23482 bp, 24 predicted proteins | sample TARA_R110002033 | Tara Oceans TARA_R110002033 (sample SAMEA4397051) | marine metagenome | biome: Polar Biome; feature: [SRF] surface water layer (ENVO:00010504); material: water (ENVO:00002006), including particulate matter (ENVO:01000060) such as... | depth 5 m
TGCATCACCTTCAAGTAGTTGTTCCAGAAACAAAGTTTCAGTTGTGAATTCAGGATTTTTGTTTTTGCTTAACCTTTTTACTAGAGATTTTGACCTATCAATTTCTAATTTTTGCCTTAAATATTTTTTGCCGTTATCAATAGAAAATTCGGCAATGTTGTATACATTTCCTTCTAGCACTGTTGCAGCTTCATTTATTTTATAATCAAAAGATTCTGGGTTATTTTTCCAGTCATTGTTTTTAATTAGACAAATTGTTTTTTGTCCCGAATTGTCAATAATATAACCTGGTTCAAAAGTAACCTGGGAAAAAGTATTAAAGCTTAAAAATAGTAGGATGAATAGTGCAAGTACCTGTTTCATATAAAGTGTATTGATTAATTAGTTTGTTTTTCGCTACTTTTTAGGCACAAAAAAAGCGACTCCGTAAGGAAATCGCTTTTTTCATTAATATATTGTTTTGCCGTCTTTATTTTTAAAACGGTACTCAAGATACGTATACGCATCGCGCGGTTGAATTTTAATCCATCTTTTGTATTCTAAGAACCATTTTGTTCTCATTGATGGAAACCCTTTAGTTATATAAGCTGCTATGAACGGGTGTATATTTAAAGATATACTGTTGTCCTTTGCAGGTCCTTTTAAAAGTTTTTCAAGGTCCGCTGTAATTTTATCTATTAAAACAATTGGTGCTTCCACCTGTTTCCCTGTGTTGTTGGGATCTTCTTCCGTTGTTTTAATATTCATTTCAGGTCGTACCCTTTGTCGGGTAATCTGAATTAAACCAAATTTACTAGGAGGTAATATTTTGTGCTTAGCACGATCGTCTTTCATCTCATCTCTAAGATGTTCAAAAAGCCTTTTTCTATGTTGTGGTTTTATCATATCGATAAAATCTACCACTATAATACCGCCCATATCACGAAGGCGTAACTGCCTTGCAATTTCTGATGCGGATAAAAGATTTACCTCTAGGGCAGTATCTTCTTGATTTTTGGCTTTATTGGATCTATTACCACTGTTTACATCTATTACGTGAAGTGCTTCGGTATGCTCTATAATTAAATAGGCGCCTTTGCTCATTGCGGCAGTACGGCCAAAAGACGTTTTAATTTGTCTTTCGATTCCAAATTTTTCAAAAATAGGCACATTAGTGTTGTTGTAGTGCTTAACGATGCTCTCCTTTTCAGGAGCGATTTCCGCAACATACTCCTTAATTTCATTAAATAAGGTGTCGTCATCAACATGTATACCTGTAAAACTATCATTAAAAACATCCCTTAATATAGATGATGCTCTATTGAGTTCTACAAATACTTTAGATGGCGTTTGAGCACGTTGTAATTTTTTACACATTGCTGTCCATTTGTTCAGCAAGTTTTCTAGATCTTTGTCCAGCTCGGCAACTTTTTGTCCTTCTGCGACTGTTCTGATTATAACACCAAATCCTTTTGGTTTAATGCTTCTAACTAGTCTTTTTAACCTGTCTTTTTCTTCTTTGCTCGCTATCTTTTGAGATACGGAAACACGGTCAGAAAAAGGAACCATAACCAAGTAACGTCCGGCAATTGATAGCTCAGAGCTAATTCTTGGTCCTTTAGTAGATATAGGTTCTTTTACAATTTGAACCAATAGTGATTGGTTCGCTTTAATGACATCGGTAATAACACCATTTTTGTCAATATCGGTCTCGAACGGGAAATTTCCTAAGGAGTAATCCTTTAATTTTCCAGTACTCACTTGTTTTATGAACTTAAGCATAGAAGATAGTTGCGGTCCAAGATCGTGGTAATGCAAGAATGCATCTTTTTCATAACCAACGTTAACAAACGCTGCGTTAAGACCAGTCACCGGCTTTCTAATTTTGGCAAGAAAAATATCGCCAACAGAAAAATCGTTACTATTCTCTTCTTTGTGTAGTTCAGTGAGTTTTCCGTCCTTTAACAAGGCAAAGTCAACGGCTTGGGAACTAGATCTTACGATTAATTCTCTATTCACCTGAATATATATTTAGTTGTTCCAACTATTAAAATAGGGAACGAACTGATTAAACAATACCATAGACAAATACAAAAGTATCTGCCGAGATCCAAACTATGGACCTCTATGTCAATGAACGTATTTTAAAAAGAAAAAGTAGTTATAAAACTACTTTTTCTTGTGTCGGTTAGCTCTTCTACGCTTCTTGCGCTTGTGTGTAGCTACCTTATGTCTCTTTCTTTTCTTACCGCTTGGCATAAAGTTCTTTTTTTAAGATTAATTATTTTACGTGTACGTTGCTCTTAACTCCTTCTACAAAAACCTTTGCAGGCTTAAATGCTGGAATGTTGTGAGCGGGTATTTTAATAGTTGTGTTCTTGGAAATATTTCTACCGGTCTTTTCGGCTCTAGTTTTAATGATAAAACTACCAAAACCTCTTAGGTAAACATTGTCACCACTTTCTAATGATGTTTTTACCTCTTCCATAAAGGATTCAACAGTTGCCTGTACATCTCCTTTTTCAATTCCCAGCTTATCTGAGATCTTCGATACAATTTCCGCTTTCGTCATCTTTCAATATTAGATTTTCTGTATGTTTTTTCGGGTTGCAAATATATAAATTAAATTCAATCTTTCTTTCTAATGGGTTAATTTTAAGTGTATAAACTGCTACTTTTATAACTTAGTATTCAAGAGCATGTCATTTTCGGGTAAAATTTTAGATTGGTATCACATAAATAAACGCAGTTTACCATGGCGTAAGACTACTGATCCTTATAAAATATGGCTGTCAGAAATAATACTCCAACAAACACGTGTTGCCCAGGGAACCCCGTATTACTTGAGCTTTGTAGACAATTTCCCTTCTGTTCATGATCTCGCCAATGCCAATGAAGAACAAGTTTTAAAACTTTGGCAAGGTTTGGGTTACTATTCAAGAGCAAGAAATCTGCATGCGGCGGCCAAAATGGTCGTAAACGAGTATGGTGGTGTATTTCCTGATAATTATAAGAAACTTTTAACACTGAAAGGGGTAGGCGATTATACGGCTAGTGCCATTTCATCTATATGTTTTAATGAACCACAAGCTGTAGTAGATGGAAATGTATACAGGGTTTTGGCTAGATACTATGGTATAGATATACCAATTAACAGTACTGAAGGGATTAAATATTTTAAAGCGTTAGCTGAAAAAGTGATGGATCCAGTGGAAATAAGGGATTATAATCAGGGTATAATGGAGTTTGGAGCTATACAATGTTCACCAAAGAAACCATTATGTCTCCTTTGTCCTTTAAATGATAGTTGTGTAGGTCTTGAAAAAGGTCTGGTTGATCAATTACCTGTTAAGTTAAAGAAGACAAAAGTTAGAAATAGATACTTCAATTATCTTATACCTATATATAAGGATATGGATGGAGCTCAATTTACAAGTCTTAAACAAAGAAAAGGAAAAGGTATTTGGCAGAACCTTTGGGAATTTCCACTTTTAGAGTCAAAAGAAATCTTAGAGATTGATGATATTACTATAAGGTATAAGGAAGCGTTAGGTGATATGGAATCTGTTGAGTTGTTAGAATATAATGAGAATGCCATTGTGCATAAATTATCTCATCAACATTTACATACTAAGTTCTGGATAGTGAACACAGAAAATGATTTTGATGGTAAGATTTCGATTAAAAAATTAACTGAATTTCCTGTGCCTGTTTTAATAGCAGACTTTATAAAAGCATTTAAATTTTAGTACTTTTGATTTTTATATCTTTAAGTTATGAGCGGTACATTAAATAAGGTGATGTTAATAGGGCATTTAGGTGATGAAGTTAAAATGCATTATTTTGAAGGAGGCGGTAGTATTGGTAGATTTCCAATAGCTACTAATGAGACCTATACCAATAAATCTACGGGAGAGCGCGTTACCAATACAGATTGGCATAACGTTGTTGTAAGGAATAAAGCTGCTGAAATTTGCGAAAAATATCTTAGTAAAGGAGATAAGGTTTATGTTGAAGGAAGATTAAAGAATCGTCAATGGCAAGGGGAAGATGGTAATACCAGGTATTCTACCGAGGTACATGTGCAAGAATTTACCTTTTTGTCTACTAAAAAAGAGGGTATGCAGAACAGTGGTGGTTCAGCACCTAGTCCTCAAAAGGCAGATACTGAAAACAGAACACCACCAAAAGCACCTGCTCCTTTAAGTCAAGATGCAGATGATGATTTGCCATTCTAACTAAATTATAAACAGAAACTATTGGACCCAGACCCCTTACCGTTCTTAATGACAACATTGGTTGTTAACGGTGTTTTTGCAATGAATATAATTGTGCTTTGTGTACTGCTTATTTGCTCTGCACTTATTTCTGGTGCCGAAGTGGCTATGTTTGGTCTATCTACAACAGAAATTAAGGAATTACAAGATGAGAAATCTGCCAAAAGTTCCATTTTAATTAAACTATTAGAACGTCCCAAAAAATTGTTGGCAACTATATTGATTGCCAACAATGCCATTAATATTGGAGTAGTGCTTTTATTCAGTATTATTGGTGACACCCTTTTTGAAAATATAACTAATGTATTGTTCGGTGTCGTATCTGTACGTTTTCTTTTAGAAGTTGTCGTCGCTACCTTTCTTATTTTAATGTTCGGTGAAATTTTGCCCAAAGTATATGCCAATAGAAATAGAATGAGTTTTGCGCACTTAATGGCTTTTCCGCTACGTGTGTTAGATTTTATTTTCTCGCCATTAAGTTTACCCATGCGTTCAGGTACACTGTTTATGTATAATAAACTAGGGAAACAAAAAACCAACTTAAGTATTGATCAGTTGTCACAGGCATTAGATTTAACTTCTCACGGAGATACCACTAAAGAAGAGAAAAAGATTTTAGAAGGTATTGTAACCTTTGGTAACACAGATACCAAGCAGGTAATGAGACCTCGTATAGATATTTTTGCGCTTAATGAGCAAATGAAATTTCCAGAAGTTCTAGGTGAAATAAAGAAGAATGGATATTCAAGAATACCCGTTTTTGGCGAGAATATAGACACGGTAAAGGGAGTGCTATATGTGAAAGATTTACTGCCGTACCTAGATAGAAAGACATTTAATTGGATGACTTTAATACGGGAGCCTTATTTTGTTCCTGAGAATAAAAAGTTGGATGATTTATTGGGTGAGTTTCAAGAGAAGAAGAATCACTTGGCAATTGTAGTTGATGAGTATGGAGGTACTTCTGGTTTGGTAACCTTGGAAGATATTATTGAAGAAATTGTTGGAGATATAAGTGACGAGTTTGATGATGAAGATCTTATATTCTCCAAGTTAGATGATTTTAATTATGTATTTGAAGGTAAAACCCCTCTTAAAGATTTTTATCGGGTAATTAAGTTGGAGGATAGTGACTTGTTTGAAGAAAACAAAGGGGAGTCTGAAACATTAGCTGGCTTTGTTTTAGAAAAAGCGGGAAGTTTCCCGAAGAGAGGAGAAAAAATAATTTTTGATTCTTATACGTTTGTTGTTGAAGGAATGGACAAAAAAAGATTGAAACAAATAAAAGTGACCTTGCCACATGAAGCTTAATTCGTTAGTAGGATTTTTGATTTTATTTATTTTAGTAGTTAGCTGTAAAGATGAGCCTGTAATTCCTAAACCAAAGGCTAAAATGCGTTTAGAATATCCACAAGGTAAATTAGCGGATTTAGAAACTGAAAATTTCAGTTTTAAATACAATCAACTAGCAACGGCGGAGCCTAATGGGGATAGAGCATATACTATTTCATACCCTGATATGAAAGGTGCCATATTTCTAAGTTATAAAAAGATAGAAGGTAACTTGTCTCAATTGATCAATGACTCAAAAAGGCTAAGTTATGAGCATGCTTCAAAGGCAGATAATATTGTAGAGCAACCATATGTAAATCCTAATGAGAAAATTTATGGGGCTTTATTTGAAGTTCAAGGAAATGCAGCCTCTCAATCTCAGTTTTTTGTAACGGATAGTACAGAACACTTTTTAACGGGTTCTGTTTATTTTTATACTAAACCCAATTACGATTCTATTCTTCCGGCTGCCGCATATCTTCAAAATGATATAAGGGGTATCATTGAAACACTACGGTGGAAAAAATAATAAGGCATGATGACAAAGCAAAATCTTTTAGATTGTCACACTCGAATAAAACCATTTGTTCATAATACCGCTATTCTTACCTCTAGACTAATCGATAGAGAAGTCAACTCAAGTATATTTTTTAAATGTGAGAATTTTCAAAGAGCAGGTGCTTACAAAATGCGTGGTGCTACAAATGCAATTTTACAATTATCAGAAGAACAGAAAAAATGTGGTGTAGTAACGCATTCTTCAGGTAATTTTGCTCAAGCATTATCATTGGCAGCGCAAAGTGTTGGTGTTGCTGCGCATATTGTAATGCCCGATACTGCCCCAGAAGTTAAAAAAGTTGGTGTTAGAGAGTATGGTGGTAAAATATATGAGTGCAAGCCTACAGTTGATGCAAGACAAGCTTTAGCAGATGAAATTGCATTAAAGACTGGAGCTACGTTTGTACATCCTTCTAACGATAACAATGTTATTTTGGGTCAAGGTACAGCGGCTATGGAGCTTTTATATGAACAGCCTGATTTAGATTTTATATTTTGCCCGGTAGGAGGTGGCGGACTCATTGCAGGATCTGCCTTGGCGGCTAAATATTTTGGTAATAATTGTAAAGTTTATGGAGCTGAGCCTTTTGAGGCAGATGATGCCTACCGTTCTTTGCAAAGTGGTAAAATTGAAAGTAATGAAACCACGAATACCATTGCGGACGGACTAAAAACAGTGTTAGGGGATAAGAATTTCCCTATTATTAAAGAATTGGTTAGCGGAATCATAAGAGTGACCGAAGATGAAATAGTTGCCGCTATGAAATTGGTTTGGGAACGTATGAAAATTATTATAGAACCTTCTAGTGCTGTAACTGTAGCTGCAGTTTTAAAACAATCAAAACTACAGCCAGAAATTTTTCAGAATAAAAAAATAGGTATTATTATATCTGGTGGTAATGTAGATCTTTCTAAATTACCTTTTTAGAAGATTTAAAATTCTATTGCTTGTTAAGAATTTCTTCTGCATTCTTAATACTAGAATTAATATTCTCTTTAACCTGATTAACTTTTTCTTCTTCTTCTTTTAGCCATTCTTTCTTTTCGTCAGAAAGTTCTTTGCCGTCCATTATCTCTTCTGCATCAAAACGGTCACCAAAACCTTGCATCCAATCCATCATTGATCTATTTGCTTCTTGGAGGTCTTTCATTGCTTTTGCTTCTACTGATTCGGCTCCAAGAGAATCTGCCAGTGGTTTTAATTGACCAACTAGTTTTCCTAGAGTTCCCATTTTTGGCATCACCTCATCATGTATGCTCATTACATGCTCCATTTTTGAAGTTTCTTCAACTTTCTTTGTTTCCTTGCAAGAGGTAAAAGTCAACAAAATAGCTGCTAATAGGGTATAAAGAATATTTTTCATTTTAATTGTTGTCTTGAGTTTTTACAGAATTTATTGTGTAGTTGTAATCTTTTACTTTGGTATCTGTAATAACAGATTTAACTTGGTCAATAGAAATTAAAGAGGGGTCATAAACGATAATTCCGTTTTTGTTTTCAAAGCTAATATCAGCGGAAATTACACCGTCATTAGTTTTTAGGTTAGAGGCAATTTTATCTGCGCACCCTTCTTGACAAGCCATACCGTCAATATTTACAACTATGGTATTTGTAATTCTATTTTCAATTTTGATAGGACTTTCTTGTGCTTGTGAAACATTGGTGGCTAAAACAAACAGTGCCAATCCAAGAAATAATAATTTAAATTTCATACTTCAAATCTTTTGTACTGATTAACAAATAGAGCAAAAACTCCTTGTAAAGATACCAATTATGTAAAATGCAATTTAGAATTTGATAAAATAAACTAGTAGTTAGATATTTTTCTTGTAAAAAATCCCACTTTTGTTTTAAACTAATAGTTTTGAAAAATATAGATCAAAAGTGGCTTTACCTCATAACTCTCTCATTTATATGGGGCTCTTCATTTATTTTGATTAAAAGGTCTCTTGTTGGGTATACTCCATTACAAGTAGGCGGATTAAGAATTGTTTTTGCATCAACTTTACTTTTTATTATAGGGTTTAGATCATTGAAAACGCTTTCTAAAACAGATTGGAAATGGATTGGGATAGCGGGACTCTGCAGTTCATTTTTTCCGCCATTTTTCTTTGCTTTGGCACAAACGGAAATAAGTAGTGGTATAACCTCAATTTTAAATTCTGTTGCTCCCTTGTTTACTACTTTGGTAGGCATAGCGCTATTTGGTTTAATGCTGAAGGGTAGGCAGGTTCTTGGGGTGTTAATAGGTCTTTTTGGGACTGTGGTGCTGATTGCAGCTGGTATGGAGAATAATATAAATCAAAATTACTGGTATTCGTTATTCATTATTTTTGCGGCTTTAGGGTATGCTTTTAATATCAATATCATAAAGAAATATCTGTCTCATTTAAGTCCGTTGGCAGTAACAACAGCTAGTTTTGGAGTGGCTTTTTTTCCTGCCTTGATTATACTTTTGTATACTGGAGTATTTCAACAGTTTGTTCATAATAGTGCTATGCATCAAGCAGTTTGGTATATAATGGCATTGGCTTTTTTAGGAACAGCTTTGGCAAACATTCTATTTAATAAATTAATAAAATTATCTAGTCCGGTATTTGCGGCATCGGTGACCTATTTAATTCCGCTAGTTGCTGTCTTGTTCGGGTTTTTAGATGGTGAGAATATTAGTTTCATTCAGTTATTAGGTGGTCTTATCATCTTATTTGGAGTCTGGCTTGTAAATCGTAAAAAACCTAATTTGAATGAAAAAATTAAGTAGTACTGTAACAAATGAAAAATAGTATTGTCTTTTTAGAGAACTAATCAAAAAACAGAAATCATGAAAAAATCACTATTTATTCTGGCTATAATCTTCATGGTCAGTGGAATTCAGGCACAAGAAAAAACATTCAATGTAAAATCTTTTGATAAACTAATAGTTAGTCCGCATATAGAGGTTAATCTAGTTGAGGGTGAAGAAGAAAGTGTAGTGGTTGATAATGCAAAAATCTCGTTAGATAAACTAAATGTGGAGGTAGAAGGTAGAACCTTAAGATTGTATTTAGATGGTGCAAAAGTGGTAACAAAATCTGAACGTATTTCTAGTGATCAATGGAGAGGTAGCAAATCTATATACAACGGTACAATGGCTTCCGTTACTGTAACGTATAGAAAGCTTGAAAATTTATCTATTAGGGGAGAAGAGATAGTAAGATGTAAAAATATTTTTACTGCCGATGATTTTAAAATGTCATTATATGGTGAGGCTAAAGTCTATTTTGATTCGGTTTCTATTGATGAATTAACCGTTGCAATTTACGGTAGCAGTTATTTGGAAATAGGTAAGGGTAAAGTATCACGACAAGTATTTAGAGCTTACGGAGAAAGTGAAGTAAATACAGAAAACATGGTAGCAGAGGAAACTAAGATTACTGCTTATGGAGAAAGCAATTTTAGGGTAAATGTTGTGGAACGATTAAAAGTGACTTGCTATGGTGAAACCAACGTGAATTACTCAGGTAATCCTGAAGTGGATAAAGGTTTAATATTTGGCGAAGCCAGAATTAGAAAAATAGGATAGTAATAAAGTCAATATAGAAGTATAAAAAACCCGCTTATTAGCGGGTTTTTCTTTTGGAAATAGTATGTTGTTATTCAAAATCTGAAGGAGAAACACCATCATTAACTTTAATTTCAGAAACTATAAATTCAAAGGATTGCGGTCCAACAGTCTGCATTATTTTATAGGGAAACAATATACCAGCTACCTCTTTGTAATCTTCAAAATTAGAAGTGCTTGCAATTTGCTGACCTTGCATTTCAGTTATGGTCACCTCTTGTAGTTTAAGTCCGGTTTCGGCATCATAGAAAGCAGATTTGTTTTCGCCAACTTTAAGTTTGTAAGCATTTTTATCACCAACCATTTCCATGCCTTCCAAAGTAATGGTGTTGTCATTTAATAATTGGAGTTCAGAAAATGGAGCAGATTCACCTTTAAAGGTTTTTATTTCTTCACCAGCAAGATCTTTACGCTGCCCTTGTACGATCATATATCCTTTATCGCCATTAAGTACTTGTTTGCTAACTGAATTACCCATCATTTGTACATCTTGCATTAGTTGGTCGCTAGATGTTTTTTTGATGTTCAAATTAAGCTTCATGCCTTGCATTTCTGCTTCAGCCATCATTGCTAGCGTGTTAACACCTTCTAGTTTCGATTTTCCACCAATAGCCTCAATATATTTTTCAAGTACAGATTGCGCAGATACATCTGTAGGTATAGCTGCATTGTAATCTGGAGTTTCAATTCTATCGGCAGTTTTGGAATAGGATAGAACAGGTAGTTTCTTTCCGTTGAAATTAACATTCTTGAGGTTGGTTAAAATATCACTTCCCTTACCTACTACAATTATTCGGGCATTTCTAACATTGAAATATTTTTTGGCAGCAGCTTCTACCTCTTCTTTGCTAACCTTATCTAGTCTTTCTAGAAATGTTTTGTAAAAGTCTTTGGGTAAATCTTCTGTTTCTATATTTAATGCATATCTAGCGATTGTTTCGGGCTCCTCTAGGGCCATAATAAAGCTACCCGCATAAAGAGCTTTCGTAGTCGTTAGTTCTTCTTCTGTAACCGGTTGTGTAATTATTAGTTCTAATTCTTTTAAAATTTCAACCACAGCGCTATCAGTAACCGTGTTCCTTACCTCTGCAGAAGCTGCAAATCTAGACGGACCATATTTATCATTTCCAAGAGACGAATATGCACCATAAGTATAGCCTTTGTCTTCTCTAAGATTAAGATTTATTCTACTGTCAGAACCACCACCTAATATTTGGTTAGCTAAAAGTGCGGCAATAAAATCATCATCTTTCATCTTTAGGTTTACAGTGTTCTGAACAGTAATTTCAGACTGTACCGCATTAGGCATATCGACCAGGTTAATTTGGGTGTTAGGTACATTAACTGGCTGCGAATATGAGAAACTTGGTGGCACGGCTTTCGTCCAAGAAGTAAAATAAGTTTCTGTCAAAGTCTTTACTTCTTCAAAATTTACATCACCAATAACGATTAAATAGGCATTTGCAGGCACAAAATATTCTCTGTAAAACTCTTCAACATCACCAAGGGTAATATTGTTTACTGTTGCTTCTGTAGTGAATTCTCCGTAAGGATGATTTTTGCCGTAGGCTAAAGCCTTTTGAACTCTATTAGAAATCGAAGAAACTACTTTTTCTTCAGATTTGAGTCCGGTAATAAGTTTATCCTTTTCCTTGTCAAATTCCTCTTGAGTAAAATTCGGATTTATAGCCGCGTCTGCCATAAGCTCCATCATTCTAGAAAAGTATTTAGAAAGCGATTGTGCATAAGCGCCTTGAGAGCTAAAATATAGTCTAGCCCCTAAAAAATCGATTTCTTCATTGAAGGCTTCCTTTGTTATGTTTTTAGATCCTAGCCCTAATAGGCTGCCGGTTAAACTAGCTGTGCCAGCTTTGTCACCTTCTAAAATTGGGGGGTTGTCAATTGATAATTGGATAGATACTCTTGGTAGTTTATGGTTTTCGACTACCAATACTTTTAATCCATTGTTGAGGTTAAAAGATTGTGGTTCTCCCAAGTTAATTTCAGGCGCAGGTCCAGCTGTTGGCATAACTGAACGGTCTACCTGTGCTTGTAGAGTAATTACCGAGAATAATGTTAAGAATAATATATATGAAGTTTTCATAGTTTTTTTAGTTAGCGATATTTTGTTCAGGTAAATATTCTAACACTACTCGTTGGTTAGATTTTAAATACTTATTGGCAACTTCTTTAATTTCTTCTCTTGTTATAGATCTGTATATTTCTATTTCTTTATTTATAAGAGAAGTATCGCCATATAACATGTAATATTCCGCTAGGGAATTAGCAATACCGTCAACGCTTGAATTACTGTTGACAAATTCATTTTCAAATTTATTCTGTAATTTTTGATAGTCATTTTCAGAAATAAGATTGGTTCTTAATTTCTCCACTTCCTCTTCAATAGAAGTGTTTAACGTACTTAAGCCTGTTTCACCAACTGGAAGGGCGTAGATTATGTACATTCCATAATCCTCAAGAGTAACGGGAATAGCGCCTATTTGCAAGGCTTGCTTTTGTTCGTCTACCATTTTCTTATAAAGTTTAGAAGATGGTCCGTCTGTTAAGTATGTAGAAATCATTTCTAACACCTGGCTATCTCTATTTTTAAGTCCTGGAGTTCTATAAGCAATCATAGAAGCTGGAATTTGAATGTTAGAGTCGTAAGCCTTTGCATTAATTTCAGTTGTGATAGGATTTTCTTTTGGAAAGCTTCTTGTAATTTCTGCTCCCTTAGGGATATCCTTAAAATAATCTGAAATCAACTTTTTGGCATTTTCGGTTTCAAAATCTCCTGCAATAACCAAAACGGCATTGTTAGGAGAATAGAATTTTTTCTGGAAAGCTTTGAATTCATCTAGAGTAGCGGCATCTAAGTCTGCCATTTTTCCAATTACGGTTTCTTTATATGGATGATTTTTAAAAAGATTTGTTTTTATATTTTCAATAAATTTACCGTAAGGTGAATTATCTACACGTAATCTTTTTTCTTCTTTGACTACTTCATTCTGTGTGTCTACTCCTTTTTGGTTGATTACTGGGTGCAACATTCTTTCAGATTCTAACCAAAGGCCGAGTTCTAAATTATTGGAAGGGAAAATTTCGTAATAATACGTTCTGTCTTCATTTGTAGTGGCATTGCCTGATCCACCGTTAGATGAAACAATTTTATCCCACTGTCCTTTTTCTATGTTCTCTGTACCTTCAAAAAGTAAATGCTCAAAAAAATGGGCAAAACCAGTTCTTTTAGGGTCTTCATCTTTTGATCCCACATGATACAGAACTGAAATGGATATTATAGGAGCTGTATTGTCTTGGTGAAGAATTACATGAAGATCATTTTCCAAATTGTATTCTTCGTAAGTGACCTCTTGAGAAGTAGCGCTAAACCCGTAGAGGAACATGGCCGAAACCAATAGTAATTTCATTTTCATTTAAACAGTTTTAAGTTAGTGTAATTTATAGTTCTATATCATTAGTAAGTAATCTTCATAAATTGTTACGTTAAAATAGTTTGTTGTAGGAACAATCTTCAATATAAGTATTCTTTAACAGATTAATTCAATATAATTGTTGTTTATTCATTATCTTAAAAGTCTAAACAAAAAATTACTGCGATGAATAATTATGCTCTTCCTATTAGATTTGGCGTAGCTGCCAGTGGCTGTTTAATTGCTTACTTTTTAATATTGTCATTATTACAGCTACATGTAAATGTTTTTTATAGTCTTTTTAACGCCGTTATAACGGGCTTTGCAATTTATGAATCCATTAAATATTACAAATTAAAAAAAGGCAGTACCTTTTCTTATGGGGGTGGTTTTATGGCTGGCTTAATTACTGGTGGGGTGGCAACTCTAATTTTCACTCTATTCTTTGCAGTGTATTCTACAGAGCTTCAGCCGGGATTTTTAGAAGAATTGTCTACGAAATGGGCAAGTACCTATCGTAGTTTTGAAGCTATAGTATTTCTGGTTGTGGCAATTATGGGCTTTACCACTAGTCTGGTATTAACGCTCTCTTTTATGCAACTATTTAAGACTTCGAACACTACAAAATTAAAGGGAGTATAAAATTCGTAAAAAACACTTGTAAATTCACGATTAAGAATTATATTTGCACCCGCCTATGGAAAAAATCCATCAGGTTTAATCATTACATTTAACAATATGTACGCAATTGTAGAGATGGCAGGGCAGCAGTTTAAAGTTGCAAAAGACCAGAAAGTGTACGTTCACCGTTTACAAGCAGAAGAAGGTAAGAAAGTCACTTTTGACAATGTTCTTCTTTTAGCTGATGGATCGAACGTTACTATCGGCGCCCCGGCTATAGACGGAGCCGCAGTAGAGGCTAAAGTCGTTAAACACCTAAGAGGTGACAAAGTAATCGTTTTTCATAAGAAAAGACGTAAAGGTTACAGAAAGAAAAATGGACATCGTCAATCTCTAACTGAGATTGTTATCGAATCTATCATTTCAAAAGGAGCTAAAAAAGCAGAAACTAAAAAAGCTGAACCAAAAGCTAAAAAAGAGGAAGCTAAAGCAGCACCGGTAGCAGCTAAGCCTAAAGCTAAAAAAGCTACAGGTAAAGGTGATGATTTGAAAAAAGTTGAAGGTATTGGTCCAAAGATCGCTGAAACTTTAAATAATGCAGGTATTTCTACTTTTGCTGATTTAGCAAAAACAGACGCAGCTAAAATTTCTGAAATTATTGCTGACGTTCGTGGAAATCACGTAACAGAAACATGGCCAAAGCAAGCACAATTAGCTGCTGATGGTAAATGGGACGAGTTACAGAAATGGCAAGACGAATTAGATGGTGGTGTAGCTAAATAAGCTTAACCATTAAGTAAAATAATATTTAAAACCTTAGACAATGGCACATAAGAAAGGTGTAGGTAGTTCGAAAAACGGTAGAGAATCAGAATCGAAACGATTAGGAGTTAAGATTTTTGGTGGTCAAGCTGCAATCGCTGGTAACATTATTGTTAGACAGAGAGGAACAAGACACAATCCTGGTGAGAATGTTTACGCAGGAAAAGATCATACATTACATGCACGTGTAGATGGTATGGTAAAGTTTACTAAAAAAGCTGGTGGAAAATCATTTGTTTCCATTGAGCCTTTTGAAGCATAAGCTTTAATAACTTATTTTAAAAAACCCTCTTCAGCAATGAAGAGGGTTTTTTTGTTAGCAATGGGTTAACTTAATGTAAATATCTATTAAAATTCAAGAAATCTTAAAATAGCCTTAAAATTAAGGCAACACTATTTCAACTCGTTTCTAATTTCTTTGTGGCCCAATAACAATCACTTAGAAAATGAAAAAACCAGTATTACTCTTCTTGCTCTTACTATTACCTTTTATTTTACTTGCCCAATCTGGTAACATTCAGGGTGTCATTACCGATGAGAACGGATTATATTTACCCGGGGCAAATGCCATTATCCCCTCATTGTCAAAAGGTTCGATTACAGACTTTGATGGAAAATTCACAATAGTAGATGTTCCCGAAGGCACCTATTCTATAAAAGTATCTTACCTCGGATATGCAGATTTATCACAAGAAGTTACCGTAGTTGCTCACCAAACCGTTAGTATTAGGTTATCTGTAGAACAGAAAAGTGTGGAACTTGAAGGTGTAGAGGTATCTGCTTACGGTTTAAGTGGTCAATCAAAAGCTTTAAATACCCAAAAGACCAATTTGAATATAACCAATGTAGTTTCAACTGATCAAATAGGTAAATTTCCTGATGCCAATATAGGTGATGCAGTAAAAAGGATTCCTGGTATAACAATGCAAATGGATCAAGGTGAGGCAAGAAATGTTATTGTTAGAGGTTTATCACCTCAATTAAATTCCGTGACATTAAATGGTAGCAGAATACCCTCCGCTGAAGGCGATAACAGAAATGTTCAGATGGATTTGATACCTGCTGATATGATTCAATCTATAGAAGTAAGTAAAGCGGTTACACCAGATATGGATGCAGATGCATTGGGTGGTTCTGTAAACTTGATAACAAGAACATCTCCTCAAGGTTTTAGACTTTCTGCTACATTGGGGTCGGGTATTAATTTCATTACAGATAAACCCATTTTAAATGGCTCGGTTCTTTTAGGTGATCGTAGTAAAAATGATAAGTTTGGTTGGATGATTTCAGTCTCTGGTAATGATAACGATTTTGGCTCTGATAATGTAGAGGCAGAGTGGACAGATGAGTTCGAATATAATACTGGAATTGAAGATGGAGATGGAGAACCAATTTTAGAAGAAGTAGATGTTGATCCTTATATAAATGTATATGAGCAACGAGAATATTTAGTACAGAGGATAAGACGTAGTTTTTCAGCAAATTTGGATTATAAATTCGACGCTAATAATACTGTGTTTTTAAAAACAATGTATAATTGGAGAGATGATCGTGAAAACAGATTTCGTTTAGAGCATGAGATTTTAGATGCAGAAGATATTGAAGAAAGCGACTTTATTATAACCAACGGTGTACCTACAAGATTCCCTGTAGAAGTCAAAAGACAATCTAAAGGTGGTATTGATAGTGGAAGAAATAAAAATCGCCGCTTGGAAGATCAACGTATGCAAAATTACAGCTTAGGGGGAAATCATCTTTGGGGCAGTTTAAAAGTAGATTGGATGACTTCTTTTGCTAAAGCATCTGAAGAGCGTTTAAATGAGCGTTATGCAGAGTTTGAATCTGAATATAGTATTAATAATGATGTATTAAATTCTAGATATCCAAGATATTCGGTAGTGAATACGGCAGATGCTGCTTTAGAAAATTTCGAGTATAGTGAGATTACTGAAGAAAATCAGTATACAGAAGAAGAAGATTTAAACGTATTTGTAAATTTTGAAATTCCAGCAGATATTTTTAGTCAAGGTGAAGGCAGCGTAAAATTTGGTGTAAGAGGTAGATTTAAATCCAAATTAAGAGACAATAATTTTTATGAATTTGATTTAGAAGACGATTATCCAACCTTGGCAGCAGTACCCGTAAAAGATTATAGTGACCCAGATTATTTGGCAGGGAGTCAGTATCAAATAGGTTCATTTGCGAGTGAGGCTTGGCTAGGTGCTTTAGATTTAAACATTGCAGATGGCGAGTTAATTGTAGATGAGTTTGCGCCAAGCAACTTTAACGTAAATGAAGATGTGTTTGCTAGTTATGTAATGCTAAATCAGAAATTATCTGAAAAATTTAGTGTTTTGGTTGGGGTGAGATTAGAGAATACGAAGCTGAAATCTAAGGGTAATAGAGTTATTTATATAGAGGAAGATGAAGATGCTGGTATAGATGAGGCTGTGCTGGTAGAAGAAGTAATTGGTGAAAATTCATATACAAATGTGTTACCTGGTGTGCATTTAAAATATGATGTATCTACAAATACTATATTAAGGTTTGCATGGACGAATACTTTGGCGAGACCAAATTATCAAGATCTTATTCCACGTGCTGAAGTAATTAATGAGGACAAAGAATTGGTTTTAGGTAATGCCGATTTGAACCCAACTACATCTATGAATTTTGACCTTATGGCAGAGCATTATTTTGAAAGTGTAGGTTTAATTTCTGGAGGTTTGTTCTATAAGAATATAGATGAGTTCATTTATACATTTATATATGAGGCACCAGATGATAATTTAGGTGCAGGAACAGAAGGCTATGATGTTTTTCAACCATTGAATGGCGATAGCGCTACAATTTTTGGGATGGAATTTGCATTTCAGCGTCAGTTAGATTTTCTACCAGGTTTCGCTAGAAACTTTAGTCTTTACTTGAACTACACTTACTTATCATCTTCTGCCGATGGCATACGAAATGAAGATGGCGATGAGCGTAGCGATTTAGATTTGCCAAATACGGCACCCAATATGTTTAATGGGTCTTTAGGTTATGCAGATAAAAAATTCAGTGCAAGATTATCGGCAAATTTTTCTGATAGTTATATTGATGAAATCGGCGGTAACGATTTTGAAGATAGGTACTACGATACTCAAATGTTTTTAGATTTTAATGCTACTTTTCAGATTAATAAAAATCTTAGTGTGTATGCAGATTTAAATAATATTACCAATCAGCCATTGCGTTATTTTCAAGGAGTTAAAGAGCGTACTCAGCAAATTGAATTTTATGGACAGCGTTTTAGCTTAGGCTTAAAATACGACCTGTTTAAAAAATAATTCAGTACCCAAGTTAAATATCAAAAATGAAAAATATATCATATTTACTAGTGCTTACAATTGTAATGATTTCTTGCAGACAAAGTAGGTTGCCAAAAATTATACCTGATGTTATCACAGAATTTACGTTGAACGATACCGATGATCCTGCTATTTGGGTTAACCCTAAAAATCCTGCTGAGAGTATTGTTTTTGGAACCGATAAAAAAACGAATGGTGCTATCTATGCTTTTGATTTGAACGGAAAAATTATTCAGGACAAAACTATTAGAGATATTCAACGCCCAAACAACGTCGATATTGAATATGGCTTTCAGTTGAATGATTCTACGGTAACCGATATTTTGGTTTTTACAGAGCGTGAGAAACAGCAAATAAGAATGTTTTCTGTACCTGATATGATGCCTTTAGACGGTGGTGGTTTTAAGGTATTTGAAGATGAGGAATTAGAAGAGAATAGATTGCCTATGGGGGTAAGTTTATATAAGTCACCTAAGGATGCAACTGTATATGCTATTGTAGGCAGAAAAACTGGTCCTGCAGAAGGTTATCTGTACCAGTATGCTCTTAATGCTGATAGTCTTGGTGTATCCTCTAATTATGTTCGAAAATTCGGCAAGTTTAGCGGAGTTAAAGAAATTGAGGCAATTGCGGTAGATGATGAAAATGGTTTTGTTTATTTCTCTGATGAAGGTGTCTGCATTAAAAAATACCATGCAGAACCAAGTATGGGAAATGAAGAGATTTCTTGTTTTGGGGGTGAATATTTTGATGAAGATATAGAAGGTATTGCTATTGCATCTTACACAGATGGACATGGTTATTTAATTGTGTCGAACCAGCAGAAGGGCGAGTTCAATATTTTTGATAGGGAAACCAATGCCTATATTAATGCTGTGAATCTTTCTACCACCGAAACTGATGGTTGTGAGGCGGTAACTGTGCCGTTAAATGATACATTCAAAAATGGACTTTTCGTCGCAATGAACGACGAAAAGAACTTTTACTTTTATGACTTGAAGAGATTGGGGTTACAATAATTTTTCTCCAATCTCAAACCACGTATTCACACGTTCAAATCCTTCGGTATTTACATTGTGTGGCGATGTAAATTGTAGGCTTCTACCATCGAAATTTTCTAAGTTAAAACTTCTGTCGTCTATAAGTATATCTCCTTTGAGAATGTGTTTGTGACCGCAAAGAATTCTATTTTGCCAAGGTAAAAAAGGAAAGTGCTCATCTAGCCATTCACTTTTTTCTTCTAAAGAGTTAGGGAATTGCATGGCGGCAGATGCGATATAGACTTCATGTTTGTCCGCAAGTTTAGATAATATTTCTTGACTGCCTGCAATAGGTTTTAGATTTCTGAAGAACCCTCTTCTTGTAGCGTGTTTACGAACACTGTCTTGGTGCGCTTCTGGAACCATGCGCCAAACGTCTGTACCTGAACATAAATCTTTGGTGAGCTCACCATTAAATTCTGCATTGTAAAGTTCAATATGGGCGCCGTAGGTATCTGCAATTACCTCATCCATGTCAACAAATAGTATCATAAAAAAAATTCTGATTTAATTAATAGAAAGGTAATAGTGTAAAACCAACTTTCCAATGAAGAATTAAAACTATGAATTTTGAAATAAATAGAGGCTAGCTTAACAATCATTTAATGTAGTGTGTTGGCAAAAGCATCTATAGAGTTAACAATAATATGTATAAGAGAAAGTAAAAGAGGTGTAGAGCGGTATTTTGCGAACCTAATTCTAAACAATTTATATCATGAAAAAATCAATTATCTGTGTTGCAATGGCGAGTACATTATTATTCTCTAGTTGCTTGGGTTCTTTTAGTGCATTTAACAATTTAAAAGACTGGAACCAGGGTGTTTCTGATAGTAAGTTTGTAAATAACTTGGTGTTTTGGGGCTTGAATATAATTCCGGTTTACGGTTTATTCTTTTTAGGAGATGCCGTTATTTTCAACGTAATAGAATTTTGGAGCGGCTCTAACCCAATAGCCATGGAAGAAGGGGAATCAGAGACTCAAATGGTAGAAAGAGATGGTAATACTTTTCAAATGACGGCAACTAAAAACAGAATGCAGGTAACTGTTGTTGATGGACCTAAAAAAGGAAAGAAAATTGATTTGGTTTATAAGCCAAGTGAAAAGTCATGGAATGCTGTAAGACCTAATGGGGAGATTATAAAATTATCCTCTTTTGAAGAAGGTTTTTATATCGTTTACATGCCAAACGGTAAAGAGGTTAAAATTAATCCGTTAAGCTCTAAAGAAGAAGGTTTAGCTCAAATTAAAGAGCAAACAGATTGCTACTATTTAGATGGTATGTTGGCAGAAAATAACTAATTTGAAGAAAGTGTAAAGCAAAAAAAAGGTCCTGATGAAAATCAGGACCTTTTTTATATATAACCAATATATTAATATCTGTAGTATTCAGGCTTGAATGGACCTTCAACCGTTACACCAATATAATCGGCTTGGTAATCCTTTAACTCTGTAAGTTCAGCTCCTAAACGAGATAAGTGAAGTTTTGCAACCTTCTCATCTAAATGTTTAGGTAACATGTAAACATCATTCTCGTAGTTAGCGCTATTTTTCCAAAGCTCGATTTGAGCTAGTGTCTGGTTTGTAAATGAGTTACTCATCACAAAACTAGGGTGACCAGTAGCACATCCTAAGTTTACCAATCTACCTTCAGCCAAGATAATTAAGTCTTTACCGTTAATAGTATACTTGTCAACCTGTGGCTTTATTTCATCTTTTGTATTACCGTGGTTCTTGTTCAACCATGCCATGTCAATTTCATTGTCAAAATGTCCAATGTTACAAACAATAGCTTTATCCTTTAGGGCTTCAAAATGTTCAGCTCTAATAATGTCTTTATTTCCGGTTGTAGTAATTACGATATCAGCATTACCAATAACCGTTTCCAGTTTTTTAACTTCAAATCCGTCCATGCAAGCTTGTAATGCACAAATTGGATCAATTTCAGTAACAGTAACAATAGAACCTGCACCTTTAAAAGAAGCTGCGGTACCTTTACCAACATCACCGTAACCAGCAACTACAACTTTTTTACCGGCAAGCATAGTATCTGTTGCTCTACGTATAGCATCAACGGCACTTTCGCGACATCCGTATTTGTTATCAAATTTAGATTTGGTAACAGAATCGTTAACGTTAATAGCTGGCATAGGTAAAGTACCTTTTTTTACGCGCTCGTATAAACGGTGAACTCCTGTTGTAGTTTCTTCAGAAAGACCTTTAATGCCTTCTGCCATTTCTGGATATTTGTCCAATACCATATTGGTTAAATCACCACCATCATCTAAAATCATATTCAATGGCTTTCTGTCCTCACCAAAAAATAAGGTTTGTTCGATACACCAATCAAATTCTTCTTCGTTCATACCTTTCCAAGCATAAACAGGTACACCTGTTGATGCGATAGCTGCTGCAGCCTGGTCTTGAGTAGAAAAGATATTACATGAGCTCCAAGTAACATCTGCACCCAAAGCTGTTAAAGTTTCAATTAAAACAGCAGTTTGTATGGTCATGTGAAGGCATCCAGCAATACGAGCTCCTTTTAAAGGTTGCTCATCTTTGTACTCTTCTCTTAGTGCCATTAAACCTGGCATTTCAGCTTCTGCTAATTCAATTTCTTTTCTTCCCCAATCAGCAAGGGATATATCCTTAACCTTATAAGGCACATACGGAATAGTTTTCGTGCTCATATCTTTATTATTTTATACTTTCGTTAATCTGTGTACAGCAATTTTTAATTCGTGCAAAGGTACGAATAACACTAAGAATCCCATGCCGCTTTACAAAACTATAACAGTAAACGAACAAACCTCTTTAGCCATATGGAAGGTTGAAGAGTCTGAAGATGATCTTTGGAAAGGAATAGAACTTACAATGCATTGCCAGAATAGATTCAATGGTATGAAGTCTGAACTTCACCGTAGGGCTTTTTTAAGCATTCGGCATCTGTTGGCTAAGTATGGGTATGAAGATGCAGATTTGGAATATGATGAAAAAGGGAAACCACACTTAAAAGATGGAAACTTTATTTCGATCACCCACTCACATAATTTTACGGGCATCATCATTAGTACAGCTGAAGAAGTAGGAATAGATATTGAAATGCAGCGCGATAAAATACTTCGCATCGCAAATAAATTCACTCAGTTCGAAGAATATAGAACTTTGGCGAATACGGCTGCTATTATTAGAAAACTGACCATTGTCTGGGGAGCTAAAGAATCACTTTATAAGATTTACGGGCATAAAGGCTTAAGCTTTTTACACCATATAAATGTGAAGGATTTTATGTTTGATAATAATAAGACGACTGCTCAAATTATTTTTGAAGGTAAATCTTCTATGTACGGAATTCGATTTCTGGAATTTGAAAATTTCACTTGCGTTTATGCCACTAGAGATAATGAATAAATTTTAATAAATACCAAGAAGCATATCATGGAAATATCAGTAGAATTAACCTTTTCGCCACTGCAAGATGATTTTGAACAACATATAATAAATTTTATTAAAAATTTACGTGCTTGTGGTTTAACGGTTCTTGAGAATCCGCTAAGTACTCAAGTTTATGGTGCATATGATGAGGTGATGAAAGTGTTGAATGCCGAGATTAAAATAGCATTTGAGCTTATGGATCGTGGTCTTTTATTCATGAAAATAGTTAAATCTGATAGAAGCGACTATGAGCCCCATTTTTGATTATTTCTTTGGGCAGTATGCCGAATACGATGTTTTAGATATTGCTTTAGAAATTATTGCCGTAATTTTTGGACTGCTATCTGTATGGTTTTCTAAACAAAACAAAATTTGGGTATACCCTACAGGGCTAATTAGTACTTCAATATTTGTTTACTTACTTTTAAAGTGGGGTTTGTTGGGCGATATGCTAATTAACGTCTACTACTTTATAATGAGTTTGTATGGTTGGTATATATGGACAAGAAAGGTTGATGCAGAACATTATACCCCTATAACAAGAGTAACCAAAAAAGAACATATAACCTCGGTATACATTTTTGTAACTACCATTATTTTTGTGTTTACAGTGTATCAAGTTTTTGACAAATGGAATAGCTGGACAGCTTATGTCGATACTATAACAACAGCCATATTTTTTGTGGGTATGTGGCTAATGGCCAAAAGAAAAGTAGAAAATTGGATATATTGGATTGTAGGAGATTTAATATCTATTCCATTATACTTTTATAAAGGATTTACGTTTACTAGTTTTCAATATCTCATTTTTACAATATTGGCCGTCTACGGTTATAATGCATGGAAGAAAAATACAGACAAGAACCTTCAGATGTCTTAAAAGTGGTTCTTTTTGGTCCAGAATCTACAGGCAAGACAACATTATCGGAACAATTGGCTAGGCATTATCATACGGTCTGGGTACCGGAGTATGCCAGAGATTATCTGCAAGATAAATGGAACAATGAGCGTAAAACTTGTGAACCTCATGATTTGTT
>TARA_R110002033_G_scaffold125347_4_pt1 | contig 23459 bp, 10 predicted proteins | sample TARA_R110002033 | Tara Oceans TARA_R110002033 (sample SAMEA4397051) | marine metagenome | biome: Polar Biome; feature: [SRF] surface water layer (ENVO:00010504); material: water (ENVO:00002006), including particulate matter (ENVO:01000060) such as... | depth 5 m
TATTCTATTTTTAAATCAATATTTGTATTAATTATATCTTACTTTATTTTGTATTTGTGTTTTTGAACCAATTGAATTGGGCTTGATTCGTACTTTTTTCTCCCATTGATGTGGTGTACATGGCATAGAATGATCCTACAAAACCACCTGCAACTTGTGTACTTAAAAATTTCGCATCCACTTGATCAGCTAGCATATGCCATTTTTTATTATCCAAGGAATATTGGAAACTATAAACCGGTCCATTGGCAACTATTTTCAAAAACAATTTCCCTTTGCTTTCAATCGTAGCCGATTTGATTTCATCGATTGCCTCTCCATTGGATTTGTACAGCTGTACAACTTTTTTATTATTCTTTATCGACTGGCAGAAATAGTAAAAATGAGATTCATTTTGGAAAACTATTAATCCTGATTTTTCATTTTCTTTTGAAGTCGAAAACTCCATTTCGGTGCTTACTTCGCCTACTAAATGTTGCTGTCTAAAACCGATGAAACTAGGATTCCCAGTCCCGGAAACTGTTTCAGATCTTGTTTTTATAGTGATAACTCCTTTTTTTGAATCTAAAGAATACCATTTATCATGTGGCGTTCTTAAAAACATCCATTGATAATCTAAAGAGGTACCGTCAAATTCATCTACAAATAGATCGCGCTTGCCTTTGATTACTGAAGAATGTTTCGTTTTTAAGGTGTAATTCTTTTTAACGACCTCTCCTTCTAAGTTGAATTTTGGCCAACCGTTTTCCCAAGAAACTGGTGCCATAAAAGTTTCTCTTCCTGTATTATAAAATCCTGCTTCATAAGGACGACAGCCTAAAAAAAACGCGTACCAATTGCCATTAGCATCTTCAACAAAATCAGCATGACCTGTAGAGGTTACTGCATCTTTACGGTTAGGATCTAAATTTCGCTGTGTCAAAATTGGATTTTGAGAGTATGATTCATAAGGTCCTAAAACATTTTTACCTCTAAAAACCACTTCTGAATGGTTAACATCCGTTCCGCCTTCAGCAGCTATTAAATAATAAAAACCATCTTTTTTAAAAATATGTGGGCCTTCAATCCAAACTGGTTTTTGACTCATATCCGATCCACCATTTACGATGATCTCAGGACTGCTAATTACTTTACTTGTAGCAACATCAAATTCCACTATTTTTATCGAGCGATGCCCATCATAAACCGAAACCTTGTTCGGAGGATCACTGTTATAAATAATGTAAGCACGATTTGTATCATCAAAAAACAACGAAGGATCAATCCCTTCAACTTCTGGAAGCCAAATAGGATCGCTCCAACCTTTGGATAAATCTGTAGTCGTAATCACAAAATTATTTCCATTGTCGATCAAAGTACAAGTGATGTAAAAAGTCCCGTTGTTGTAGCGAATCGCTGGCGCAAACAAACCTCTTGAGACTCCCAAACCATCTAGATTTAATTGTGCAGTTCTATCCATTGCATTTCCTATTTGTTCCCATTGCACCAAATCTTTCGAATGAAAAATCGGCAGTCCTGGGAAATAGGAGAAGGTAGAATTGACCAAGTAGTAATCCTCTCCAACTCTGCAAATACTGGGATCTGGATAAAATCCTTTTAAAATAGGATTTTGGACCAGCGCCGTATTTTGAGCAGCGATTACATTGGCATAAAAAAGAACTAATACAATTACTACTTTTCTCATTCTGCACTATTTACAATAGTTTTCACGTATTCAAAGAATGCTTTTTTTCGTGCTGAACTTACTTTCCAGTTAACAGGCACGCTTTGAAACCCTTCTTTGATATCCGTTTCTCCTTCTCTTCTAAAATCAAAGAAACCCCATGACGCTCTGTTCTCGATTGCCATTTTGAAATTGTTTTGCTCTTTGTCAAATTCATAATGATCATCTTCATTGAAAACTATCGGTTTCACAATGTAACCCGGCAGTTGTTTCGTTTTTTCAACCATCATTGCCACTCCTTTAGGGTCTTCAACAGCGTTGGCGTGAAGTAGAATATAATCTGAAGCTTCTATAACACTGGAAGTTGGAATCGAAGCGCCTTGAAAACTAGTGGATACTAAAAATCTGAAGTCACCTCTTTTATTATTTTTTACTCTATTAATCAAAGTCGCCATTCCGCTTTCCGTCAAAATTTTGTGATCGTAATACGGTAAATCGCATTCATTAACGACTTCAATAAGGACGTTTTTATAACCCGTTTTATGAAGTCCGTTTATAGTATTATCAACAGCGTTGATAACTGCTTTTTCATCTGCTAAAAGTTGGTCTTGTCCAAAATAGAATAAGCCTAGAATCACTACCATTTCTAACTCATCGGCTTTTTTAAGTACTTTTTCTAATCGGTTCCAGTAGGCTGGTTTTATAGCGCCATTACTTTCGAAAGCCGAGTTAATCCAGTCTTTATTACCGTATCCGGTTGGGCTACCACCTTGCAGATTTATGGTAACTGCATTCAAACCGTAGGACTTCCATTCTGCCATGGCAGCTACAAATTCGTCTGTATTGCGATCGGCACTCCATTTTTGAGTGTCGGGATATTTCCATAACACAGCCGTTTCTGGATTTTCATCATCAAAAGTCGCTTGTACCATTCTGGAGTTAAACAACAATCCTTCGATATTATTCCCTTTCCACGTTTTACCTTGATTAATAATTTTTCCGTTGATTAAAAAATTATCTTTTTCGATAGAAACAACCGTATGTGCTGTAGCTTTTTTACTGCTGACCTGCGAATTACCCTGCATATTAAACAGTAATAAAGCTGCAATTGATAGATGATATACTATTTTCATTTGTTGCTATTTTAGTTTTGAATTTGGAATGGATTTCCTTTTAATGTAACTGTGCTAACAACTACATTAGCTGTTTTTATTCTTTCCTCGTTGGGTTGTGCTCCACCAACTGAAAAAGTATAATCACCTGGATTCACTTCCATTTTTACATCAGCATTAATTTGTGCCAATTGTTTTGGTTTGACCGTAAAACGAATGGTCTTCGTTTCTCCAGCTTTTAGAAAAGTTCTTTCAAAACCTACTAATGTTCGAATAGTGTTTTGAAAATCTTCTTTAGCACTTTTCATATACAATTCCGTTACTTCATCGCCATCTACTTTTCCTGTATTGGTAACATCTATAGAAAGTAGAATCTCTTTGTTTGTCGCTTGTTCTTTGTCCAAAACTAAATTGCTGTATTTAAAGCTGGTGTAACTCAAACCAAAACCAAATTCATACAAAGGTTTTCCTTGAAAATAACGATAGGTTTTACCTTTCATATTGTAATCATCAAAAGCAGGAATATCATTAATGTCTTTATAAAAAGTAAGCGGTAAACGCCCGGATGGATTGTAGTCACCAAATAAAATATCTGCAATAGCAGTACCTCCAGCTTGTCCCGGATACCAAGCTTCTAGAATCGCAGGAATGTTTTCGTTCTCCCAATTGATGGCAAGCGCACTACCGTTTAGCAAAACTAAAACCATCGGCTTACCTAGGGTGCTTATCTTTTTCATTAAATTAGTTTGAGAAGCAGGAAGTTTGATATCCAATCGGTCACCACCTGCAAAGCCGTCTACTTTCACTTTCATTTCTTCCCCTTCCAAAAGCGGACTCAATCCCATACAAAACACTACAACATCTGATGCTTCAGCCAAAGCCATGGCTTCTTTTTCAAGATTTTCATTAGGAGCTTCCCATAAAAAACGCATCACAGCATGCTCTGAATTGTCTTGCTTGTACTCTAACCTGATTTTATACACTTTAGTAGCTTCTAAGTCTAAGTACTCATATTCTGTTTTAGGCTCATAAACATTGTCACTTTCAACAATCAACTTGTCATCTACATACAATTTCATCCCAGAATAGGATTGTCCTCCTAGTGCGTAACGTCCTGATTTTGGCACCGAAAGATATCCCGTCCAACGAACTGAATATTTATCATAACTCATATCTGAAAATGGTGGCGTTGTTGCCCATAAAAAATCAACGTTTGCATCGACTTGCTTGTGTGATGGGTTACCTTTTAATGAGGTATTCGAAAAATACTCCGCTTTTAAACCTTTGTTTTTTAATTTACTATCCGAATACAAGACAGCAGCAGGAACCGCTTCTAATATTGGTAAGCCATCAGCCAACCTACACCCTTGTGCAAAGCTCACTTGAGCATTTGGCAACTTATTTATTATTCCTTGCAAAGGCGTAACTGGTTGTGACGGAAAACCATTGTAATTCCCAAGTAACACGTCTGCATCATTCGCATTCGGACCAATAACTGCTACTTTTTTTAAGTTTTTGCTTAATGGCAATAGGTTGTTGTTTTTTAATAAAACCATGGATTTTCTAGCCGATTGTAACGCTAGTAAACGGTGCACTTCTGAATCTACAACTGAATACGGAATGTCTTCATATTTCACATCTCCTTTTGGAGCAAACAAGCCCAATTTTAAACGTGCTTCTACTAATCTTTGTACAGAAACGGTTATTTCGGCTTCAGAAATTAAACCTTGCTCCACCGCTTTCACTAACGAAGGATAGGAATCCCCACAATTCAAGTCGGTTCCCGCTTGTACAGCCATAGCTGATGCTTCTTCCTTAGTTTGTACTACTTCATGAGCTCCTTTGTCATAAAAATCTTTTACTGCCCAACAGTCAGAAACGATATATCCTTTGAAGCCCCAATCTTTTCTCAATAAACTACTCAATTCCTTATTACCACAACAAGGCACGCCTTTGTAACTATTGTAAGCACACATTACAGAATATACGCCCGATTCCTTCACCACTTTTTCGAATTGTGGACTGTACGTATTCAACATATCAAAAGCCGATGGATCTACATTAAAACTATGACGACTCGCTTCTGGTCCGCTGTGTACCACAAAATGTTTGGCTGTAGCAATCAGTTTATAGTACTTAGGATCGTTTCCTTGTAGGCCTTTAATAAATTGAACGCCAAGCTCTCCCGTTAAATAAGGATCTTCACCGTAGGTTTCCATTCCGCGACCCCATCTAGGATCTCTAAAAATATTAATGTTGGGTGTCCAAAAAGTCAGTCCTTGATGAATGCCTCTTTTATTTTTAGATACAAAATCATGATGTTTCGCTCTCGCTTCGTCTGAGATTGCATTGGCAATTTCGAACATCTGCTTTCTATCAAACATAGCGCTCATTCCGATTCCTTGTGGAAAAACAGTTGCAATTCCCGCGCGAGCTACACCGTGTAAGCATTCGTTCCACCAGTTCATTTCAGGGATTTCTAATCTATCTATTGCAGCAGAGTTGTAGGTCATTTGAGAAACCTTCTCTTCCAAAGTCATTTTAGAAACCAAAAAAGCCGCTCTTTCTTCAAAAGTTTTTGAAGCATCTTTATGTACTGCTACCTGAGCATCACAAACTGTAATGGCAAGAAAAAAGAAAATGCAAATCTGTTTTATTTGAGACATAATTATATTTATTTAATACTATTTGACAGAGATTGTAATTAAGACTTACGCACTGTTTTCTATTTGGAAAAACATACATTCGAATAAAAAATTTCGAACAAATATTCCAGAAAATAAAATTGAATTTGCACACCTATGAAAACTACTTCTTGAATATTAATATGTTTACTATTCAAAAAAAGTAGCTTATATAAAATATGTTATAATTTGTTTAAACTGTTTTGTAAAAGTAGCAGGAAGCTCCATTCCCTAATGACACTAATGAAGCTATAAATAAAACAAATCGTGCGTTTTCGACCATCTACGCACTATAAAGCAGGCTTATGAAGATAAATTAGCAATTAACAGTAAAATTGCATTGAATGTAAAAATGATTTATAAAAATTTCTAAAAGAGTAATTTTGAAGCAAATGTTAGCATAAATTCTGCATTATTTGGAATTATAAAAACTATTACAATCTAATCATTACTTTAGCTTATAATATGGAAATAAATAATTCGTTCAATAGAAAAATACGTCAATTCGCCTTCCTAATTCATTAAAATATCATGCAAAAATTCTTAGTAATACTAGTGCTTTTTTTCATTTTTTCGAGCTGTAAAAAAGCAAATAACGATGATAAACAAGAATTCAAACACACCAATGATTTGATTCATGAAACAAGTCCTTATCTTTTACAACATGCTCATAATCCTGTAAATTGGAAAGCTTGGAATCCTGAAACTTTGAAAAGAGCCAAAGACGAAAATAAACTTATTATTATTTCTGTGGGATATTCTGCTTGCCATTGGTGCCATGTTATGGAGGAAGAAAGTTTCCAAAATGATTCTGTCGCAAAATTGATGAATGACCACTTTATAAGCATTAAAGTAGATAGAGAGGAGCGTCCAGATATTGATCAAATATATATGAATGCTGTACAGTTAATGACTGGAAGTGGAGGCTGGCCCTTAAACTGTATTGCCTTGCCCGATGGTAGGCCAATCTTTGGTGGAACTTATTTCACAAAAGATAATTGGAAAAAGGTATTGGTTGAATTGTCCACTCTGTATAAAAACAATCCTGATAAAGCGAAGGAATATGCTGATAAATTGATTGCGGGAATAAAGGAATCAGAGTTAATACATTTAAACACAGAAGAAGCTGATTTTAGCAAAGCTAAAGAAAAAAAAGCTTTGAAAAATTGGCAAAAAGTAATGGATTTTGATAACGGTGGATTACTTGCTGAAACTAAATTTCCGATGCCAGAATCTTTACATTATTTACTGAGATACAGTCAACAAAATGAGGAAAAAACGATTCAGAAATATGTCGACAAAACGCTATTAAATATGGCAAATGGCGGTATCTACGATGCCCTTGGTGGCGGATTTTGTAGATATGCTGTTGACCAAAAATGGCACATTCCGCACTTTGAGAAAATGCTATATGATAATGCACAAATGGTGAGTTTGTATGCTGATGCGTATTTAGTTTCGAAAAACCCAGTTTATAAAAAAACGGTAATGGAGACCTTAGAATTTGTCGAAAGAGAATTATCTGGTCCTAAAGGTGAATTTTATTCTTCGATTGATGCAGATAGTAAAGATAACAAAGATAAATTAGAGGAAGGAAACTATTATATATGGACCACAGCTGAGTTGCAGTCTCAATTAAAATCAGACTATAATTTATTTAAAAAATACTACAATGTCAATGAATTTGGATTGTGGGAGGCCAACAAATACGTCTTTATTAAAACACAATCAGACGAGATATTTGCTAAAAACAATTCTATTTCAGTAGTTGCATTACAGACAAAAGTTGCATCCTGGAACAAGCAATTATTAAAAGTACGAACTTCAAGATCTCGCCCCCACACGGATGACAAGACAATAACTTCTTGGAATGCCTTAATGTTAAAAGGATATATAGACGCCTATCGCGTGATTCATAATCCAGCTTATTTAAAAATCGCTTTAAAAAACGCTAATTTTATCTTAGCTAATCAGTTACAAAAAGATGGCAGCCTGAACCACAGCTATAAAAATGGTAAAAGTTCAATTACAGGTTTTGCAGAAGATTATGCTATGGTAGCAGAAGCGTACATTGCGCTTTATCAAGTAACCCTTGACGAAAAATGGCTGCAGACAGCAAAAAACTTGATGGATTACTCTCTTGCACATTTTCAGGACAAGAAAACTAAAATGTTTTATTTTACTTCAAATAGCGCTCAAAATCTTATTACCCGAAAAATGGAGATTGAAGATAATGTTATTCCTAGTTCGAATTCTACAATAGCCAAAAATTTATTTTTATTAGGACATTATTTTTCGAATACCATTTATTCAAAAACAGCCAAACAGATGCTCAGTAATATCATTAATGACGCCATCGAATCACCTACCGCCTACTATAATTGGCTTGATTTGATGCTCAATTACACTGATAATTACTATGAAATTGCCATATCTGGAAAAGAGGCGGTGAGCAAACTTAAAGAATTACACACTCATTATATCCCTAACATTTTAATTGCTGCATCAACTCAAGAGAGCCAACTCTCTTTACTTCAAGATCGTTACGATGTAGGTAAAACTTATATTTATGTTTGCGTTGAAGGTGCTTGTAAAATGCCTGAGACCAATATTAAAACAGTTGTTTCTAAGATGAAATAAAGTTGTAAGTACACATATAATATCAGTTTAAACTTTTTTTCATTACAGCTTAAAATGGAAGCATCAAATTAAATCTTATAGTCTTTGTTTGTCTTTATAAATGGAAAGCTATGAGCATAAAAAACGCCTAATGAATATCTACTTCATTAGGCGTTTTACTTTAACCCTATTTTACAATTTAATAGCTATTGGATTGATTCAGACGAGCTACTTCTTTACAACTAATTCATACGTAAACAAGCAACTCGGCAATTTGAATCATTCCTTTATACCTGGATTTTACTTATTTTAAACCGTCAAGAAAACCTGTATGTGCTTTTTTCATGCTGTAATCGTCGTTGTACATTAAAGCCCAATCAATATGTCCCCAAAAATTAATTAGCCAAGACTCGCTGTCCCTCATACCCCAAACTGTAAGGGCATAGCGATTTGCTGATGGAATAGCGTTAAAAATTTTCACCACTTCTTTGTACTTATTTTGCTGTGCAATTGCTCTTTCAACCGTTAAGCTTGTCAAATCATTATCTGGGTTTGCACGAATATCTAATTCAGAAAAGTGCATCAATAGATTGCGAGAAATTGTACCATCTGCAACAGCTTGTATTTGTGAAGCAGCGGGGCCGTTGTAAGCAATGTGCATTTGTGCACCTAGACCATCAATAAGATTATCTTTTTTCAAATCATCAGCGATTTTAAATATTGCAGCTCTTTTACTTGAAGATGATGCAAAATTAAAATCATTATAAAACAACTTACACGCAGGATCAGCTTCTCTAGCCCACTGATAACATTTTTTTATATAATCATTACCCATTTTTTGTTTAAAAATAGAATTTCGTAGAGGATTACCACTTCCATCATCTACCGCTTCATTTACTACATCCCAAGATTTCACTTTTCCTTTGTAACGTGTAACTACAGTAGTAATATAGTCTTTTATCACCGTTTCAAACTCGGCATTAGAACCTGAAAAATTAGTTACCCAATCAGGAACAGAATTGTGCCAAATCAAGGCATGACCATGAAGGTTCAAATTATTATCTACAGCATATTTCACAATTTTGTCAACCGCTGTAAAATCGTAAGTCCCCTTACTTGGATACATTTTATCCATTTTCATTTCGTACTCAGATGTAATATTATCAAATTCTCTAAGAATAATATCCGATTTTTTACCCGATAGATTATTCGAATTGACAATCATTCCCACATTAAAATTAGCGGCATCTTTCAAAGCAATATCGGGTTCAGCTACAGGAACAGTTTCAACAAATCCTTTGCGAATTAATTTATAATATCTCCATCCATTAGCTTTAGCTGGATCTGGATCTTTAGCAATATTTCTCAAAGTCATTTGATCTGCTGACAACGATACAATTTGGTACTCAGAAACACCTTCATACATTGCAATAGAAGCTTTGTTTGTAAAAACTAACCATGGATATGTTTTGCCATCATTACCTTTTCTATAATTAATCGACCATGAAGCACTTTCCGGTTCGCGGCTTTTGTAGCAACCATCTGCATATTGGGCATTGTTTGTACCTAATTCTTTATTTGCCCAAGACCAGATCCACTGGTACGTATCATTGTTTTTATTGATGTAAGTATGTGTCTCATCTTGCTTGAATATATATTCATCATCGTAAACACAAGAAGTGCCATCTGCTTGTTTGAACGCATTAGCTTCAGCAGCAAACCAACTCATATCTGCAGGATCAGCGCTATCATAATTAGGTGCGGGCCCTACTCCATAGGCGCCACCTAATGTACTCCAAACCCAGGTTTTCCCTGTGGCTCCATTAGCACAAACATCGGCTAATAAGATAGCATTAGCGTCATCACATGAAAAAATGTTAGTGGTAGTAATGACAATATTTTGAGATATCTGATGAATTTTTCCAGCACTAACAGCTGTTAAAGTCACCTCGTAAGTGCCTGGATTATCAAAAGTGGCCTCTTCTATTCCGTCTAAGTCTGTGATGTGAACACCATCTTTAGAATATTGCCAGAACATAAAGGTGCCGCTCGTAGCTGTCGAAGTGTTATCGAGCAAAATAGTATTGGGATTATTAGCCGATGGTGTTGCAGTGAATGATAAATTCACATTAGAATCATTAACATCTTCGCTGCATGACCACAGCATACTTACTACACAGAGTAGTATTAAACTTGACTTAATTTTTTTCATAGTTTTTTGGTTGGTTTAATGTCTCATTTCAAAAGTTATAGAAACTTCAGCGCAAGACGTTAATAGTTTGGTTATAAGTATTATAAATCCAAAAATAGCCAGCCTAGCAACTTATAGGCTATCAAATTTGGTGCAACAATATGTACAATTGAAGCATTATCTTGATCGTATTACGTATATCACATTTCTACGTTAGTAAAAATAAAAAAGCCAAGGATTACTGTTTCCTTGGCTTCTTAATTCAAACTTTTTTTGTCTTCTAATTTATTTTTATACTCTGTAAAAAGGAGTTGTTTTTAGTAATCAGTAGGTAGTTTTTACCTTTCACTTTTATCTTTTCCATATTTTTAACATCGCCAGGAGTAAAAAAACCGCTATCAACCGCTGCGATTGATTTGAACTTTCCTTTTCCATTTCCTTTTAAAAACAGGCCATGTCCAGCATCATTTCTAGGTGTTTCTACTTCAGAATTATACATATTTCCCGTTATTAAAACATCTAGTTTTCCATCCTTATCATAATCATCTACCATTATTTGGTTAATGCTTGATAACTGGGCTTCGATAGGCAATTCATGAATTATAAACTTTCCGTTTTTATTTTCTAAATAGATGCTTGCAAAAGATTTAACCTCATAATGTAGCGCTTCTTTCAAGGATTTTTCAGTGTAAACATCAACTAAGGTAGCTTCAGAAAAGCTTTCATAGTTTTTAAATTTCTTTTTGATTCCCGGAATTTGCTGGGATGAACAACCTCTACCTCTTACGGGATACTGTTTTCCGTCGCTATAATAACTCAAGACAATGTCTTTGTGCTTGTCATTATCAAAATCCTTTACAAAAATGTCAAAGGTCTCACTTGGAGTGGCTTTATACTTGTAATTCAAACCATTGTTTCCAACAATATAATCCATATCACCATCATTATCAAAGTCACCTTGCTGTACACTCCACCACCATCCAGTGGTATCTATGGTCAACCCTAAGGCAGTTGAAGTTTCCTTAAATCCAGTTTTAGTATTTGCAAAAACACGTATGGGCATCCACTCTCCCACTATAATTATATCATCTAAACCATCATTATTATAATCTGAAATAACTGCACTAGTTGCCATTCCTAAATTTTTAAATTCAGCAGGACTATATTTCGAAATTTCAAATTTTGGTGTAGTGGTTGTGCTTATGTTATGCAACAGATAAGTTGTTGCTGGCGATGGATACTGTCCTGGGACTTGGCGTCCTAAAACCAATAAGTCCTTCTTACCATCTTTATCGTAATCAATAGCGTAGACTTTTGATCCACTCGTAATCATAGTAGGAATAGCATTTTTTCCTGCTTTTGTAAATTCTCCTTTTCCATTGTTTAAGTACAATCTATCTTGTAATTTGGTATCATTCATTAAGAATTCGTAGCCTCCACTTACTACGTAAAGATCATTATCTCCATCATTATCAGCGTCAAAGATTATAGCACCCGTATCTTCACTCGCTCTATCATCGTCAAGTGCTTTAATAACTTTAGCAGTAAAACCCGTTTTTGTTTGTAAAAAAACTTGTCCAGAAAAAGTTGCTGAACCCCCTATAAAATAATCCTCTAAACCGTCATTATTCAAATCTCCCACAGCTAATGCAGGTCCAAACGAAGACATTTTATGAGGTAGTAATACTTGATCTTTAAAATCATCATACTCGTTTTCAGCGTGTTTGTATACCGGGAAAAGGCTCGTTTCATTCATAAATAAAGTTGGCTTGACCGGAACTTTTACAGTATTTGGTACCGCATCTTGTTCGTTTAATACAAGCACTTGATTGGCTTTTACATTCTTCAAAATTTGTACTTTCCCTGTCGACCAAACTACTTTCACTTCATCTATAATTTTTGTTTTGTTTACACCAAAATGAAGTTCTGGAGCTACAGACGACTGAAATCCACGACTTAAAGTAAGCTCTTGCATTTGCGTATTATCGTCAGTTTTAACATAGACGCGATTTCCTAAACCTTGACTGTTTTTAGTACTCCCTTTGAATTTTACGGTGAGATAGTTTTTTGTTTTCGAACTAGTATTTTCAAATATAGTTGCATAGTCGTCAATATTGTTTGTTATGATTTCTAAGTCACCATCATTATCTAAATCGGCATAAGCCACACCGTTAGAGAAACCCTCATATTCTATTCCCCACTGTTTATTGAACTGTTCAAATTTTAAACCTCCCATATTTTTGTACATGAAGTTATCAATCTTCTCTGAAGGAATAGCGTTCACTTTTTTCAATAAATCTTTAGTTTCTAATTTTCCGTTTTCTAAACTATGAAAATAGTCGTTATTATTTACCTCACGGCGAGTACCATTTGTGATGTATAGATCTTTATATCCATCATTATCAAAATCTGCAAATAAAGGTCCCCAACTCCAGTCTGTTGATGAAGTTCCTGTTAATCGAGAAATGTTCTCAAATTGCGGAATTCCATTTTCGACCATACCTGTATTTAACTGCATGCAATTGTGCATGTACTGCACATGAAAACCGGCATCTACTACATCCCAAAACAATTGCGGGTTCATACTCGACATGTTTGCTTTTTTTCTTCGGTTGTCCTTAGCATCCATGTCAACTTGAAAAATATCAAGATTTCCATCGTTGTTAAAATCAGCTATATCAACGCCCATTCCATAAAATGAAGTGTGTCCTGTTGCCTCTTTAATGGTTTCTTTAAAGGTGCCATCTTGGTTGTTGATGTACATGAAATCTGGTGAATTAAAATCATTTGAAACATAAATATCAGGCCAGCCATCGTTGTTAATATCTCCAACAGTCGCACTTAATGATAGTCCATAATTTTTCACACCAGCGGCAGCAGTAACATCTGTGAAGGTTGCTCCGTCATTGCGATATAAATGCCCCGACTCATTATCTTTTACGTTCTTCATCATTTGCACATATGCAAAAGTTAAAGAGTTGAATCTAGTTGGAGGATAATTAGCCACAAATAAATCCAAATCACCATCTTTATCATAATCGAAAAAGGTCCCTTGCACACTACTCCCTATATCATCTATTCCATACTCTTTGGCCTTCTCAGTAAAGGTACCATCGCCATTATTCATATATAATTCGTTATTCTTTGGACCAAATTTACCTGCCACACTGCAGTAAATATCAATAAATCCATCACCATTTACATCAGCCATAGTTACACCAGTGTACCAGCGCGAATCACCGCCAACACCAGCTTTAGCTGTAATATCTTCAAATTTTAAATTTCCTTTATTCAAATACAGCTTGTTAGAAACTTGATTTCCAGTAAAAAGAACATCGATCAGTCCATCGTTATTAATATCTCCTGTAGCGACGCCACCACCCATATAAATATAGGAATAGGTAAAGTAATTTAAAGAGTCCGTTTCGGTTAATGTATTATTAAATTGGATTCCTGACTCTTTATGGTCTAGCATCGAAAAAATCTTTTGTTCTTTGTCATTTTTAGAGCAACCCGCTAAGCATAGCATCGCAGCTATTGTGAGTATATATGTTTTCATTTGTTAAAATTTTATAGTAATTATTACTTCAATCCTAAATGCATATTATAGAAATCCCATGCCTCATGAGCGACTTTTCTACCTAGATTAAGCCCCTCGATATTATCACTTTGAATATGATAGCCACCCAAAACTCTAGAAATTCCTGCCATATTAGCCGTTTCTGTAAACGTAGGAAATTGTAAAGTTACTTTTTCACCTATATGATCAGGTTCAGTCATCAATCCGGGGATTAGATCTACTGAACTACCAAAATAATCATTTCCAGTAAATAAGCGCAAGGCTTCGGCACAGCCTCCACTTATTGTGCTGTGTCCAGAAACGTATCCTTGAAAAGAAGGACATAAGAATGTATCAGGGCTATACGGTCTCCAGTTTTCACCTTTCATCTCAACAATTCCTTTTCCTGGTCCGCCCCACGCTTTTATATTAATATCTTTGTAATAATGGTGTACCAATGCGTACGGCCTAGCGTAATCATAAAAAAGTTTAGAATCCCAACAAGCAATAAAACAATCCATTGCGGTAATTTCGCATAAAAAATACATTTTCACGTCCTCGTCTAATGTGTGGTTATCTCTCACAGACACTTCCTGAGCAAGCGTTAGCCAATGTCCTGCTTGTTGCACTGACATAGGCCCATCTCTCATAAATTCAACCAATGCTTTTTGTTCATTAGTTAAGTTTTCTTGTAGTTTGATTACTTCTTCTACCTCTTTTTTTAATTTTTCTGAACCTACCAATGGTGGTGGAATAGGACGGAATTGACTTGCTGATTTTAAGCTAACGGGCTTGACTTTGCCCCAAAAAGGCGTTAAACACTCTGGCAAGTACTGCCCACCTTTACCATCTGAAAAATATTTAGGTTGCCAGTGATTGATATCTGTATTATCATCAGCAGAATTAATTGCCGTATATTTTATATAATCAAAATATGCTTTACCATTCGAACCTACTTCTTCCCCATCTTGATTTGATCCATCATTTTTTCTAGCTTCAAAAACTGCTGTTGCCGCTAAATTGCCTATTCCTTCAGGCGTATTAGGATCTAAAGAAAAATTATCAGGATCAAATCCTAGTTCTATCATGAAATCGTAAAATAATTTCTTATCCGAATAGAAATATTTGCTCAAAGCGCGGTACGCGGCATAACTTACTGCAATTTCTTTGTTATTTAATGTTCTATTTACCGGCGCTTGCCTATCAACTTTATTCAAATAAACGGGAATCGCCTTGTTATCATACCTAGACCAAGCATCAAATATTGCGATAAATGATAATCCGAGATAACGAGAAGTGATTGTAGGTCTGGGTTTGAATTTTTCAGTATCGTTAGCAGTCGCTAGCAGTGCCATTTTTGCCCATTTATAGGCAATGTTTTCTTTAGCTGTAGGCTCGTTTTGTACTACTTCTTGAGTATTTTGAGCTTTTGCAATGGAATAAAATGCGAAAACAAAAAGTATTAAAAATATATTGGTGTATTTTTTCATTTGATAAATTTTTAAAGAATACGTAAAATCAGCCCCTTTTCTAGTTAAAAAAAAGAAATGTGATCTATTATGCCAGAAATGTGACCTTGCATAACTTGTATTCTGGTTTTTGTTTGGAGTAATCCAAAAAAATAAACGGTTGGTTAGTTAAAAGAATAGTATCATTAGAAGTGATAAACTATCTTCGAGTCACTTAAAAATAAGATACTTTAAGCGGGTATAGTTTAGTTCAGGATATTAATCTAAACTCTTTTTAGTGAGGAATGATTATATGTAATCAGGAGGAGGATGATTCAAAGTAAGATATCCAGAAAGTAACGCTGTTTTTTGCAAAATAGTAGGAATAGTAACTGACATTTTTAGATTATAATTCAAATTATAACTAAGCGCGTCGTTTTGAAGATAATCTTTAATAAAAGATTTTAATATTTTTTTTATTGGACTTTCTTTTGTTGGTGAATGTCCAAAAAGTTGCTGATCTACCCAACTCTTTATTTTGTTACTTATCCTATTTTGCTGTACTTTTTTAAGACAGTATAATTCTAAAACATTGTTTTGTATTCTATTTTTAAAAACATGAAAGGTAGTATTGTTAACTATTATATCCTCATTTACATATTCATAACCTGAATCGACAATGAATGCGTAGGGATTTATTTTAATCTTGATAATCTCAAAATCAGATTTTTGAGTATTTTCCATAGCAGCAACCCATGTTTGCTCATTTTGGTCTGCAAACATCATATACACACCAAATACATTGTATAACAACGTACAGATTAAGAATAAAGATGCTAATTTTTTCATTTTTTATTAAATTCGAAAATAGAAAGCTGTTTGATAAAAAAACAGCGCAATTTCTTGCGCTGTTTTAAACACCTATTCTAGCTTAGATCAATACCACGAAATAAAAATGCTAGTAACCAGGATTTTGAGCTCCAATATTTGGATTTGTAGAATATACTTTATCAGGTATAGGCCATAATTCACTTTTCCCTTTGATAAAGTTTGTTCCTTTTAAAGCGGTGTCAGAAATACCCCAACGTAAAATGTCATCAAAGCGTACTTGCTCACCAGCTAATTCAACTTTACGCTCGTGTACAATTGCTTGAAAAACGTCTGCTTTTATAGCGGTAGAAGGTACACCAGCTAATCCTGATCTTGTTCTCACTTCATTAATATAGTTGATAGCTGTTGCACGAGAACCTACTTCATTTTCACATTCAGCTTTCATCAACAATACATCTGCCCATCTTATTATTTTAAAGTTAATCCCTGATTCTTGTTGCTCATCTGTTTGTTTATAATAATTTTGATATTTTTTCCAAGCTGCTCTTCTTGTGTTACCACTAGCTTTGAAATTGTCAACAGTCATCGTGTTGTTTCCGTTGTTGTACGTATCACCTACTACATAGAAACTACCTGCAAACCTTTTATCACCAGCTTCATATTCATCTAATAAATCATTAGAAGGATAAGTATTAAACCAGTTTAAGTTTCCATAATCTTGACCTCTAAATGTTGCTTCGTTAAGTCCTTGACCCGATGTAGGAGAATCCCATTTGTTCCCTGTACCTAAATTACGGTCGTATTCTACTTCTAATAAAGATTCTACTCCGTGTTCGTTTTCCTCAGTAAAATTGTTGTAGAAATTTGACTCTAGAGAATATCCTGAAATCTTGTTAAAAGCAGTTAAAGCCTCAGTATACTTCTTTTGATATAAATATGCTTTACCTAAAAATGCTAATGCAGCACCTTTTGTAGCTCTTCCTTTTTGCTCTTTACTTTTGTCTAATAAATTCTCAGACGCAAACTGCAAATCTTTAATGATTAGGTCATATACTTCTTCTTTTGTACCTCTTGCTTTTCCAATAGGTCCATCAGGTAACGTTTCCCAAACAGGTACGCCACCAAAACGGTTAGCTAATAAAAAATAGTAGTAAGCTCTTAAGAAACGAGCTTCTGCAATAAATTTATTTTTAGTCACCAATGGTAAATCACTATCTGATATGGCATAGATTTTTTCGCTATTTGCAATTACAAAATTAGCTTTAGTAATCCCTAAGAAACAAGAAGTGTAGAAATCTAAAATTTGCACATTACTAGAGTCAAATGAAAAATCTCTATAGGTCTTTTTCTCTAGTTCTTCTTGAGGATTTCCTGCTGCCTCTTGTGACATATTATCCATCATATAAAACAATAGTCTACCGTAAAGGGAAAACGTTTGTAAGTTGGCGTATGCAGCATTCACTGATGATTGCACCTGAGCCTCTGTTTTAAAGAAGGTTTCAGGTAACAATTCATTTGGATTTGTTAATTCTAGGTCGTTAGTATTACAAGAATTACTTGTAATAATAAGTGCTAGAACTACTATTGTATATTTTATCTTTTTCATCTTTGTTGTTTTAAAATGTAACTTCTAATCCTACTATAATTGTTGTAGGCTGTGGATATCTACCTTGATCGACACCAGTATTAAAGTTTGTACCTCCAATTTCTGGATCTAAACCTGAGTAATTAGTTAATGTTAAAAGGTTTTGACCGCTTGCATATAATCTACATTTAGAAAAATATTTAGCAAAACTCTCGTTTTCAAATGTGTATCCTACAGTCACATTTTTAAGTCTTAAATAAGAACCGTCTTCAACAAAACGATCATTTACTCCTGTATTTTGAATTGCTCCTATCGCTCTTGGGATTGTAGCATTTGGATTAGTAACCACACCATTCACAACAATAGCTCTATCTAAAACAGCTGTACTACTATTAAATAAGCGAGTCATTCCTTCTAAATCATATTTCACAGTATTGAATATTTCGTTTCCTTGAACTCCTGTCAAGAATAAATTAAAATCAAACTTTTTATATCCTGCAGTAAGATTTAAACCGTAAGTAAAGTCAGGTGATTGATTACCAATATTCGTTCTATCTTCAGAAGTGATATCTCCATCTCCATTTAAGTCTTTAAATCGAATATCTCCCGGTTGTACAATTTTTTGTCCAGGATTTTTAGTGAATACAGCATCAACTTCTGCTTGATTTTGATAAATACCATCTGTTACCAAACCGTACATATAGAACAATGGATCTCCAACTGTAATTCTTGAAATACTTGCACCACCTTGCTTGAACGCATCTCCAGCGATTACTTCATTTACTCCTGGCGCTAATTGTAGCACTTCGTTATTACTTGTTCCAATGTTAAAGTTGGCTGAAAATGAGAAATCATCTTTTCTATGAGTGTAACCTACATTAAATTCAGCTCCTTTTGTTCTAATCGATGCAATGTTAGCAAATTGATTTCCTCCAGGTGAACCTAAAGAAGGATCTAATGGCACCGCAAAAATGATATCTGAACTTTTATTGTTGAAATATTCTAAACTTCCTGTAATCTTATTATCCAATATTCCAAAATCCAAACCTATGTTCTGCCCTTTTTTAGACTCCCATTTTAAATTAGCATTAGGCAAAGATCCCAATGTTGTACCTGTTCCTGCTGCACCATCAATAGGATAGACGTAGTTAGAATTTAATGTACCGCTGTACTGATAGTCACTGAATTTATCATTTCCTGTAGTACCAATAGATCCCCTAATTTTTAACGTATTGAAACCAGCATCTTCCATGAAATTTTCTTTGGCAATGTTCCAACCAAGTGCTACAGAGTAAAAGTTACCCCATCTATAATTAGCCCCAAATCGAGAAGAACCATCTCTCCTACCAGAAACCTCTAGAATGTACTTTCCATCATAGTCATAATTAATTCTCGAAATGTATCCTATTTTATTAGTCTTAGAGTTACCTGTTCCTAAACCTGTAACATTTGAAGAATTTAACTGATCTATTTCATCAGTAATTAAATTTCTACTTCCAGCTCCAATACTTTCATTTTTCGATCTAAAGTTCTCTAAAATAAATAGAGCTCCTAGATTATGTTTGTCAGCAAATGATGTTTTATAATCTAGACTATTATTTAAGATAATTGTTTGTCCTTGAGACAAATTACGTCCTGATGAAGAGAATGGTTGTCCATTAGTAGTAATATCAGCGACATTATCTTCTCTAAAAGATGGGGTAAATGATCTATTATTCGAAGAATAATAATCTAAGGCAACCTGTGATCTATATTTCAGTCCCTTTGTTAATTCAAGTTCAGCGTAGATATTCCCTATAATACTTAATGTCTTATTGTAATCATAACCTAGGTTCTGAACTCTAACTGGGTTCTCAGCATCTTGACCATCAACAGAAGTTGTTGGACCTTGATAACCTCCCAAATTTTCTGAATTGTAGACAGGTAAATATGGAGCTGCTTTTATAGCGTGCTCTAATAATGTACGTCCTCCTGAAGTACGCTCTGGATTTAATTTTCCAAAAGAAATACCAATGTTACTTCCTATGTTTAATTTTCCAACTGTTTGAGAATTATTAGCTCTAAATGAGTATCTCTCAAAACCAGTTCCTATAACTGCACCTTCTTGATTCAAATATTCTGCCGAATATCTGCTAGAAGAATTTTCAGTACCATTTGAGAAACTTAAGTTATAATCTCTCACAAAACCTGATTGAAAAATTTCGTTTTGGTAATCCACATTGTTTGCCAATATCTCAGCAGGTCTGTTGATTGATACTCCTAAATCGCTTGCAAATTTTAAGTATTGCGGTGTATCTAGTAAATCGTATCTTTTATTGATTTGTTGAAAGCCTGCATAGGTATTGAAACTTAATTGACCAGGACCCATTTTACCTTTTTTAGTAGTTACCACAATAACTCCATTAAATCCCTGTGATCCATATAATGCAGCAGTCGATGCATCTTTTAGAACAGACATTGATTCAATATCGTTAGGGCTCAAACCAGATAAATTACCAGTAATTACACCATCAATTACATATAAAGGTGCATTATTATTTAATGTTCCTAAACCTCTAATTAAAACGGTAGGTGAGCTTCCTGGAGAACCGCCACTCGTTACGGTAACTCCCGCCGCTCTACCTTGTAGTGCAGATTCTGCGTTAGTAACAGGAATAGCTGCAATATCCTTTGAGCTAACTGTCGAAACAGCACCGGTTACTAAATTTCTTTTTTGAGAACCGTAAGCAACAACCACTACTTCATTTAAATTTTCACTTGATTCTGAAAGGGTCACATTGATTACCGTTTTATTTCCAACCGTAATTAATTTATTCTCTGTACCTATAAATGAAAAAATAAGTTGATCTGTGGGGTTTATATTAGCTATTACATATTTTCCATCAAAATCAGTGGAAGCACTATTTTTTGACCCTTGAACATTTATACTTGCTCCAGGCAAAGGTATTCCAGTTTGATCGGTCACGACTCCCTGGATAGTCTTAGTTTGTGACAGCATCGTCTGCGTGCAAATTAGCGCAAACAAGAATACTGCAGATTTTAACTTAATCATCATATTGTTTTGGTTTTAGTTTATTTGTTGGTTTCATTAATCGAAAGAATAATTACAATCGAGAAAATCTTTAGTCAGAATTTATTAACGATTTCCTATCCATGCTGTATTGCATGATTATGATAAAAATGGCTATATAATTCTAGTTTTTTAAATAGTATTACATTTTTTTCTGCATAGCATATTTTTTTAGAGGTTACTAAAATTGAAATGGTTTTCCTTATTAATTTACACTTTCAAAAGTAGATTGAAACACAAAGAATTAGCTAGTACATATGATGCATAATCTATTTCATTTGATGCATTATCATCCATAAAACCCTTTAAAATAAGGCCCTAAGGTAATTCATCACAATTTAGACCTATTGTGTATTCAATAAAAAAAAACACTATTAATTATGGTATAACAGTAAAACAACTATTTAATTTAGAAGATGTATAATTATTAATAACATAGTTTTTTTTGAATTAAAGTGCTGAAAGTATCAGTAGCTTTAAAAAAATTTGCTTTTACAACTCCGTTCTAAAACATATAATTTTATTAAAATGAAGCATTATATTTTCATAAAAAAAAGAGCCCCAGTTGGAGCTCTTTTTATACATAAAAACTATTTTTTTCTTTAACTTCCGTCTTTGTTTAGTTGCGTTGGCAAGTGACCAAATTTTACTTTATAACATTTAGTAAAATAGGAAGGCGAAGCAAATCCCACCTTATAACTTATTTCATTTATGTTATTGTCTCCTAACTGAATCAATTCTTTTGCTTTTTCTAGTCGAACATTTCGAATAAATTCATTTACAGAAACTCCTGTCAAAGTTTTAATTTTACGATAAAGCTGACTACGACTTAAAAACACCTTAGAAGCTAAAATTTCCACGCTCAAATCACTTTCGTTAATATTCTCATGTATAAAATTTAGTGTTTTTTGAATAAATTCATTGTCTAGCGTGGTCGTTTTTTCTTTTGCATTTTTTGTGATGCCTTTGTAAAACTTATCAAACATAATTTGTCTACTGTTGATCAACTGTCCCAAACTGGATTTAAGAATATCCATATCAAATGGTTTACTCATATACATATCAGCACCTGAGTCAATTCCTTCCAATTTATCCTGAACCAATGCCTTTGCAGAAAGCATTAACAACGGAATATGACTTGTCTTTAAATCAGCTTTTACCTTCTTACATAATTCTAATCCATTCATTATAGGCATGATGACATCGGTTAAAATTAAGTCAGGTAGTTTTTGCTGGGCTAATTCATATCCTTTCAAACCATTTTCAGCTACTATAATTTTATAACTTTTTTTAAGTTCATCCTTTAAGTAATTTCTTAACTCTGCATTATCCTCAACAATAAGTATGGTATGAACAATATCATTTTTAGGCTCCTCAGCTACTACTGGAGATTGAGTTGCTGTGATTTTTCTAATAGATTCTCCTACCGTAACTTGATGTTCCTCGTCTAAAATTTCAGCTTCACTAAAAAATTCATGTCCCAATGGAAAGATAACTGTAAATGTTGTACCGACACCCAAAGTGCTGTCGACTTCAATTTTTCCTTTGTGCAATTCGACAAAACCACGCACTACCTCTAGCCCAATCCCGGTGCTACCGTAATAAGTTTTATTCAAATTATTTACTTGATAAAAACGATCAAATATTCGCTTAATGTCTTTCTTGCTTAAACCTGAACCAGTGTCTTCGATAATGATTTCGAAAGTTTCTATTTTATTATTTTCATTAGCCAGAGGCAGAAAAATCATTTTCTGTGTCGCATTGATTTTTACCTTAATTTTTCCATGATCTGCAGTTACTTTGAATGCATTCGAGATAATATTAAAAATTATTTTCTCTAGCATTTTAGGGTCTAACCAATCTTGCAACGATTCGACAGTAGATTCAAACTGTAAATCGATGGAGCGACTGATGGCTTCTTCTTCAAAATAACTGACAATATTTTTAGTAAAATTAACCACTTCTAATGGCTGAACATGTAGGGCCATCTTATTAAATTGTAATTTATTAAAATCCATTAACTCATTGATTAATCGTGATAATCGATCTGAACTTTTATGAATAACATGTAATTTATTAAGTACTTCAGCTGGTAAATCAAATTTTCCACTTTTTATAATATCTTCAAGTGGATTGATTATTAGTGTAAGTGGCGTTCTAAATTCGTGAGAAATATTGGTGAAAAACTGTAATTTTTTAGCATTTAATTTTTCTATTTGTGTGGCTTTATCTCTTTCAAACTGGATTGCTTGCTTTTCATGAAAACGTCTTTGCAAAAATTTCTTTAAATAAATCGAAACTAATACTATTGCTAGAGCATACAAGAAGTAAGCTAGATTAGTACGCCAGAATGGAGGTAATATTTCGATATGTAGTTGTAGTGGTTTAGCACTCCACACACCACCTCTTTTAGCAGCTTTTACATTCAAAACATATTTTCCAGCAGCTAAATTTGTGTACGTTGCTGCTCTTTTCCCTCCCACGTAGTTCCATTCCTTTTCGAAACCTTCTAAGTAGTATGCGTATTCGTTTTTTCCAGGATGTGCATAATTTAACCCTACATATTCCACCGTAAAAACGGATTGATCATAAGTCAAAATTAGGCTGTCCGTCTCAGAAATTACCTTAGTCAAGGGAGAATCAACATCACCAGGACTTACTGATTTATTGAATAACTTGAAATCACTAAAGTATAAA
>TARA_R110002033_G_scaffold3700_2_pt1 | contig 23391 bp, 10 predicted proteins | sample TARA_R110002033 | Tara Oceans TARA_R110002033 (sample SAMEA4397051) | marine metagenome | biome: Polar Biome; feature: [SRF] surface water layer (ENVO:00010504); material: water (ENVO:00002006), including particulate matter (ENVO:01000060) such as... | depth 5 m
CTTTTAACCATTGAATATTAAAGCATCGTTGCTTTTCTATATCCTCTAAAGTAATTAGTTTAGAGATATTCATTGGTAGCATGTAATATCCACCAGAAATAAAATAACCAGGTTCTTTATTTATATAGTGAACTTGAACAAAATCTTCTCGCGGTATACAATCACCATCAGTCATGATAATGTAATCTGCAGAACAGGCGGTTACAGCTTTATTTAATATTCTAGATTTCTGAAAGCCATCGTCTTCTTGCCAAACATGAACTATTGGGTAATGTACCTTCGCAGACATCTCAGCAAGTAATTTTTTGGTGGGTGCTTTTGACCCATCATCGGCAATAACAACTTCAAAATCTTTGAAAATTTGCTGTTCAAAACCCCAAAGTACCTTTCGCAACCACTCTTCGGCATTATATGTACTAACTATGATACTTATTTTAGGAATCTCCATACTGCATTTCAAATTACTGCAAAAATATAAAACTCTTATCTATCTTTGAATTAGAATAGACAGTCTTCAATATTAAAAGACAAATTACAGCATTGTAAAATGAAGTTAAAAGAAATACCTGTATCAATTTACAATTCAGCTAAACTTTTAGCTATTTCTGTTAAAAGAATGAATACTGCGGAGAAAGAAGAAATTCCTGTAATTGTTTCTTTAACCTCTATTCCATCAAGATTAGGTACACTTCACCTAACCATTAGAAGTATTTTGAATCAAGATGTACGGCCTAAAAAAATTATTTTATGGTTGCATCATTCTTTAAAAAGTGAAATTCCAAAAAAACTAGCGGTAACAGAATCTGATTTATTTGAAATCATGTATTCCGATTTAATCTGTTCTCATAGAAAATTAATTCATAGTCTAGAACTTTTTCCAAATGATATTATCATTACCTGTGATGATGATATGATGTACAGAACCAACTGGCTTAGCTTACTGTACAAAGAACATAAACTAAATCCAGAAAATGTAATTGCCAACCAAACCAGATATATAAAATATACCAGTGGTGGCGAATTACTTCCTTATAAAGATTGGGTAGTTGATAAAAATTCAGATTTCAATATAGCTGCCGTTATCCCTATTGGTGCAGAAGGTGTTTTATATCCTCCTAAAATGCTATCGGAAGAAGTCACAAATTCAAAACTATTTTTAAAGCTAGCCCCAAAAGCAGATGACCTATGGTTTAAAGTTATGGCACTTTTAAATGGCACTAATGCTATTTTAGCAAAAAAAAGAGCACAATCTCCAATTCCTATTATCGGTTCTCAAAAGCAATCTCTTAAAAAGATGAATATTGGAGGCGACAAGAACAAAACACAATGGATAGCTATTACCGAACATTTTAATATAACCCCAGACACTTTTCTTTAATTAAGCAATTATATAGATGACGGAAGAAATCAACAAATGCATTGAAGTTCTAGAAAGCGGTGGACTTATACTCTACCCTACCGATACGGTTTGGGGTATTGGTTGTGATGCTACCAATGAAGAAGCTGTACAGAAAGTATTTCAACTTAAGCAACGAGATGATAGCAAGGCGCTAATTTGTTTAGTAGCCAATGATGCTATGCTTGAAAAACATGTAGAAAAAGTACCTGAACTTGCATACGATCTTATGGATCTAGCTACTAAACCTACTACCATTATATACGATAAGCCACGTGGTGTAGCCAAAAACCTAATTGCATCAGATAATACATTAGCCATAAGAGTAGCATCAGATAAATTCTGCACCTACCTTATAGGCAAGTTTAAAAAACCTATAGTTTCTACTTCTGCCAATATTTCTGGGGTCAACACACCCAAATCTTTTCAAAATATAGATGAAGCTATTTTAAAAGGTGTAGACTATGTGGTAAATTTGCATCGTGAGAAACAGAATAGCTCCGCCTCATCAATTATTAGACTTTCTAATGATAATACGGTGAAGATTATTCGAGAATAAGAACATGCAAGAGAGCTATACAGACGCTTTAAACAACCCAATATTCAAAATAATTTCAGAAGCCGCAGAAGAACTTTCTGTAGACTGCTATGTTATTGGTGGTTTTGTAAGAGATTATTTTTTAAAAAGATCAATACCAAAAGACATAGATGTTGTTGCCATTGGCAGCGGTATTGCACTTGCTGAAAAAGTAGCATCAAAATTAAAGGGGAAACCACAAGTTTCTGTCTTTAAAAATTTTGGTACCGCCATGATTAAAAATGACGGAATTGAATTAGAATTTGTTGGCGCTCGTAAAGAAAGTTATAATCGAGATAGTCGTAAGCCCATCGTTGAAGATGGTACGTTAGAAGACGATCAAAAAAGAAGAGACTTTACCATTAACGCTTTAGCACTTTCACTAAACAAAGACAGTTATGGTGAATTACTTGACCCTTTTAATGGTATTAAAGATTTAGAAAACAAAATCATTAAGACACCTTTGGAGCCGGGCGTTACATATTCAGATGACCCTTTACGCATGATGCGGGCCATTCGTTTTGCAACACAATTAGATTTTCAAATTGCACTACCCTCTTTACAAGCTATTACCGAAAATAAAGACCGTTTAAAAATTGTTTCAAATGAGCGAATTTTAGATGAATTACATAAAATTATGCTATGTAAAAAACCTTCATTAGGGTTTTCGTTACTTCATAAAACAGAACTACTAGAACTAATTCTACCAGAATTAACCGCTTTACAAGGCATAGAAGAAATTGAGGGTCAAAAGCATAAAGATAATTTTTGGCACACTTTAGAAGTAGTTGATAATATATCTGAAGCTACAGATGACCTTTGGCTACGCTGGGCCGCTCTTTTACATGATATTGGAAAAGCCCCTACTAAAAGATTCCATAAAAAAATTGGTTGGACATTTCACGGACATGAATTTGTTGGATCAAAAATGGTGTTGAAATTATTTAAACGCCTCCGCATGCCTTTGAACGATAAAATGAAATTCGTTCAAAAGTTGGTTTTAATGAGCTCTAGACCAATTGTTCTTTCTGAAGACTTCGTTACAGATTCTGCCGTACGTAGATTAATTTTTGATGCAGGCGATAATGTAGAGGACCTAATGACGTTGTGCGAAGCAGATATTACTACAAAGAACCCTAAAAAGCAACGCAAGTATCGTCAGAATTTTAAGGTTGTTCGTCAAAAAATTGAAGAAGTAGAAGCTCGTGATCATGTTAGAAACTTTCAACCGCCTATTAGCGGAGAAGAAATTATGGAAGCATTTTCATTAAAACCATCAAAAGAAATCGGAATTATAAAAGAAGCGATCAAAGAGGCTATATTAGAGGGAGAAATCCCGAATGAATATAAAGCGGCACAAGATTTTATGTATCTTAAGGGTGCCCAATTAGGTTTACAGGTTACGAAATAGAATGGCTATTATTTATGGATATTACATTTAGAAAAATTGCCAAAATATCTTTGGTATTAGTTTATTTAGTGATTGTTGCCGGCGCTGTAGTTAGAATGACAGGAAGCGGTATGGGTTGCCCAGATTGGCCAAAATGTTTTGGATACTACATACCCCCAACTGAGGTTACCGAAATACAATGGCAACCAAATAGGGCTTTTGAAAAAGGTCAAGTTATTATTTGGCGAGAGACATTACAGGTTTCAAAAAAAGATTTCACAACTTCCAATTCGTTCAATTCCGAAAACTGGGAATTATATACCAAACATGATTATGCAGAATTTAATCCTTGGCATACGTGGATAGAATATATAAATAGACTTTTTGGCGCATTAGCGGGACTAGCCACTTTAATTTTAGCGATTATGTCCATTAAATTTTGGAAAAAGAAAAAACGCATACCTATATTATCTTGGTTAGTTGTGCTGGGCATGGTTTTCCAGGCATGGCTGGGCGCAACGGTTGTGTATTCGGTTTTAGAGCCCGCAAAAATTACCGTTCATATGCTAATGGCGTTGGTTATTGTTGCCATATTACTATATATAATATACTTGGCCAATACAGAGAACAAACGTATTAGATATGACAAATTGGTATTGAACCTAAGTATCATAGCTCTGCTGCTTACTCTAGTTCAGATAACCATGGGTACCCAAGTTCGTCAATTTGTAGATGAGCAAATAGACATTTACGGGTATACTGCAAGAGGTAATTGGTTAAAAAGTCCGGAATTGTTATTTTACGTTCATAGGTCATTTTCCATACTAGTAATTGCAGTAAATGCTTTCTTGGCATATAGGATTACGAAGCTAGACCTAGGTCATTTTAAAATTTATTGGGTCATGTTCTTACTTGTAGTTGAAGTATTTACGGGTATAGCTATGAATTATTTAGATTTCCCCTTTGCTAGTCAGCCATTACACCTGGTGTTAGCTTCAATTTTATTCGGTGTTCAATTCTACATACTTTTAGATGCATTAATGCCTAGAAAAAACTTGGAAACTTCGTAACTTTGCCGTCCCACAAAAAATAAGGTATGATCTATAAAATTCGTGTAATTCTAGACGCTGAAGAGGATATTTTCAGAGATTTAGAGATTGAATCCCATAATTCATTAGAAGAGTTTCATAATGCCATTACTCAGGCATTTGGTTTTTTAGGTAATGAAATGGCTTCTTTTTACACTTGTGACGAAGAATGGAAACAAGATGAAGAAATTGCTCTTTTTGATATGAGCGAATCTGGATCTGATGTACGGTTAATGAACGAAACCTTTTTGGAGGATATCATGACCGAGAATAATCCAAAGCTTATTTATGTTTATGATTTTATGAACATGTGGACGTTTTTTGTTGAGCTTGCAGATATTCAAGAAAATGAAGATGGTCATTCATATCCTAATGTACTTTTTACATTTGGTGAATTACCAGAAACTCCGCCAGAAAAAAACTTTGAGGCTGAGAACAGCGCCTTTGATTTTGATGATACTTTTGAAAATTATGATGATTTAGATTTCGATGAAAACTGGAATTAGATTATGCATAAAACAATTTATTACCCTTGCTAACCATTAAAAATAAGAGCTTTTTATGATCAACTTATATGCTACCCAAATTGAAAGTATTTCTATACATAGAGTTGGTAACAAAAATAAGAACGAAGGTGTTTTTCTATCAGAAGAGCCTTTTAGACTTAACGATGAAACTACGGGTTTATTAAAGGAATATTTTTTTAAACCTTTTAGAGAAAAAGAAGAAAACTACTATAAACTAGATAATGAAGTTGATGTAGAATTTAACGAACTGCATAAAATTGTCAGTCAAATATTTGAAGATACGTCTACGGCTCATATAAATTCTAAAAAAATAGCCTCTTTATTATTTGAACAATCTAACCACCCACATATTAAAAGTGGAGAGGTCTACGTAGCTCTTCTTTCTGGGTTGCTTTTAGATAACAAAAAGGTAGATGCCATCGGTATTTTCAAAAGTGAGTTGAAACATGATTTTATTCAGTTCGAAGAAAAAGATAGCAACCTTGATATTGTTATCCAGCAAGGAATAAACATTAATAAGCTTGATAAAGGTTGTTTAATCTTCAATGTAGATAAAGAAGAGGGTTATAAGGTGCTTTCTGTAGATAGTAACAAATATGATACTAAATATTGGTTAGAGAACTTCTTGGGGGTTAATCCACTTTCAGATGATAACTTTAAGACTAAAAACTATTTAAAGTTCTGCCAGAATTTTGCAAAAGATGTTGTTTTACCAGCTGAAGACAAACAACAAGAAGTGTTATTCATGAACCGTGCGGTGAACCATTTTGCAAAAAATGATTCATTTGAAGAATCTACTTTTTTGAACGAAGTAATGGAAAACCCAGAATTGATACCGGAGTTTAAACATTACAAAACCGAGAAAGGTCCTAAGTATAGCATTGAGGATGTATCTAATTTTGATATTGCCAATAAAGCAGTTTCAGATGCTCGTAAAAAGATAAAAAACGTTATTAATTTGGATACCAATATTCAAATTAAAATGGACTTCATTAATCCAGAATCTGCAGAAAAATATGTAGAAAAAGGATGGGATGAAGAAAAACAAATGTATTACTACTTAGTTTACTTTAACAAAGAGCAAAAGAGCTAATATTATTGACTTAAAAAATCAATACATCATATAAAAAGCCCCTTATTTTAAAGAAATAAGGGGCTTTTCAAATAGTAGAAAATGCTTTAATTATTAATTTTAATATTATGCTCAATAATCTGTTTTACACTAACATCTTCATAATTTCTTCGCACAAAATTAAGGGCAAGATCTAACACTTCTCCCATTGTCTTACAGTTCTTAAAATCCATATCCATAGTAAGAACTTCGATTTGTTCTCTTAGCATAGCTATGTTCTCTGGCGTAGAAATTTCATCGGTTTTACAGATAGCCCGTAACTTTTTAATTCTATTTCCAGAACTTAAAATACGTTTAGCTACCATAGAACGCTCTTCTAGCTTGTATTGATCCACAGAATCATGCGTTAATTTGTTCCGCACCAACTCAACCATTTGAAAGTTTTCTTTAAAAAATTGCGGTCTGTATACCTTCAATTTACCTTCAAAACATTGTTGATCAAAGTCAATGGCTCGTATTTTATATACTACATGGTCAAAATCATGCGTAGGTACAATAACATAATTATAAGAGCGCATATCGCCCAATAATCGAATCATGCAACGCTCGTTGAATTTTACAAATTCCTTTGCCAATTGAGCTTTTTCTCGTGGTGTACATTTTGGCAAATTGTTTTTTATAAATTCATCGCCTGGTATACCTGCAATATGCTCTTCAATTAACGTGTCTTTATACACCAAAAAGTTTAGGTTATAAGGAGACAGCATATGCTCTAATTCTAGTCCATAGATACGAGATGCATCCGTTTTTTTGATATAAAAATATGTGAAGTTATCGTTTAAAATATTACGTATTTTAATACGAAAAGGTTTAGAGTTTCCAAACGTGCAAAAATCTACTGCATCTACATTAAGATATTGGTGAATATTATCACTACCATCTGAAAGTAAAATTGAATACACTTTCTTTAAACTATCATCAATTTCTTTTCTATCGAATTCAGAATAATAGGCTCGAATCCAAAGGGTGTCTTCATCATTTTTATCATATACAACCACCGACCCTGAAAATCGAAGCAAATCGTCGTAAAATATAGGAATTTCAATCTTACGACTATAATGATCCAAATAGCCATCTAAAGCCTCGCTTACAGGATAAGCAGGTTTTTTTTTTGACATTAATCTTTCTTCTGACATGCTTCAAATTTACTTACAAAATAATCAATTCAAACTAATAATTGAAAGCTAGTATATAGAATTAACACCTACAACAACATAATACCGCGTGTATACAACATTTTTTTATTTAAGAACTAAAACCTCGTTTTATTTGCTATTCATACCATATGAAACCAAACCAATGATTACGCATATCAAATCCAACATCAAATTACTCCTGTTTTTACTAATTGCATTCAACTCATTTTTAGGGTATGCACAATTAAGCGACCTTCATTTTTTACCACCAATGAAGCAAGGTCAAAACAACGCAGGTATTCAGAACCAAGCTATTTATTTATCTACACCAGAAACGACACCTTTCGACGTTTTCGTTTATCGTGGAACTTCAAATACAATCGAAAGAACAATCACCATAGATAATTTAAATCCTGGTGTTTGGACCTTAGGTAACGGTGATAACAACATTACGCTAGTAGATAACAACAACACCGGTAAAGTACTTACCAATAGCGGATTACGGTTTATTTCTGCAGGGGGACAAAAATTTTATGTTAATTATAGAGGTAAATCTGGCTCGCAAGCTGCATCGTTAACCGCAAAGGGGCGACAAGCTATGGGTACTAATTTTAAATGGGGCGGTGTTCCAAATAAAGGAAGTCACTCCTCAAAATCTAACACCTTAGGTATTATGGCAACCGAGGATAATACCACAGTGGTATTATCTGGTTATGATCCTGGTTGCGAATTTAGAGTAGGCGGAAACAGAGCTGGTATAACTGCCAACTCACATACAATAACACTAAACGCAAACGAATCTTTTGTTTATGAAACCTATATAGGCACATCACCTACCCAAGCACATGAAGATGGTTGGATCGGGGCATCAATAGTTTCTACAAAAGATATTGTAATTAGTAATGGTTCTATAAACTTTGGTAGTGAAGATGGTCAGAGCCATAGAGATGCTGGTATTGATCAACCTGTACCTATTAATAAACTAGGTAAAGAATATGTATTTATAAGAGGAAATGGTAACACTAATGGACTTACCGAATTTCCGTTAGTTATTGCAACAGCAGATAATACTCAAATATATGTGAATGGAAGTACTACTGCCATTGCTACAATTAATAATGGTGAATACTTTAAAATTCCAAGCAATAATTACTCATCTAATACGGTAGGTGCCAACATGTTGGTACAAACATCAAAAGATGTCTATGCATACCAATCAATGGCGGGATCAAGCAACTTATATACTCAAGGGTTAAATTTTGTGGCTCCTGTTAACTGTCTGTTACCTGATGTCATGGATAATATACCAGATATTAGAAACATTGCCGGAACAACAGTAACCGGGGGATTAACCATTATAGCTTCCGTAAATACTATTGACTCTAATGTAAAAGTATTTGAAGACGGAGTTGAAATTTCAAAACCCGCCTCTACACCAGTAGCTGGATCAAGTGATTGGAAAACTTTCTATATACCAAACTTAGACGGAGATATTAGTGTGACTTCAACTGGACCAATGGCTATTGGATTCTTTGGATATAATGGTGCTCAAGGTGTTGCTGGTTATTTTTCAGGGTTTGACACCGTACCAGAAGTTGTTTTACAAATTAACGGAGGTGTTGAAGGTGATTGTTTTTCTGGTTCAAGTATTTTTGAAGCTTCTGATGATAATTTCGATGCTTACCAATGGTTTTTTGATGGTGTTGCCATCCCTGGAGCGAATGCCTATGATTATGCCGCAACTATTGCTGGTGATTACTATGTGAGAGGAACAAAAGGACCATGTACTTACGATTCACAAACCATTAAAATTTTCTATTGTGAGCCAGATGTTCAAATTATAAAAACCGTTGACAAACCTGAGATAACAGAGGGGGAAACTGCCACATTTACTATCAGAGCAGAGAACTTATGGTATTTACCAATCACTAATCTTCAGGTAACAGATAATATTCCTGCAGGGTTAACCTTGAAAGGGGCTTCTACCATAACAGGATCTTGGAATGGAAATGTTTGGAATATAGGCACATTGGCACCGGGCGAAGTTGCATTCTTAACATTAGAAGTAACTGCAGACGAAATAGACATTCTGCCTTTACTCAACCTCGTCAATATAGCTACCAATACTCAAGACCAAACGGACGCAAACATTACAAGAGATGAGCCTTCCGCCAGAATTATAGTACATAACGATTTTGATAATGACGGCGTTGTGGATAGCGTTGATTTAGATGATGATAATGATGGTATTTATGATTCCGTTGAACAAATGTGTATCATTTCTAGTGATGTAAATTTCACTTCACCATCAAGCACTGCACAAGGTGGTACTGCCGTAACAGAAATTTTCTCCAATTTCTCTGGTTTTTGGAGAAGTTCTACGACTTCTAGAAATCCAGTATTACCAAACTTATCACACGAATTACTAGCATTTACATCCGGAGGAACCACTTTTACTACTGGGGTTGCAGACGATAATCTTTATGACTCCAACGGAAATGGTTTATCAGACGGCATAGACTCCAATAATGATGGAATTTCAGATATTTCAGCTACAGAATCTAGCTGGATGGCATTGACCCCTTCAAACAATATTTATAGCGAGGCAACCTTTGAAGCTAATTTAAATGATGGGAATAATGATAATGCTTTAGGATTAACCGTTATAAATGACCCTACCACAGACCCATTAAATCCTTTGTTGACCCACGGGCAAAATGGATTGGATCTTGGTACCGGTATTGTTAATATCGGCGATACATGGACTTATGAAATAGATCCTATCGTAGCAACTAACGTTGGCGATGGTATACCAGATATATTATTAACCCAAGTTGCAGACCCAAGTGGTGTTGGTCATGTTGTAAGTCTTTATGATGCTACAGGTGCTCCTCTTGGAAATGCTGTACGTGTACAGGCTTATAGTGGCGGAGCACTTGCCGATGTTGTTGGCTCGTACAGATTAGATATTTACCACGCAAACGGAAACATTTTCTATAACAATACTACAAGAGATTATCGTTTGGCTACAGTAGAATTGTCAGAATTTGGTATCCCAGCCGCTAGTTTAGCTGACGTTTCTTATCTACGATTACAACTTAGTTCAAATGCCGATGTTGCCTTTTTATCTTACAATACAGCGTCTTTTTCTGGATTCTGTGCTAATCTAGATACTGATATGGATGGCTATCCTGATCATTTAGACTTAGATAGCGATGATGATGGTTGTAGTGATGCCAACGAATTTTACAAAGATGATGCTACTGACGGTGGCGATGGTGGTGAATTTGGAACAGGAGTTCCTGCGGTTGACCCAACAGATGGTACCGTAAATGCAGCATCTTATACTCAGGTATTTGCTCCGGTAATTGTTTTAGGCAATACCGCAGAATTATTAGGTGGTACTGACATTAACGGTGAAGATGTTGATTTAGGAGATACTTACAATTACGTATTGAGATTTCAGAACACCGGTGATGATCATGCAACTAACTTTACGATAAAAAATGTTCTACCAAATAACGTAAGCTTAGATGATATAAACATTGACGATGCACCAGGAGTAACCAGCAGTTATGACGAAAGTACTAGAACTATAACTTTTACTATACCTGATGCTTTGGTTCAAATTGGTGATCCGGAATATAAAATAAAGATAACGGTATCTGTTGCGGGCGACTGTTCTGAGTTCGTAGCAGCTTGTGCCTCTCAACTAGAAAACAATGCCTATGCTAATTACTCGGGTACTCTAAATACCAATACCTTTTCTGATGAAGATGGTAGTAACCCGGCAGGTGCTTGTACTACAACTCTAGAAGTTGCTGCAAACAATGTGTCCGATGCATTGGCAAATTGTAATGTAGCACGTACGGTTCAGCTTTGTGGTGCCAGTGGTACCCTTTCAGCTGGTTTGGGCTTTGACACATATACTTGGGCAATAGACAACAACAACAATGGATCAATAGATTCTGGAGATACAATATTAAATGATGGAACATCTAATACTTTAGTAGTAACCACAATAGGTAATTACATTGTTGAAAAGACGGCAACATCTGGTTGTGCTAACCATACAGAATTAATTTCTGTTGAGCGTTATGGAGAAACCCAAACGAACCCAATTATTAGTTATTTGAACCAAGTAAATTCAGATAGTAATCCTGATAATGATATTCAAGGGGAAACTGTTACATGTTCAAATGACAACAGCTCAATGCCACATATCTTCCTTTGTGGAGATACCGATAGTGCTTTTATTCAATTAGGTATTACCGATGCACTAAGCATAAAATGGGAAAAACTAGATGAAACAAGTTGTGATGTTGCAACTTGTGGCGATGCTAGTGACAATTGCGCAAATACCAATGGAAATTGGACTTGGAACGAACAAACCGATTCAGATAACTTTACTGTTACCGAAAGTGGAAAATATAGAGTTGTTATTGGTTATGAAGGTGGATGTTTTAGTAGGTTCTATTTCAATTCGTACCAAAACACATTAGATATTCCTGAACCAGATTCTTCTGATATTATTTGTGATACAGATGGTTCTATTAGAGTAATCGATTTAGGTAGCGGTTACGGTTATCAGTTATATGATGTTGAGAATAATTCAATCGCAGTACCATTTAGTGCTGGTCAAGGTCCTAACTTTAATATCACTAGTCCTGGTACGTACAAAGTTCAGATTACACAACTTAATCCTTCCACTGGAGCACCGATATCAAATAGCTGTATTTTTGAAACGGAAGAAATAGGAATTTCAGAAAGAATTTTTGAAGTAAACCCTAGCACTACTCCATTTGATTGTACTGATGCTGGTACTATCGCTATACAAGCTTTAAATGTATCCCCAGAATACAGTTACGAACTTTATTTAGACAATGGCAGTGGTGGTAAAGGATCATTGGTTGCTAACAACTTAGTTTCATCAGATAATACTCATACATTTACTGGGCTAGCGGCAGGTGACTATGTAATTGTTACCTCAACTACAGATGGCTGTTTAGATGAGCAAACTATTACTGTAGACGAAATTCCTGAACTTAGGTTAACAGCAACAAATCAAGAAAATATTACGTGTACTTCCGGTGTAATAAATTTAATAGGCACTGGTGGTACAACAGGGTACGAATATGCTATCTATAGTAAAGATGGTAATGCTCCATACGCTGACGAAACTACTATTCCTGATTCAGATTTCACATCTAATCCATCATTTTTATTCGGATATGAAGGTACTCCTTCAACATATGTACCTAATGAAGACGGAGAATATGTGTTTGTAATTAGAGATGATAACGGATGTTATGGATTCTCTAATATAGTAACCATGGAAGATTTGGGAACTATTTCCATATCAGCTACCAACACGGAAATCACATGTGCAGATTCTTCAACATCTGTTTTAACAATAACTGCATCTGGTGGTAATGCTCCATATCAATACAGTCTAGATGGTGGTACTACTTATCAAACAGAAAATTACTTCAACAATATTTCAGCAGGTAATTATACCATTACAGTTATGGATTCTAGTGGTACTGCCGGTAATGGTTGTATAGAGACTTATGAATATGAAGTGACCCAACCATTTACGTTAACTGCATCACCTTCCATTATAGAAGATGCGTCTTGCGATACTTCTGGTGCTGCAACACCTACTGCTTTAGTAAAGATTTTAAATGCGACTGGCGGTCAAGCTCCGTATCAATATAGTTTTGACGGAGGAAGTACGTTTACCGCAGTTGACGAGCAACGTTTAACACCAGGAACTTATCAATTAGCCATAAAAGATGCTTTGGGCTGTTCTACAGATTTAGAAATTACAGTACCGAGTGCTGTTATTGACCCTACATTCACTAATGACATAACGTATGAGTGTGATGGAAACGGAGTAGTTACAATTACCCCTTCTAACACAACAGACTTTACCTATACTTATAAATTAAACGGTACAAATAACACACCATTAGATAGCAATGTTTTCAATAATGTTGCTCCAGGCACACAAACAATTACTGTTGGCTATACAAGCTCAATAGCTGCCGACCAAAGTACTTTATTCCTTGAAAATTTTGGATCTGGTGTTACTACACAGATTGCAGAAATAGGTACAGGATATTGCTACGAACCACAAGATGGTACGGATACAGACTGTAATTTAGGTCCTGCCGGTATTCTTGTAAATGCTGAATATGCGGTAACAAACAGAATAACCAATCCTAATACATCTTGGAGAAGCCCTAATGACCATACAGGATTGACCGATGGTAGATTTATGGCAATTGGGGTAAGTACCTCAGCAGGCAATAACAATATTCTATGGTCAAGAACAGGTTTGGAAGCACTTGCCAACCAAGACATCACCATATCATTTTATGCATATAATATATTAGTAGACAATGCATCTGGTAACGACCCAGAGGTATTAGTAGAATTGGTTGATGGTTCTGGTGCTGTAATCAGCAGTCAGGCAACAGCGGCTATTCCGCAAAACAACAACGCAAACGATTGGCATTTAAGAACAGTAACATTTAACCCAGGAGCCAATACTGTTGTTGGTGTTGTTTTACGTACCAATTTAGACAGTGATAATGGTAACTTCTTAGTACTAGATGACATTCAGGCTTCACAAACTCCTGAGATATGTGAACAAACACAAGATATATCAGTTATAGTAGAAACTGGAAAAACTTTTGAGGTAGCCATTTTAGGTAGCACAAACCCTACTTGTAACGGTAGCGATAACGGTAGTATTCGTTTTGAGGTTTCTAACTTTGATCCTACTTTCGGATATCAGTATTCTTTGGATGGAGGTACAAATTGGGTAACCGAAACAACTTCTCCAATAACCACCCCATCTACCCTGGCAGATGGCACGTACAACTTAATGGTAGAAAAGATAGATGACAATTCATGTACTGCAACTTCAGCAACATCTGTTACTTTAACTTCACCTAATGCGTTAACGGCAAGTTTACAACAAACTGCAGAATTTACTTGTTTTAATACAGGTGCAACTTTACAGGCAACTGCTACTGAAGGTACACCAAGTTATGAATACCAATTAGAAAGAACTGATAATACTATTGTTAGAATTTTTGATACATCATCACAATTCTTAAACGTGCCAGCTGGTGATTACCATGTTAGAGTTAAAGATCAAAACAATTGTGAAGTAGTATCAACGGCAACTGTAAGTGTAGTTCAACCAGAAACCATTGCTTTCGGTTTAACCGCAACACAATGTTATGATGGTCAAAGTAACGGTACTGTGACCGCAACAGTTACGGATGGTAATGGTAATTACTCGTTCAGGATTAATAACGGTGCTTGGCAAACCCCTACTCCTGCAACCAATTTAGCATATACCTTCAATAATTTATCTGAAGGAACCTATAATGTAGAAGTAACCGATATTTATGGTTGTGTCTCTACAATAGAATCAATAACGATTGCACCTACAATTACACTTAGCGTTGTGCCTGTAAATGCAAGTTTATGTGCGGATGGTAGCTTAACGGCAACTGCCTCTGGCGGCGACAACAATTTCATGTATGCTTTTATCCCTTCTGGAAATACAGTTACTGATGCTGATTTCTCAGCAAGTAATTCAACAACAATTGCGCTGGCAAATATTGGGAATTATGACATATATGTAAGAGATAAGGCAAATGCTACAGATGCTTGCCAAACAATGGTTACAGAGACCGTTGCTGCAAATCCGGTATTGGACATATCAGCAGTAGCTACAGACCCAGATTGTCATGATGGCACCGGTAATATTGCCGTGACCATTAATGACGGACAATCTCCTTTCGATTACAGATTGGTAGATGTTACTAATGGTACACCTGACCAAGTGCAAACTGATGTAGTAGGAACTACTAAAACATACTATAACCTGGCACCAGGTGAATATGACGTAGTTATTACAGACGAAGCAGGATGTTCAGAAACAGAAACTGTTACTATTACAGCACCAGCAGAACTTACAGCTGACATTGTTTTAGCCTATGCCAGTGACTGTAGTGGTACCGATACCGATTTTGGATTCGATTTTACAAACATTACCAGTGGTCTACCAGGAACAATTGAATATAGTGAAGATGGCGGAAGTACTTGGCAGACAGGGACTAGTTTCAGAACCGGACTTACATCTGGTGATGAAGTTTTCCCATCGCTTAGAACAATAGACGGTAGTGGCAATATAATTTGTCAAACAGATTTACCAAGAGAAATAATACCATATCCATTAGATGATTTAGATATTACAACAACTTCGGTAGTTGAAAACTGTGATGAATTAAAAGTAACGGTACAAGGTGGCGAAGGTGTACCTGGCTACGAGTATGCTTTCTCTAACGACCCATCAAACTTTGATGAAAGCATGGCTACATGGTTTCCAGGTGGTAGTCTTCATTTAGATGGCAGCGCAGTAACTCCAGGTCACGGTAGCTATCAATTCACGAACTTAATACCAGGTAGAACCTATGTATTCTATGTTAGGGATAATAACACCCCAAGCACTTGTATAAGACAAAGTACTGTTAATGTAAATGAAATTGCTGGTGGTTTACCTATGACCATTACGCCAGAAATTAATCCTTCTTGTAATACGGCAAACAATGGTGAAATTACATATACGATAGTTGATGAAGATGGATTGACTGAAAATAGAATGGAATGGACCTTATTTGACACCGATAATAACATTATCGATCAAAGTGCAGGTTTTGTGACCTATAGTAATACTATTACCGTAAGTGGCCTTTCTGCTAATGAATACTATATTCAGGTAACACAAATAGACGACGCTGATAATCAACAATGTATCAGCGCCAGTGAAAATGCTATTTTAGATGAGTTAGAAATTATTACCGGAAATCCACAATCGATCCAAGATATTTCATGTGAGAATCCTGGTTTAATAAAAATAGACAACGTTCAAGGTGGAGGAGGTACTTATTTCTACACTATTTCAGGTCCTAGTCCGTTTACTACAATTACTACAACAGATGATAACCCAATAGAAATTGCGGCAAACTCACCTGCAGGTACATACACCGTAACGGTAGAGGATCAATATGGTTGCTCATACCCTCTTAACGATGTTACCATGAGCTTTACGGCAGCACCAAGTATTACTGATGTGGCAATTGCTAATTGTGATACTAATGCATCTGTTACCATTACGGCAACAGGCACGGGTACTATATTATATTCTTTAGATGGAGGAAGTACATATCAAAATAACGGAGGTACATACAACACTGTCCCTGCCGGCAATTATGATGTATTTATAAAAGATGCTAGCGGATGTACAGATACCTTAAATATAGATGTACACCCAAGCTTACAAGCTTCTGCAAGTTTAGATAAACAATTGGGTTGCGACACTGGTTTTGAAGCAGAAATAGCTATTGAAGGTATTTCAGGTTCAGGTAATTATGAGTTCGAAATTCTTGACAGCTCTTCAGCAGATGTTGAAACAAGGCAAACTCTTACAGGTGGAGCCATGAATGTACCAGTAGGTGTTCCGGATAATACTATAGACACAGATTATACGGTCAATGTTTATGATATTGGTACCGCCTCTCCAAATTGTTTTAGAACTTTTACAGTAACCATACCTGCGGTTATTCGTCCAGATTTCACGGCAACTCCTATTGAAGTTAGTTGTTCAGGTGCGGAAGACGGAAGTATAGAACTAGTTCAAGTAAATAATGGAAATAATCCGTTAGCATATACGATAAACCCTATGCCTGCAACGGCTATTTGGGATGCAACCACCCAATCTTTCACAGGTTTACCTGGTGGCTCATATGATGTAACCGCAAGAGGTCCTAATAACTGTACCACAGTAAAAACAGTGGTTATAGATGAAAATGCAGCTGTAACATTTACTGCTCCCGTTCCTGACCAATTTGGTTGTGCTACAGGTAATGATGGTGACAATGCCACAATAACAATAGACGCAAGTTCAATTAATGGTGGTAGTGGAACATACAATCGTTTTGAATTTATAGATGATGTAACAACCAATGTACTTCAAAACAGCAGTAGTTTAACCTACACGCACACAGATGCGGCTGGTGGTGATATTATTGTTCGTGTATACGATGACGAAGGTTGTTCTGCAGAACATATTGTTACTATAAATCCTTATGATACATTTGATACTGCCTCAATTACAGTTGACAGAGAATTGGATTGTGTAAATAGTGGGGAAAATATCACAGTAAATGTATCAAGTACAATTACGAACTCTATAAGCAATCTAGCCAACTATGAATTTAGAATATTGCCTTCTACCACTTATCAAACAGGAGATAATACATTTTTAACACTAGCTATTGGAACATATACTATTGGTATTAGGAATATTACTACAGGTTGTGAAATTACAAGAACCCACACAGTAGAAGACCCAAACACGTTTAATATAGAAGTTAATAAACTTGCAGACGTAATATGTTATGGTACCGATGGAGGAATTGAAGTAACATTTACCGATGCATCATATACAGGTGACTTTAACTGGGAAGTTTTCAATGCTGATGGTACGGCTACCACTCGTACAGATGACGCTGGTACTTTTACAGGTACAGGAACAACGGCATCTATTCCGGTTGCTGCAGGTAGTTACATTTTAAGGGCTTCACAAGTTGGTACACCACAGTGTATTCAAGAAAGGTCGTTTACCATTACTTCGCCTAGTGCTCCTATTACTTTGGCAACAATAGATACCAATGATGTTGGTTGCAGCAATGATATGGGAAGTGCAAATATTATTCCTAATGGTGGTGAAGCACCTTTTAATATTGTACTTACACATATTAGTACTAGCACAGCATACACAGCTAATCAAGTAAATAGCAATTTATTTAGAGGTTTAAGCGATGGTCAATATACAGTACAGGTAACAGATAACTTAGGTTGTACAGAAACCATTACCAATGCATTTACATTATCTCCTCCAGAACCGATAGTGGCGAATATTCAAACTACTCAAGGCTTGGTTTGTGAAGGCGATACCATTGCCGAAATAATTGGTGGATTTACACCTAGAACGGTTACGACCAATTATAGATATATTCTTAAAACTTACGACAGCGACGCTCCTGGAGCCAATCTAATACAAACAACAAGTGCACAAACATCTCCGACTTTCAGTAATTTAAGATCAGGATATTACAGCATTACTGTATTAGATGATTTAAACTGTTCAGACGAAACAGCAATTATAGAAATTATTGAGCCTATTGAAGTTAAAGGTCAATTGGTAACAGCGCAAAGAGCAACTTGTTTATCCGATGCAGAGCTATTGTTAACAGCATCAGGTGGTACCGGTCCTTACATGTGGAATATTGATGGTACATCAACATTCAATGCAATGAATGAAATAAATGGTCCAAACACCCATTTGTTTACGGGAGTTCTACCAAATACATATCAATACTATGTACAAGATAGCGAAGGTTGTATTTCTGTTTTAACGAACAGCATTACCATTAACCCAATTATTCCATTAACAGTAACATTGGATAATGATAATCCGACAATTAACTGTAACGGCGATAACACGGGAGTTATAAATGCTGAGGCTCAAGGCGGATTAGGTAATTATCAATATGCCTTATTCTCTGATGCAGGTTTAACCAATGAAGTAAGTCCAAATCAACCAACAGGTCTTTTCACAGATTTATTGGCAGGTTCATATTATTTAAGAGTACAGAGTGATGACTGTGAAGTAACATCAGCCTTAATAACTATTACGGAGCCTGACCCACTTCTAATTGATACCGCTAACACATCAATTACTGATGTAACATGTAATGGTCAAGAAGATGGTAGTATTACAGTAAACATGATTGGTGGATCTGGTATTTATCAATATGCAATTTCACCGAATTTGGATCGCTTTAGTGATGACAATACATTTGATGAATTGGCTCCTGGTGATTATATCATTATAGCACAAGATTCCAACGGTTGTTTTGAACTTGTTGAAGCTACTATTGTAGAACCAGAAGTTTTAGAAATAACTACGGCAAGTACTCCTGAAATTTGTGTAGGCGAAGAAGACGGAACTATTGATTTAACCATAATTGGAGGTACCGCACCATATAGCACACGTTTAGCAGATGAAGCAGATTTTGTTCAAGATAGAACAAGCTTTACAAACTTGGCTGCAGGTGATTACATCATCTATATCGAAGATGCACAAGGTTGCGAAGAGACAATTATTGTAACTATTGATACCGGTGTTGACCTTGGAGCTATCGTTGAACCTATTTATGGGTGTAATGGTAACTTCCCAAGCAACTATGTAAACATTGTATTAAATGACCCAAGCATAGAAGATGATGTTCTTTTTGGATTAGATACTGTTGATCCTATGGAAATGCAATTAACACCTATTTTCAGAGAATTGACACCGGGTACACATTTTATAAGTATTTCTCATGCAAATGGATGTATTGCTACATATGATGTTGAAATATTAGCATTTGAACCACTTGAAATAACTGTGGTTGAAAGTAACATAAATCAAATAACTGCAACGGTTACTGGCGGCAGAGAAAATTATACATTCTACTTAGGTGATAGGGATATGGGCTCTGAAAATGTATATTACATTACCGAAACCAATACATACGATGTAACCGTAGTAGATGAAAATGGTTGTGAATCTACTGCAAGTATATTTATAGAGTTCATTGATATTGAAATACCAAATTTCTTTACGCCTAATGGTGATGGAGAAAATGATATGTGGATGCCATTGAACATTGAGATATATCCTGAAATATTCATATCCATTTATGATAGATATGGTAGAACAGTTTACACATTTAAGGACAATGAAGATGGCTGGAATGGTTTCTATCAAAATGCAGAATTACCAACAGGAGACTACTGGTATATAATCAAACTAAATGGTGAAGCAGACACAAGAGAGTTTGTAGGGAATTTTACACTCTACAGATAAAACTTTAAAGAGTGGTAGTTTAAACTACCACTCTTTTCTTTTTAAATAAAATCTTGTAACCAATCAATCCTATAATATGAAATATTGGATTCATGATTTCATCGATATTTAGAATTGATTTCCCCAGAAGATTTACCTTCCAAGAGAAAGTTTACATTTCGGATGAATAGATTTTAATATTAAATTGTAACAAACCATCAAGTTACTCGTCAAGTAGGTGTAACCAATCAAAACACACCTGACGTGAGTACCATTTTAACAGTCAATCATCTTACTAAAAAATTCGGGTACCTAACCGCAGTCAAAGACCTCTCGTTTACCATTGAAAAAGGTAACGTTTATGGTATTCTTGGACCAAATGGCAGTGGAAAATCGACTACGCTTGGCATTATTTTAAACGTAGTCAATAAAACCAGCGGAGAATTTTCTTGGTTCAATGGTCAATCTTCAACACATGAAGCTTTAAAAAAAGTAGGTGCCATAATTGAGCGTCCTAACTTTTACCCATATATGACCGCTTTGCAGAACTTAAAATTAGTCTGCAAAATAAAAGATGTACCGGAAACTAAAATTGAAGAAAAGCTAGAATTAGTTGGCTTGCTTGATAGAAAGAACAGCAAATTTAAAACATTCTCTCTAGGGATGAAACAGCGCTTGGCAATTGCCTCTGCCCTATTGAACGATCCAGAAATTTTAATATTAGATGAACCTACCAATGGTTTAGATCCGCAAGGTATTCATCAAATTAGAGAAATTATAAAAACTATTGCAGCAAAAGGCACTACTATTTTACTTGCCTCACATTTATTGGATGAGGTTGAAAAAGTGTGTACACATGTCGTTATTTTAAGAAAAGGGGAAAAACTATATTCTGGAAGAGTTGATAGTCTACAAGCTAGTTTCGGATTTTTCGAATTAAAATCTGATGACTTAGAAAAGTTAACTTCTTACTTAAAAAGCAATCAGCATTTTGGCAGTATAAAACAAGAAAATGGTCTGGTTACCGCAATTTTAACATCAGAGTTAGATGCCCAGACATTGAACAAACTACTATTTGATAATGGTATTATTGCATCTCACCTAGTTAAAAGGAAAGAGAGTTTAGAAGAGCAATTTTTAGCTTTAACCAAAAATGCCAACGCCTAACAAACCAACAAAATGATACGATTACTTCATATAGAATTTATAAAACTTTGGAACAACAGAGCTAGTAAGGTGTTGATTATCTCATATTTTGCGCTGCTAACATCCATAGCACTGGTAGCTGCCATAAAATTTGACATTGGTCCTATTAAATTTCATTTAGCAGATCAAGGTATTTTTAACTTCCCATACATCTGGCATTTTAATACTTTTATTACTGCATTTTTTAAATTATTCTTGGCAATCGTTATCGTTTCTATGATGTCTAATGAATACAGCAATAAGACCATAAAACAAAACTTGATTGATGGGCTGTCCAAGAAAGAATTTATCTTCTCTAAATTCTTAACGGTAGTCTCATTCTCTTTAGTTTCAACAATATTTGTTTTTATAGTTTCGTTGATTTTAGGTCTTATTTACTCAGATTTCAATGAAATATCTATCATTCTTACCGATTTAGAGTTCCTTTTAGCTTTTTTCATTAAACTAACGGGGTTCTTTTCCTTCTGTTTATTCTTAGGTGTATTGGTAAAACGATCTGCTTTTGCCTTAGGTTTTTTAATACTATGGCAAGTTTTTGAAGGAATTTTTCGTGGCATTATCAGATGGAAGTTTTTTGATAGCGAAACCACTGATATTATTATGGGGTTTTTCCCTTTACAATCAATGTTCAACCTTATCAAAGAACCATTCTCAAGATTAGGAGCGGTACAATCTGTAGCCAACCAAATGGGAGAGCAATTAGCATTAGATTATTACATACACTGGTATGAAATTGTTATTGTAGTGGCATGGATTGCCATTTTCGTATATGGTTCATTAGCCATATTAAAAAGGAGAGACCTTTAATACATCTGTTTAGATAGGTAATTAGTCCCATTTGTTAACCATACAGAAGTTTACATTTTCATTTTGTAGTATATTGTACTGTTTACTAAAATGCTATGAAAAAGAATTGGGACATAAAATTACCCAGGGTATTGGTTCTACCAATATTTTTCATTGCACTGCTATTTGGCACTATAGAAACCTTAGCACAAGACTGCCCTTCTTTGGTAAGCCCGGCAGATGGTACCAATATGGTATCCATTGACTCTTCTATTAGTTGGGAAGCCGTAGCTGGAGTACCAGGTTATATCGTTTCATTAGGTACAACAATAGGCGGCAATGATATTTTAAATGAACGAAACGTTGGAGCTTCAACAAATTACATGCCACCCACTGGATTACCGGAGAATACCGAAATTTTTGTAACCATTACTCTCTTCTTTTTCAATCAACCAAATATAGTCTGCGAGAGTCAAAGTTTTACGACTGCAGCTTTAAGTGAAGTTCCCGATTGTAGCCCAAATATTAGTCCGGCAGATACTGCAATTGATATTAATACGGCAACCAATATTATTTGGGGTGCCGCACCCGGCGCGTCTGGATATTTCTTAACCATAGGCACTACTTTAAATGGTAGTGAAATTCTAAATAATGCAGATGTTCAAAATACACTGAGTTATAATCCTTCTATTGATCTACCAGCAGAAACCGATATTTACATAACAATAATCCCCTATAATAGAATTGGTTTGGCTACAGGTTGCAGCACAACTATTTTCACAACGGCCGCCGCCGCAGAATTACCGTTATGTACAAGTATGATTTCCCCAGTAAACGGTGAAACAAATGTGCCCCTGAGTCCTACATTAGAGTGGAACGAAATTGCAAATGCAACTGGATACCGGGTATCTATTGGCACATCACCCTTTGAAACTAATATTTTAGAAAATGCCATTCTTTTCAAAGCTTCTACTACAATTATCGATTTTGAGCCTAACCGGACTTTCTTTATTACAATAATTCCTTTTAATGAAGCTGGTGAAGCCATTGGATGTACTCAAGAAACATTCTCTACAATACTGGGTTGCGGACCATATTATGATCCGGTAAGTGGAGAACTTTTAATCTTAAATCCGTCATTGACATTCCCAGATACAATTTCCTTGTGCAGAGGTAA
>TARA_R110002033_G_scaffold14497_1_pt1 | contig 23346 bp, 24 predicted proteins | sample TARA_R110002033 | Tara Oceans TARA_R110002033 (sample SAMEA4397051) | marine metagenome | biome: Polar Biome; feature: [SRF] surface water layer (ENVO:00010504); material: water (ENVO:00002006), including particulate matter (ENVO:01000060) such as... | depth 5 m
CCTCCTCCGATTATCGCTAAATCTAACATCTTCTTCTTTCCTTTTTATTTTAATTCTATAAAGGATAATTTTTATCCCTTAATAATATTTATCGTATTAAACAGTAAAATAGATAAATTATGCAATTGATTTATTTTTTAGAATCTTTTTTTAATCAGAATTTAATATTAGAGATAAAAAAAGGGTAAGAGAAAATCTCTTACCCTTTTTAGAAGTATTTATTATTATATATTATAATAAAGAGTTAATTTTATCAGAGAAAGCTTGTTTAGAAGCAGCACCAATCATTTGGTCTACAACTTCTCCATCTTTCATAAAAATTACTGTAGGGATAGATCTAACACCATATTTTACAGCTAAATCTTGCTCTTCATCAGTATTTACTTTACAAATATTCGCTTTTCCTTCGAAATCACCAGCTAATTCATCAATTACTGGAGCTAACATTCTACAAGGTCCACACCATGGTGCCCAGAAATCTACCATTGAGATTCCTTCTTTTACTGTAGCTTCAAAGTTATCTTGTGTCAATTCTATATATTTACCCATCAATATTCCTTTATGTGTATTATTTCAAAAATTATACATACTTAAACTTTAAATAAACTTGTACTTTTTTGCATATAATCTTTAATAAATTATATTTTAGCTAGAATAATTGCTCTTAAATTATAATTGGAAATTTACATGGATATCAGAAAAGAGTATTTAGATTTTTTTAAAAATAAAGGGCATGAAGTAATATCTTCTATGCCACTAGTCCCAGATGACCCAACACTTCTTTTTACAAATGCAGGTATGGTTCAATTTAAAGACATTTTTACAGGTGCTATTCCAGCTCCAGAAAACCCAACTGCAACATCATGTCAGTTGTGTATTAGAGCTGGTGGTAAACATAATGACTTAGAAAATGTAGGATATACAGCACGACATCATACATTATTTGAAATGTTAGGTAACTTCTCATTTGGAGATTATTTCAAAGAAGATGCTATAGCTTATGCTTGGGAATTTATTACAGTTAATCTAGCCTTACCTATTGATAAATTATGGGTAACTATACATGAAACTGATGATGAAGCTTTTAATATTTGGAAAAAATATATTGAGCCTTCAAGGATCAAAAGATTTGGAGATAAAGACAACTTCTGGGCTATGGGTGATACAGGTCCTTGTGGTCCTTGTAGTGAAATCTTTTATGATCAAGGTGTTGAAAACTTTGGAAGTGATGAAGACTACTTAGGTGGAGAAGGTGATAGATTTTTAGAAATTTGGAACTTAGTATTTATGCAATATGAACAAAGCAATGGAGTTAGAACTCCACTTCCAAAACCATCAATTGATACAGGAATGGGATTAGAGCGAGTTATTGCTATAAAAGAAGGTGTTTTAAATAACTTTGATTCATCAAATTTTAAACCACTTGTAAATGAAGTAGCAAAAATAGCTAAAAAACAGCCAACAAAAGAGACTATTGGTTCATATAGAGTAATTGCAGACCACTTAAGAGCTGTATCTTTTATGCTTTCTCAGGGTATTTTATTTGGAAATGAAGGTCGTCCTTATGTAAATAGAAGAATCCTAAGACGTGCTGTTAGACATGGTTATCTATTAGGACTTAGAGAAGCATTTATGTCAAAACTTGTAGATGTATTAATAAAAATGATGGGTGAACACTATACAGACTTAAAAGAGCAAGCTTCATTTATAAAAGAGCAAATAATGCTTGAAGAAGAAAGATTTTTCAAAACTATTGCCTCAGGAATGACACTATTTAATGATGAATTGGTAAATACAAAAGAGCTTTTCTCAGGAGAAGTTGCATTTAAACTATATGATACTTATGGATTTCCTTTAGACTTAACAGAAGATATGTTAAGAGAGAAAGGTTTAAAAGTAGATATTGAAACATTTGATAACCTTATGAATGCCCAAAAAGCTAAAGCTAAAGCTGCTTGGAAAGGTAGTGGAGATGAAGCTAGTGAGGGTGATTTTAAAGTATTACTTGAAAAATATGGAGTAAATGAATTTGTTGGATATGAGAATACTGTATATAAAAGTACTATAGTTACTTTACTTGATGAAAAATTCAATGAAACTGATTCTTTAGAAAAAGGACAAACTGGTTGGATAATGCTTGATAAAACTCCTTTTTATGCTACAAGTGGTGGACAAAGTGGAGATATAGGAGCTTTAGAAGATAAACAACATATTGCAATCATTGAAGAGACTTCAAAGTTTCATGGAATCAATTTATCTAAAATAAAAGTGGAAACTTCAAGTTTAAAAAAAGGTGAAGTTGTAAATGCAGTTGTAGTAAACAGATATGAAATTGCAAAACATCATAGTGCTACTCACCTTTTACAAAGTGCACTTAAAATGGTTTTAGGTGATACGGTTTCACAAGCTGGTTCATTAAATGATGCTTCAAGATTAAGATTTGACTTTACTTATCCAAAAGCTATGACAAATGAGCAAATAGAAGAAGTACAAGATTTAGTTAACTCTATGATTACAAGGGGACTAAAAGGAAGTGTTGAAGAACTACCAATAGAAGAAGCTAAACAAAGAGGCGCTATTGCAATGTTTGGTGAAAAATATGGAGATATGGTTAGAGTTGTAAACTTTGGTGATGTTTCTGTAGAGTTTTGTGGTGGAACACATGTACGAAATGCCCTTGATATCGGAAGTTTTTATATTATAAAAGAATCAGGTGTAAGTGCAGGAGTTAGAAGAATAGAAGCTGTTTGTGGAGCATCTGCTATTAAATATACGAATTCTATAATTTCTAAAATGAATGAGATAGAAAGTGAAATCAAAAATACTGATGTAATTTCTGGTATTAAAAAACTAAAAGAGCAAATAAAAACTTTAAAACAAGAAGTAATTGAAGCTCAAAGTGCCTCAACTACACCAATAGCTGAAGAGATGATTGGTGATACAAAAGTAATCGTTGATATTGTTAAAAATGGTGATATCAAAAAAATAGTTGATGATGCAAAAAATGGAAATGAAAAAGTAGCAATACTTTTAATCCAAGCAAAAGATGACAAAGTAATGCTTGTAGCTGGAAGTAAAAATACAAATATCAAAGCTGGTAATTGGATAAAAGAGATTGCTCCAATCGTAGGTGGAGGCGGAGGTGGAAGACCTGACTTCGCACAAGCTGGTGGAAAAGATGTATCAAAAATAGATGAGGCAAAAGCAAAAGCAGTAGCTTATGCAAAAGAAAATTTATAAGGCTTTAAAATGAAAGAGTTATTTTTATCAATGCCAAATGTGATTATATTTTTACATGTAATCTCTGCTGTATTATGGGTAGGAGGAATGATAGCTATTAGATTTGCTATTCATTACTCTATGCAAAATATAGAAGATCCTAAAATCAAACTAGGAAGAACCTTAGAAAATCTACAAAGATTTTTTAATATGGTTATTCCTGCTATTTTAATACTTTTAATAACAGCAATTATGATGATTTTGGGACTTGAGTTAAAAGCAACTCCTTTATATAGCTTTGCAATCGCAAAAGAGATTATTTGGACTGTTATGACTTTAATCTTTATTTATATTTATATAAAAAGATTAAAAGCTCAAAAGTATTTTGACAAAGGTGAATTAGCTCTTGCAAAAGCTGCTTTAGAACCAATAGCAAAAATATTTATACCTACAAATATTATCTTAGGGCTGATTGCCATTTTTATAGGAGTTACACTAAGAGGGTTTTAATCCTCTTTACTCTTTAGCTCTTTTTTGATATATTACATAATTCTTTTAGGATATATCATGAAACCCATACTCTTTTTAATTTTCTTATTACTTTTAATAACTGGTTGTTCTACAAAAAATCCTTATACTCCTACAAAACCACTAGTAGCATACAAAACTAATACTACATATAATCACATAAATGTCTCAGATGCTCTACTTGCCCATTATAAACAATGGCAAGGAGTGGGTTATAAATATGGAGGGCAAGATAGAGATGGGATTGATTGTTCCTATTTAGTTTATGATGTATATAGAAAAGAATTAAGAAAAAATATCCCAAGAACTACCTTATACCAATCAAGAAGTGGAAAAAGTGTCAAGAAAAAAGATTTAAGAACTGGAGACTTAGTATTTTTCCTTACAAGTAAAAAAGGCTCTCGACATGTTGGAATATATCTTAGTCATGGTGATTTTATGCATGTATCAACATCAAATGGAGTGATGATATCTAGTTTATCAAATCCATATTGGCGCGCTCACTATTGGAAAGCAAGAAGAATTTTAAATACTAATTAAAATCCTCCATACCAAAAGATATATAGTGGTATTGCTATTACAGAGACCACTGTACTTAAAAACACAGCTAAGCTTGCCTTTTCTGGTTTTGCATTTAATAACACCGCTAGCGTTACAGTATTACCCGCAAGTGGTACTATTGCAAAAAGAAATAAAACTTTATATAAATCTTCATTTAAAAACATAAAAAAAGTTTTATCTAAATATATAAATCCTACAATTGCTAAAGGCCAAAAAATAAATTTCATAAAAAATGCTATAGAGATAAATTTCACATCAAAATTATCATCACTATTTTTTAATCCAATCAATCCCATACCAAGCATCATCATTCCTAAGATTCCATAAGCACCTTTAAATTGTGCGGTGTAAGAACTTATTGCCTCAGGTATTTCAAAACCTACTAGATTTAATATAATTCCTAAAATAAAAGCGTAAAGAATTGGTAACTTTGACATTTTCTTTAAAGCTTGAGTAACAGTAAAATTACCCTTTGCTGTTACATAAAATCCTGTCGTACTTTCATATAATAAAGAAGTTAGCACTGTAAAAATATAAATATCCGCTAAAGTAGGAGGAAAAAATATAATTGCAAGGGGAATACCAAAATATCCAGTATTTCCAGTTCCTGCTGAAAAGGCTAATATATTTCCAGTAGGATCAGACCAAGAATTTTTGAATAAATAAAGTGAGCCAAAAGCTAAAACTGAACAAAATATATATAAAAATATAGGTAAAAAAGCAACTGCAAAATTAATCTTAACACTTAAAGTTGCCGAAAAAACTACAATAGGACCTAAGATATAAATAAGTAGTGCAGCAACTGATTCTCTTTTTACATCAAGATATTTTGTAGATAAATATCCTAAAATCACATTGATATAAATAGGAAATACTTTTAGTAAAATTAGAAAAAATAGACTCATATCTTATTTACCCTTTTTATTGTTTATTTTTAGTATATAAATTATGTATGAAATATGTATGATATTATTTTATAGTATAAACTTATCTAAAATATAAAGGGTTATTACACAAACAAGGTACATCTTTATTACAAATGGAAGATTTAATAAGAATACTTCTTTTGCTTCTACATTATATCTTGCTTGAATAGTCAAATTTAATCCACTAAAAGGTGAAGAAGAAACAGTAATTGCCCAAGCCATTAAAAAAGTAACTGCCAATAAAGTATGATTGAACTGAAGTAAAAAACTAGCAATAACAGCAATAGTAATAATAGGATGAATTCCTATAAAAGACAATAATATAAATCCCAATAAAGTAATAGAAGCTTCCATATAAGTAAACTGCGTAAATGGAACTGTTACATGGTATCCATTTAAAATGGTGCTAACAGACACTCCAAATAAACCAGCAACCAAAAATAGTGATATTTCCATCTTCATTTTTGGTAAATCACTTGTAATATGTTGTTTAAATAAAGAAAGTGTTTTTGTAAAATTTACTTTTATTAGTGAAATAAAAATAGTCAATAATAAAGAATAAATACTCACTAAAATAATAACTTTCAAGTTCTCTTCATAATATTTTGTTATCAAAATAAATATTACTAATAATACTGGGATATAAAGTGTTTCTAAAGAGATAGGATAACCTTGGAAACTCTCCATTTCAAACTTTTTACCAACTTCAAAATAAGTTACTATTAAAGATATAAGAGCAAGAATGATTCCACTAAAAAAGATTGTTGATTTATCAAAGTTTGGCAAATATGTTAAAGCAGCGGCAAAAGCTACAAAAAATGGTGACCAATAAGCATCTGATGAAAAAGCTCTTGTTAGTACAACTAACTGCAATTTTGACAGAGGACCTTTTTTATACATCTTATCTGCTATTAAAATCAAAGACGAAAGGTTTATCACAGAACCAAAAAGATGCACTCCTAAATAGGTTTTGAAAAAAGAGCTTTTACCTGATTCTATTTTTGCTTTTTTTTCAAATTTTGGTGTGGCAATAAGTTTTAAAAAGGTAACCCCTATTAGTAAAGTAAGAAGGTACTGGTTTATACTCAAGGCTTTTATAAAATTTATATCAAAGCCTTTTATATATGAAAATAAAAAACACAATAAACTTAAAATCAAAAGTGTAAGAATTATCTTCTTTTTACCCAAAGTAATAAAAAGTAATAAAAAAGCAATCCAAGCAAAACAGCTTGCATAAATCAAAAGATTACTATCTATAAAATATGCAATATTTGTAAATAGAAAAGATAAAAATATCAATACCCCAGAAATGCTATTTAGCAACTGGAACTCTTTTTAAAAATATTGATAAATAAATACCCGTAGCAATAAAAGTAATTCCTACAATATGATAAGGATGCAAAGACTCATTTAAAAATATGTATGCCAAGATGAAACCAAAGACTGGCATCAAGTGAATAAATTGACCAGCTTTTGTAGCTCCAACCTCATATGTCGCACTGTTCCAAAAATAAAAGGACAATATAGAAGGAAAGATTGATACATACATTAAAGTAAATAATAATTTATCATCATGCAAAAATCCATACTCAAATTTAAAGCCAAATATTACACAAACTAAAAAGAGTATCACAACCCCAATAAAAGTAATAATAGATAAAAACTCTAAAGGCTTTATATCTTTTGGTTTAAACTTCAAATATATAGAATATATAGCCCAAGTAATACAAGCTAATATAATCCATAAATCATATTTTGTAAATTCTAACTTCATTAAGGCTTCGTAGTCACCTTTTAATAATAAATATACAACTCCTATAGTCGATAGAAGTATTCCAAAACTTTGTATTTTTGTTATTTTTGTATTTATTAGTATTGAAGATAAGATAATAATAAAAATTGGAATTGAAGAGTTTATTAATAAAGTATTCGTAGCAGTTAAATGCTGTACTCCCAAATAAATAAAAGTATTATAAGCACTAATACCTAAAGTTCCACAAAGTAAATATAATAGTGGATTTTTTTTGAATACATCTATTAATCTTTTTCTATTTTTAATAGTATAAGGTGAAAGTATCAGCACCACAAAAAACCATCTAAAAAATGATAATTCCATGGGTGAAATATCTGTAGAAACATATCTACCTACAACAACATTCCCAGACCAAAACAAAACTGCTAAAACCAAATAAATATAATATCTCATAAATCACACTTTAAATTTTTTTATATATAGTAGTATCAAAAATGATAAAGTAGAGGTACTAACCATCAAAATAAATATTGGACTTAAAGTATCATCATGAAAATAACTTGCTAAAAATCCAACAAATGAGGCAATAATAAAACCTATCACTCCATATAAAGAGTTTGTTGTAGCACTTATATCCCCAAAGTCTTCAAGAACCAAAGCAATAGCATTTGCAAAAATAAATCCTAATGCACCTACATATATCATAATGAAAAACGCAACGCTTATTATGGTATTATGTTCATTAAAAGCGTATAAACCTATGGCACTTAATAACTGTAAAGATATACCAAAACGAAGTAAAGTAAAAGTTGCATATTTTTTTAAGTAGTGCATATTTAATCTACTAAAAATAATCAAAGTAAATACATTTAGTCCAAATAAAAGTGTAAAATATTTTGCATCAACTCCAAAATAATCCATATAAATAAATGAAGACTTTGTTATAAATACAAACATCCCAGAAAAGCCAAAACCACCAGCGAAGATAAGAAGTATCGCTTTTTTATTTAAAAAGATTCTTCCATAGTTTTTAAAAATATTTTTATTTTTTGTTTTAGGCGAAGTTTCTGGTAATTTTGTAATAAAATAAATTATACAAAATGTATAGATAGCTAAGAATATAAAAATATACTTCCATGAATAAAAACTTAAAATCGTAGTTCCAATAATAGGAGCAACCATAGGTGCCACCATCATAATCATAGAGATGATAGAAAATACCCTTGCGGATTCTTTTCCATGGTAAATATCTCTAATAATAGCATTTGTATTTACAACAGCAAAACCACCTCCAATAGCTTGAAAAAATCTAAAAGTCCAAAGTTCATGGATAGATGAAGATTGGGATATCAATAAAGAAAAAGTAATATATATACATAAACCTGTAAATATAAAAATCTTTCTTCCATATCTATCTGATAAAGGACCACCAATTAATTGTCCAAAAGAAAAACCTAATAAATAAAGACTAAGAGTAATTTCAACTTCATCAATAGAAGTATAAAAATAGTTTGCGATATTTTTAAAAGCTGGAAGATATACATCAATGGCAAGAGGTGTGATTGAACCCAACATTGCAAGTATAAAAACGAAACCTTTTGGTAAGTTATATTTAGTATTTTGTTTCATTTGCGTAAAATATCATAATTGAATTAAAAAGGAAGTTTATTGATAAGATTAGGTTCAAAATCACCTACAAGAGCTAAGATTCTAAAAGCTCATAATATAGAGTTCATCCAAAGTGGAGGAGAGTTTGATGAAGACACAATCCGTACAACAAATCCAAAAAGTTTCGCCTACCAAGCAACACTTGGGAAATTTGACGAACTATACAAAAAATACGGTGTAGAAGAATATCCTCTCTTAGTATCAGATTCAGTAGTAACAGCAAATGACTTATTACTTCGGAAAGCAAAAGATAAAAACGATGCCAAAAGAATGCTAGAACTACAAAGCGGAAACCAAACCTCAGTAATAAGCTGTATGAAATACAAAAGCAAAACCCTAGAACTAATAGACATATCCATCACAACCTACATCTTCGAAAAGTTCGATGAAAAAGATATGCAAAACTACCTAGACTCAAATGAATGGATGGGAAAAGCGGGAGCAATTATGGTAGAGGGATTTTGTAAACCATATATCAAAGAAGTGATAGGATATGAGAGTACGGCAATGGGATTATGCGTGGAGAAATTAAAAATATATCTTTATTTGTAAAGAAATTGTAAAGTTTTAGTCTGAAAGAATTCACACTTATTCTGTATACTAAAAAGATAAAAGAGTTTGTAGTTTTATAATTTGAATCTTCTCCTTGAAATCAAAGATTCAAATTAAATAAACTCTTTTATTCTAAAAAGTTTATTTTTAAGATTAGTTAATTTTTAATACTAATTGTTGTGGTAAAAGTCCTAAATTCTCCTCCACTACTTTCGTATCCCCATGCGGTATAAAATCATCTTCATACTCAAAGCTTGTCAAGTTTACACAAACTTTCTCTTCATTTAAAAACTCTAAAATGGCACTAGCTACTCCACCTTGTTTTTGTGAATCTGAGAAAACATACCAGTCATCATATTTTTTTGCTAACTCTTTTAAAGTTTCTTTATCTAATGGTTTTACAAATCTTAAATCTAAAATTGCTATATCTTCAGCGTGAAGTTTTTCTGTTTCACAAGCTCTTCCAACTCCTGCTCCGTAAGCTATGAAAAGCTTATTTGATGTTCCTTCTTTTAGAAGTTCTGCACGACCAAGTTCAAAAGGAGAAGAAGGTGCACATACTTCTTTAAATGCACCTCTTGGATATCTAATAGCACATGGACTATTTAAAGTATATGCAAATTCTAGGGCAAAATTTAGTGTTTCATTACATCTAGGAGCAAATAAAATTATATTTGGAATAAATCTTAAAAATGAAATATCAAAAGCACCTTGATGTGTCTCTCCATCATTTCCAACTATTCCTGCTCTATCTATTGCAAATACAACTGGCATACTTAACAAACATACATCATGAATGATTTGGTCAAATCCTCTTTGTAAAAAAGTAGAATAAATAGTAATAAAAGGTTTAAATCCCTCTTTTGCCATAGCAGCCATTGAAGTAATAGCATGTTGTTCTGCAATTGCAACATCCCAAAATCTTTCAGGAAACTCATTCATAAGTTTATCTATACCTGTACCACTTGGCATTGCAGCTGTTACTCCAACTACATTTTCATGTTTACGAGCTAATTCTAATAAAGCATCAGCAAAAACAGCTGTTGCTGATTTTGGAGCCTCTTTTTTTACAAATGCTCCATCTTCCACATTAAAAGGTCCAACTCCATGCCAACATTCATGTTGACCTTCAGCTATTTTATAGCCTTTTCCTTTTACAGTATGTGCATGAACGATAACTGGCTTTTTCATAGCCTTTGCGATTTGCAAAGTTTCAATCACTTCTTTAATATCATGCCCATCAATAGGTCCTATATAATCAATACCCATCTCTTCAAACAAAATTCCAGGAGTGATTAGCTTCATAGCTTCTTCCATTCTTTTTGCTATATATGTTGTACCTTCTGGCATGTTCTTTTTAATAAAAGTATCGACTTTTGCTTTAAAACCTTGATAATATTTTCCAGCTAATAACTTAGATAGATATTTAGATATTGCACCTATTGGTTTTGCTATTGACATCTCATTGTCATTTAAAATGATTACCATAGGAAGTTTTAAATCACCAATCTCATTTAAGGCTTCATAAACCATCCCAGCAGTCATAGAACCATCACCAATCATAACAACTGGCACTCTATCTTCATTTTTAAGTTTGATTGCTTTTGCTGCACCCGCTGCTAGGGAAAGAGATGTAGAACTATGTCCTGCTACGAAATAATCAGCATCACTCTCTTTTGGTTTTGTAAAACCACTAAGACCATTAAATTGTCTAATAGTTTCAAACTCTTCCCATCTACCAGTTATAAGCTTGTGGGGATAACATTGATGAGATACATCAAAAATAAAGGGGTCTTTACTTGAATCAAAAACATAATGCATACCAACGGTGAGTTCAACTGCACCAAGAGTTGAAGAAAAATGTCCACCTTTTCTAGATACAACATCTATTATTCTATCTCTGATTTTTTGACTTATTTCTTCTAATTCTTTTGGCGATTTGTTTTTTATTTTCATATCTCTTCTTAGTTTATTTTAATTTTTCTAACACTTCATCTAGCACAGAAAATACTTTTGTATTTTGTTCATTTGTACCAATTGTAATTCTTATCGCATTTTGTCCATATCCAGTTAAATCTCTAACTATAATACCCACTTCTAAAAGTTTTTGTGCCACTTCTTTAGAGATATATTTATCTCCCATTTTGATGGTGATAAAGTTTGTATAAGATGGAATATATTCAAAACCTTTTGATTTCGCATACTTTTCATATCTTTTCATCTCTTCAAAGTTTTTAGCAATACAAGTAGTTACAAATTCTTCATCTTTTAGTGCTTCAATTGCAGCTGCTAGGGTTAAAGTTGTAATATTAAATGGTGCTCTTAATTTATATAGAGTTTTTATAATATCAGCCCCAGCAATACCATATCCAACTCTCATACCACCTAAAGCATAGGCTTTTGAAAAAGTACCTAAATAGATACAATTTGGAAATTTAGTAATTAAATCTTTTGGTACTATTCTTTTATTTTCATCTTTAAATGCTGCATACTCTTGATAAGCTCCATCAACTACTACTAAAGTTTCACTATCAATTTGTTTTAAAAATTCATATACATCTTTTGTATCTACAGCTTCTCCTAAAGGATTATTTGGTAAACATAAAAATATAACATCAGCTCCATGCTCTTTATAAAGTGCTAAAAACTGTGATAGATCATGGGTATGAGATTCTGTTTTTATTATTTGAGAACCTGTTTGTTTGCCATAAATTTCATACATAGCAAATGTTGTTTTTGCCATAAGTATTTTAGAGCCTTTTTCACATTTTGCATGTATACAAAACTCCAAAATTTGATCACTTCCCGAACCAATAATTACATTTGATGAATCCACATCAAACTTTTTACCTAAAGCCTCTTTTAACTCATACATAGAATCATCTGGATAAACAAACATATTCTTTGCTAACTCTTGAATTTTAGCAGTAACTTTTGGACTTGTTCCATATGGATTCTCATTTGAAGCCAATTTTATAACATCTTTTGGATCTACACCATACTCTCTAACAACTAATTCAATTGGTTTTCCAGCTTCATAAGTTGTAACATTTTCTAAAACTTCATTAAATTTCATCAATTTTCCTAAAATTAAATATCATCTATTTCTTTAACATATGAACCCAAGAACTTGATAGATTCTTTATGTTTTTTAAATATCTCTTTTACATTTTCATCATCTTTATGCCCATTAAAATCAATAAAAAAGATAGAGTCACCTTCTACAATATGTGATTTTATCTTAGTTAAATTGATTTTAGCCTTATCAAAATCAGTTAAAAATTCTACTAAAACACCTTGTAAATTTGGTAATTTTACTAAAATAGATGTTTTATCATTTCCACTTTGAGCATTTTCAAAGTCACTTATAATAAAAAATCTAGTTTTATTATTGTCTTTGTCCTCTATATTTTCAAATAAGATTGGAAGATTATAGAGTTTTGCACCAACATGTGAACAAATAGCAGCACTATTTGGCTCATTTAGAGCTAACTTTGCAGCCTTTGTTGTTGATTCTACTGGAATATGCTCCACCTCATCAAGTCCAAAATTTTCTAAAAATCTTCTACATTGTTCAAAGGCGATATCTTTTGAATATATCTTTTTAATGTCTTTTACTTTATCACAAGTAGTTGCAAGAGTATGATGAATATTTAAAACAACTTCAGCAATAATTTTTAGATTATAATTACTTAGGCAGTTTATTGTATCTGAGACTATTCCATTAGAAGAATTTTCAATAGGAATAACTCCAAATCTAGCTTTTTTGTACTAACTTCTCTAAATACACCTTTAATAGAACCAATTGAAATATATGAACTCATAGCCCCAAATCTTGCTTCTGCTGCTTGGTGAGTAAAACTTCCTTCCGGCCCTAAATAAGCAATATTTTCTGGTAATTCAAAATTTCTACTTATTGCAAATATCTCTAAGAAAAATGCTTCAATCGCAGCTCTATTTAATTTACCTTTATTTAGAGTATCAAGTCTATCAATAATAGCTTTTTCTCTTTCAGGTCTATAAATAGCTCCACCACTTTTTGCTTTTAAAAGTCCCACTTCATGAACTAAATCCATTCTTTTATTAATAAGTTCTAAAAGCTCATCATCAATTGCATCTAATTTTTTTCTTAACTCTAATAATCCAGCTTCACTCATATTTCACCTTTATTTAAAAGCTTCAAAACTCCACCTATATCTTTACATATAAAATTAGGTTTATCTTTTTCATCTAAAGTAGATAGTATCTCTTCTTCACTTTTTATTTTTCCACTTAATACCAAACAAGAACTCATACCCAAATTTTGAGCTCCTATTAAATCACCTATCATATCATCAGAGACTATCATTATATCTTTAAAATCTACATTAATAATATTTTTAGCACTTTGAAAAAATCCAATAGAAGGCTTTCCAACTACTTTATAATCTTTATTTGTAGCAAATTTTATCATCTTCATAATTGCCCCAACACCTGGATATCTTCTTCCATCTTTTGAGTATATAGAAGTATCATGCATCCCAATTATGCTATTTACTCTTAAAGCAATCTCTATCATAGAAGCATAATCTTCATTTGTGTAATCTTTTTTAATAGAGACTATTAATTCTTTTGGATTTTCATAATCTAAAATATAGCCCAAATCAACCATAGTTTTTAAAAATTCATCTGCTCCAAAAGCTGCAACTCTTTTTTCTTTTGTTACAGTGTTTAAGATATAAAAAGGGTCAATATAGTTTTTTATATTAAAACCCTTGTCATTTAAAAACTTTTTAAAGTCTTCACTTTTAAATTTAGTGTTGTTTGTAATTACGACATAAGGTATGTTTTTTTCATTTAAAGTATCAATAAATTCTATTGCACCATTTATTGGGTCTTTATTAATATCATCAATTAATGTACCTTGTACATCAATGAAATAAGCCTTATTCATTTATTTTATAAATTCCTCTTCAAGTGCAATTATATCTTCGAAAGTTTCTCTTTTTCTTATAAGTCTATCTTGACCATTTTCCACAGCAATTTCAGCAACTCTACCTCTTGTATTGTAGTTAGATGCCATTGTAAAACAATAAGCCCCTGCAGAATAAATAGCCACTAAATCATTATGCTCAGTTTTAGGCAACTCAATATTTTTTGCAAAAAAGTCTCCACTTTCACAAATAGGTCCTACTAAATTACAATCAGATATATCTGAACTCTTATCAATAACTTCAATTTTATGATGGGCATTGTATAAAGCTGGTCTAATTAAGTCATTCATAGCTCCATCAACTATTACAAATCTTTTATTACCATTTACTTTTTCATATAACACTTTTGTGATAAAAGTTCCTGCATTTCCAACCATAAATCTACCTGGTTCACATACAACTGTTATATCAAGTCCAAACATAGTCTCTAGTACTGATTGTGCATACTCTTTTGTATCAATAAGTTTTTCATTATCATATACAATACCAAGACCACCACCAATATCCATAAAAGACAATTCTATATTTATAGCTTTTAAGTTTCTAACTAAATCAGCTACAATTTTTACAGACTCTTTTATAGGGTCTAATTGAGTTAGTTGAGAACCAATATGTAAATGAATTCCTACAGGGTCTAGATTATTAGAGTTCTTACATTGGATATACATTCTTTTTGCTGTATCAATATCAACTCCAAATTTATTCTCATGTAAACCAGTTGAAATATATGGATGAGTTTGAGGGTCAATATTTGGATTAACTCTAATAGAAATTCGAGCAATTTTATCTAACTCTTTTGCAATCATCTCTACTCTGTTTAACTCAGCATCACTTTCAACATTTATCATCAAAATATCTAAATTAAGAGCCTCTCTTATCTCATCATCTATCTTCCCAACACCTGAGAAAATAATCTTATAAGGAGCAATCCCAACTTTTAAAGCTCTTCTTACTTCACCAATAGATACACAATCAGCCCCAGCACCAAGATTTGCAAGGTGTTTAATAACAGATAAATTCGAGTTTGCTTTAACAGCATATGCAACCAATGATTTTCTAGCTTTAAAAGCATCTTTTAATTCAGTATATTGACTTGTAATATGATCAAAATCATACACATAATAAGGTGTTTTATATTTGTTTGCTAATTCTTTAAAATTAATATTCATTTCATTCCTATGTTTTCTAAAATCTTAAATCTAAATTCCAAAAATTTAAATCTAAAACTTTTATATTAAAGATAAGCAGTTAGAAAGTGTGAGATTTTGAGTGAAGTTCAAGGCGGAAAACAAATTTTAGGCAGGAGCTTACAGTAGTAAGTGAGTGTCTAAAACTTGTTTGACAACGCAGAAATTCGCCAAAAGCTCACGCTTTATGACTACTTATCAGTTCCGTTCCATGCAATTGTTGGACGACCTTCTTCGTTGAATTCAACTGCTGGCATACCCATGATATTATAACCACAATCCACATAATGAATTTCCCCAGTAACTGCACTTGATAAATCAGATAACAAATACATTCCAGAGTTTCCAACTTCATCAGTTGTTACATTCTTTTTAAGTGGTGAGTGAGCTTCATTCCATTTTAACATAAATCTAAAATCACTAATTCCAGCTGCTGCTAAAGTTTTAATAGGACCAGCACTTATTGCATTTACTCTAATTCCATCTTTTCCCAAATCTTCAGCAAGATATTTTGTAGTCATCTCTAAAGCAGCTTTTGCTATTCCCATTAGATTATAATTTGGAATATATTTTGCTCCACCATAATATGTAAGAGTTAAAATAGAAGAGTTTTCACTCATTAATGGTTTTAACTCTCTTGTAACTTCAATAAGTGAATAAACAGATACATCCATAGCAATATCAAAAGCTGATTTTGTAATATCATAAAATCTTCCTGATAATCCCTCTTTTGGAGCAAAAGCAATAGAATGAACGATAAAATCTATTTGACCTAAGTCTTTTTCTAAAGAAACTTTTAGTGCTTTGATTTCATCAGGATTTGATACATCACAAGGATAAACTAAATCTTCACTGTCAAATTCAGCAGCAATAGGCTCAACTCTTTTTTTCAAAGAATCATTTAAATATGTAAAAGCTATCTTAGCACCTTGTGCAGCACACGCTTTTGCAATACCATAAGCGATAGACTTATTATTTGCAACACCTAAAATTACACCTTTTTTACCATTCATTATCATCTTATAACCCTTTTATGTTTTCTAAAATTTGAACAAAATCTTCTTTTACCCAAGAAGCTGTCCCTATTAATGCCCCATCAACTCCATCAAGTGAACAAATTTGTGCAACATTTTCTACTTTTACACTTCCCCCATAAAGAAGTGGTTTATCTATTTTACTTTTTATTACACTATGAACTGATTTTATATCTTCTGTTGTAGCAGTAACTCCAGTTCCTATTGCCCAAACTGGCTCATAAGCTAAAATAAGATTTTCATAATTTGTATCTATTCCAACAAATTGCTCATAAATATACTCTAAAGTTTTTTCTAATCCTTGCTCTTTTACTTCTAAAGGCTCACCAATACAATAAACTATTTTATATCCTAGCTCTTTATAAAAAGTATATTTTTTAGCAATCTCTTCTTGAGATTCACCTAAAATATGTCTTCTTTCACTATGTCCTATTAAAATAGTTTTGATATCAAATTCATCAAGTTGTTGAGTTCCTATTTCACCTGTAAAAGAACCTTTGTTTACACTATAAGCATTTTGTGCCCCAATAGTTAAATTAGAACTTGTTTCATAATTATCCAAAGATGTAGCTGTTGGGAAGATAATTACTTCCACATCTTTTTCTTTAGTTAAATACTCATTTACAAAAGAGATATACTCTTTAGTACTAGCTCTTGTATGGTTTGTTTTGAAGTTTGCTGCAATAATCATATTAATCCTCTAAAAGTAAGGCTTTTACACCTGGAAGGATTTTACCTTCGATTAATTCTAAAGAAGCTCCACCACCAGTTGAGATGAAAGTCATTTCATCTTCATCACCAGTTATTCTAACTAAATCAGCAGTATCTCCACCACCAACAACAGTTGTAGCAAATGATTGAGCAACCGCATGGGAAACTCTTGTACTTCCTTTTGCAAATTTATCCATTTCATAAACACCCATTGGTCCATTCCAAAGAATTGTATTTGCATCATTTAGTGCTAATTTAAACAGTTGTGCCGTTGCAGGTCCAATATCTAATCCAAACCAGTTTTTTGGTATCTCTTGAACAGTTACAAGTTTTGCAATCGCTTCTGCATCAAAAGCTTCAGCAGCAACTACATCAACAGGTAAATAAAGTTTTACACCAAGAGCTTTAGCTTCATCCATAATCTTAATAGCTTCAGGAATCAAATGCTCTTCTACTAAAGATTTTCCAACTTCTAATCCTAAAGCTTTTAGGAAAGTAAATGCCATACCACCACCAATTAGTATTTTATCAACTTTTGGTACAAGATTATGTAAAGCTTCTAATTTTCCAGAAACTTTTGATCCACCTACTATTGATACAAAAGGTCTTTTTGGGTTATGTACAATATGATGGAAAAATTTAATCTCTTTTGCTAGTAAAAATCCAGCTGCTTTATGTTGCATATCAAAATAATTTGTAATACCTTCAACAGAAGCATGAGCTCTATGAGATACTCCAAAAGCATCATTTACATAAACATCTGCCATAGATGCAAGTTTTTTTGCAAACTCTTCATCATTTTTTGTTTCACCTTCATGAAATCTAAGATTTTCTAAAAGTAAAATATCACCTACTTCTAAATTTTTTGCAATCTCTAAAGTATCATCTTGAACAATATTTTTAGCCATTTTTATCTCTTGCTTTAAAAGTGTATGTAATCTTTTAGCAATAGGTTTTAAAGAATATCTTTCATCAAAAGGCTCTTTTGGTCTTCCAAAGTGAGAAGCTAAAATAACTGAACAATCATGATCAATACAATATCTTATTGTATTAAGTGCACTTCTTATTCTTCTATCATCAGTTATATTATTGTCTTCATCCATTGGAACATTAAAATCACATCTAATAAATATCTTTTTACCAGATATGTCAATATTCTTAAGCTCTTGTAATTTCATTTATATCCTTAGTTTTTAGCTACGTAAACAGCCATATCAATTAATCTAGAAGAGTATCCCCACTCATTATCATACCAACTCATAACTTTTATCATATTCCCACCAATTACTTGTGTTAAATCTGAAGCTATAATTGTAGAGTTTGTATTTCCTACTAAGTCACTTGATACCATCATTTCATTGTCAACGGCTACTATTCCAGCAAACTCTTTTGCTTTTGATTCAAATAAAGTATTTAACTCTTCTTTAGTTGTATCTTTTCTAACTACAAAATTTACATCTACCATAGATACATTTGGTGTAGGAACTCTTACACTTTGACCATGTAATTTCCCATCAAGTTGAGGCATAATTAATTTCATTGCTTTTGCTGCCCCTGTTGTAGTTGGTATCATATTTTGAGCCCCTGCTCTTGCTCTTCTTTTATCTTTATTATGTTTTACATCTAAGATATTTTGGTCATTCGTATATGAGTGAATAGTTGTCATTAAACCTTTTTCAATCCCATAAGCATCATCAATGATTTTTGCTATTGGTCCTAAACAGTTTGTTGTACAAGAAGCATTTGAAACTATTAATTGCCCTTTGTACTCTTTTTCATTTACTCCTAATACAAAAGTTGGTGTATTATCTTTTGCAGGTGCAGACATAACTACTTTTTTTGCACCATTATCAATATGTACTTGACAAGATTCTTGTGTCAAATATGCTCCTGTACACTCTAAAACTACTTCTGCTCCACACTCTTTAGTAAAAGTTAATTCCTTAGCATCTCTTGTTGAATAAAGCTTTGCATTGATTTTTCCCATCTTTAAAAATCCATTTACAACTTTTACATCTGCATTAAAAGTTCCATGAACAGTATCATATTTCGCGATATACTCTAGCATCTCAACAGAAGCTGTATCATTAATCGCAACTAATTCTACATCATCTCTTTGTTCAATAATTCTAGCAACACATCTACCAATTCTTCCAAAACCATTTATAGCAACTTTTATAGCCATTTCGTCCCTCTTATTTTTATATATATTTTAGGCATTTTATCTAAAAGTTGCTATAATATAATTTAAGTATAATACAAAGGATTATATTAAGTGCAAATTGCAATTTTTGGTGGTAGTTTTGATCCGGTACATATTGCCCATGAGACTATCGTAATAGAAGCTTTAGACAAACTTGACTTAGATCTAATTATTTTAGTTCCTACTTTTTTAAATCCTCAAAAGATAACCTCACATTTAAGTCCAAATGAAAGACTGTATTTATTGAGTAAAAACTTTAAAGATTGTGAAAAAGTTTTAGTTAGTGATTATGAAATAAATAAAAATAGACCTGTATATTCTATAGAAACAATACAATATTTAAAAGAGTACTACAAACCAGATAAAACATATTTTATTATTGGTGCAGACAATTATCAAAAACTAAATACTTGGTACAAAGTTAATGAGATTTTAAATGAAGTAGAATTGGTTGTTGTTACAAGAAATGGTTTTTGTAATGAAATTTATGATAATATATTGACTTTAGATGTAGATATTGATATAAGCTCTACTGAATTAAGAAATAATTTGGACTTAAACTTTGTTCCAGAAAAAATAAAAGATGATGTCAAAAACTTTTGGCACTAAAAAGGTACACATATTGACTAGAGAAGAAACAATTGTAAAAGTTTTAGAAGATAAAAAAGCAGTAAATGTTGAACTTATCAATCTTCAAGACAAAGATTATATTGTAGATTTTGTTGTTATTGCTACAACATTAAATGCAAAGCATGGATTTGCTTTGTTAAACTATTTAAAAGAGCAGTTAAAACCAGCAGGTGAAGAATTTTTAAGAGTTGATGACAATGATGATTGGACTGTTATTGACTTAGGAGATGCTTTTATACACCTAATGACAGAAAAAACAAGAGAAAAATACTCATTAGAAGAGTTCTTAAGCGAACTAGAGATTACAAGAGAGGGTTAATTCACCCTCCTCTCATAACTTTTCCATAATTACCTGCGGCTTCTTTTGCTCCACCCATGTAACCTGTAACTATTGCGAAAGTAATTATTGCAGCGAAAATAATAATGAACCATTTCATTACATTACCTCCTTAGCCTCGATTCCTAATAATTTTAAACCTGTTCTTATCGATAAAGAAACTACACTTAGTACTTTTAAATAACTATTTTGTTCTTGTGTTTCTAATATCTTGTGTTCATTATAGAACTTATGAACTGAAGATGCAAGGTTATACAAATAATCAGTTATTTTTTGCATATCTCTTTTTTCAAAAGCTTCACTAATAATTGTTGGTAAAAGTAAAGCTTCATAAATTAAGTTTATACTATCTTCGTTTAAATCTCCAAATTTTTCATTTATTACATCTTTTGGAGTTAAGTTTGCTTTTACAAATACTTGATTTATTCTAGCATGTGCATAATTTATATAAAAAACTGGATTTGAAGAATCTTGGTTTTTCAAAGTTTCTAAATCAAACTCCAAGTGAGTATCACTTTTTCTTGTCAAAAATACAAATCTTAAAGCATCAGCACCAATTTCTTCAGAAATATCACTCATAAGAATAAAGTTACCTTTTCTCTTACTCATTTTATAAGGTTCTCCACCTTTTAAAAGTTGTACCATTTGAGAAAGAATAATCTCTAATTTTGATGAATCATTTCCTAAAAACTCAATTGCAGCCTTTACTCTTGTAATATATCCATGGTGATCTGCACCCCAGATATTTATATATCTATCAAAATTTCTATCATATTTATTTTTGTGATAAATTATATCACCAGCAAGGTATGTAGGAATTCCATTATCTCTTACAACAACTCTATCACTATCATCACCATGTGCTGTTGATTTTAAAAATATTTTTTCATCTTTTTCATACAAAGAGCCATTTTTTTCTAAAACATCTTTTGTATTTTCCCATGAAGAGTATAAAGAATTTTCTGAAATAAAAGTATCAAACTCTATTCCAATATCTTTTAAATCTTTTTTTATGATTTTAAGAACTTCATCTTTAGCAAACATTGCCATTTCTCTAAATCTTGATTCATCATTAAAAATGTCATCACCAAAATTCTTTTGAATCTCTTTTGCAATATCAACTAAATATTCACCTCTATAATAAGATTCTGGATACTCAACTGTTTCATTTAATAAAAACTCTCGTCCAGCTAATGATACAGAAAGACCAAGCATGTCCATTTGTGCACCAGCATCATTGATATAATATTCTGTTTGTACATCATAACCCAAGTGTCTTCCAACACGAGCTAAGGTATCTCCAAAAATTGCACCTCTTGCATGTCCAATATGAAGTGGTCCCGTAGGATTTGCACTTACATACTCTAAAAGAATTTTTTCATTTTTATTTTCACCTTTTGCAAATGAGTTCTCATCTTCAAAAAGTTTTGAAATAAGTTTTTCCAAAAATGTATTAGAAAGTTTAAAATTCACAAATCCTTTTACTGCTGTTACACTATCAAAAATCTCTGAATCCTTAAACTTATCAGCTAATTCTTGTGCAATTTGCATTGGATTTTTTCGTAATTCTTTAGCTAAAGAAAAGGCAACAGGAGTCGCAAAGTGACCTAAAGATATATCTTTAGGTTTTTCTAAAACTAAATTTTCTAATTCTAATATTTCTTCTATATGTTTTTTTACTAAGGTTTGCAACTATTAATCCCTAAACTTTTTTTGTATCTTCAGCATTAACTGATTTTTCAGCTTTTTTATCTTCTATCTCGTCTGCTTTATCAGTTTTAACTACTTCTTCTTCATCATCTTCTTTAACTGCTTTTTTAAAGTTTTTGATTCCTGAACCTAAACCTTTAGCTAATTCTGGTATTTTTTTACCACCAAAAAGTAATAAAACAACTAACGCAATTAATATCCATTCCATACCACCTGGCATACCCATAGTATTCTCCTATATTGAACTTATTTTTAAAATTAAGAGGCTATTATATCTTCTTAATCCTTAAATAAATTGCACTTATTTATCTAAGCAAAAAGTGAATAAGTTTATATCCTCCACCAGCGGCTACGATTGTTCCAAAAAGATTTAAAAACATGCTTGTAGCTGCAAGAAAGATTGAAGTATTAAGTAAAAAGTAACTCTCAATAGCAAAAGTTGAGTAAGTAGTAAAAGCTCCTAAAAAGCCTGTAGTTAAAAAAGATTTTAAAGTATCTGAAACAGTATAATGCAAGAAAATTGCAAATAAAACTCCAATTATGAAACTTCCTAGAACATTTACAGTTAAAACTCCCCAAGGGAATTCTGACTTCATAGATAAGTTCATATTATGAGTTATATAAACCCTAGAAATTGCTCCAAAGAAACCTCCACATCCAACTGCTAAAATTGTTTGCCATGATAGTGTCATTAGAGCTCTTTTTTCATTTCTATTGATAAAATTTCTCTCATTTTTTCTTCTGTATCTTTATACCAATTAGTTGTTTTATCAGCTTGAACTGGATCTAAATAGATGATTTTTACTACACCTGGATTTGCATCAAGTTTTTGAGAATCAAGAATGTTTTTTGTATTTATTATTATCAAGGGTTGAACTCGCAAATTTAGCTTATTTGCAACCATTGCAGCACCTGGTTTAAAAGATCCCATAGTCTTTCCATCACCTCTTGTACCTTCTGGGAAAATTGCAATTGGCCTATTTTTTGATAATCTATCTTTTGCATCTTTTATCAGTTTTAATAAACCAGTTTTATTTTCTCTATCAATTGTAATCATATCTGGAGCTTTCATGATATGACCAAAGAAAATTAGATTTGTAATCTCTTTTTTTCCTACCCAAGCTAAGTGTTTATTATGAATATGTTCTATTACAATGATGTCTAATAAACTTTGATGATTCATTATTACCATATCGCATGATTCATCCATTTTTCCAACTTGCTCAAAAGTAATACCTAAAAAGTATATTTGAAGTCTCATCCAAAGTTTTATAATTTTGTGCACATGATTTTTAAAAGTATACATTCCAATAACAACAAATGCTACACTAATAGTAAATTGTATTAATACAAT
>TARA_R110002033_G_scaffold100404_4_pt1 | contig 23317 bp, 19 predicted proteins | sample TARA_R110002033 | Tara Oceans TARA_R110002033 (sample SAMEA4397051) | marine metagenome | biome: Polar Biome; feature: [SRF] surface water layer (ENVO:00010504); material: water (ENVO:00002006), including particulate matter (ENVO:01000060) such as... | depth 5 m
GTAAAATCAAGAAATTTGGGGGATTATTGGCATTTACTAAAATAAAATCAAATAAATACTCACAATATAAGGTAGGTATCAAATGAATATTTAAATAAATTTAAGAGTAATGTCTTAGAATCAAGAGCTAAAACATAGTAATTATGGGGTGTTTAAGAAGATAAAGATTAAAAATACTGTGCAAATAAGGTGCAAATACAAAAAAAGATTATTAATAAATTTAGCATTGAGTGATTTAAGAGATGCTGAGTTTATTAAAATATTGGTTTATTGCCTTTGGTTAAAAAGGTTATTGAGTTTAAGGATAAATTGAATTAAAACAAATTACATATTTTCCGAATTGGCATAATTAAATAAATATATCAATTGTCCTAAGATTTTACAAATTAGAGTATTATATGAGATTTTAATAGTTTAATATTTCATGATTCTTTACAATAATATGACCTGATAACGTTTCAAAAACTTTAAAGAATTTTTCTTCAAGTAAATCAAGTTCTTCAAATGTATGGTATCTAAATTCTTTATGTATCTTAAGTATTTCGTTAATAATTTTAGTTTTTTCATTTTTATATTCTGCTTCTATCTGATGAAATATAAGCATATGTGTACTATCAGTATTGTATAGTTTTTTCTCTGTAAATAAATTAAAATCATTAATAGTATAATTTTTAAGTACTCTTTTGATTCTTAAATTAAATTCTTTTTGTTTTTCTAAAATATTTTTTGGAGAATATGCTATAAGGTCTTTATTATTGTCAAGAAAATTAATAAAACGTTTTTGAAAATTAATAAATTCTTCTTTAGTATATATTGTATTTTTTTCATATTGGTATTTTAAGACCATTTTCTTTAGTCTATTATAAGGTGAATTCTTATAAAAATATACTTTTGTTGCTCTATTATAATCTAAATCAATGTAAAATGTTTTCCTTCTTAAAATTTCTTCTATAGTATAATCATTTGACCTAAATACTAAATTTGGTGTAGGAAATTCATCTGTTGTTCGTGTAGCACTTGTTGCAATATTACTTAAAAAAGAAATCCACTTTAACTCAAGGTTTTTATTTTTTAATTTTTGACTTTCTTCTTTAATTTGAGAAAGTGTATATTCTTTATTTCTTATCTCTTTAGTTAATTGAGATTCTTTAAGCTTAGATTCTGCAAGATTTTCTTGACTTTGTTTATATACTGTTTCAGGTTTTACGTAAATAAAAAAACCAATTAGCACAATAATAAAGGATGCAGATGTTGCTATTTTACTTATGCTATCTAAAGGATTGAAAAAGAAAGAACGATTTATTCTTTTTAACATAATTTTTATTTTTTTCATTTTAAACCTTGATATTTAAATTTTTATTATGCCTAAATTGTGTCTAAACTTTGAGTAATTTTTTTAAAGTTAAAAAAATGAATGTAGATAATCCATTATTTTAGCCATTGATATTATATTACAAGATCCATTTTAGTTTTTGGTCTTATCCAAATAATCGGCATACCATACAATTAAACCTCTCATACTATCTTTATATAATGCTCTATTATAAGCTTCTTTGATTTTATTTTGCTCTTTATGAGCAAGTAGCGCTTCTATAACTTCTCCTGTATATTTATGACCATTTTCAGTATTTGCATTTTCATATGCAATTGTAGAAAACATAGCTCTAAAACTGTGAGGTACAAATTCTTCTTTTGTAAATCCCATTCTTCTTAATGCTGAAATTAGTGTATTATCACTCATTGGTTTATCTTTTCCCCTAAAACTTGGAAAAACATATTTCCCAGTCCCTGAAAATGGTTTTATCTCTTTTAGTATTTCTATTACTTGATTTGGTAGAGGAAGTATAAATTCTGTTTTTGTTTTCATTTTATTTTTTGAGATAATCCATAGTTTATTCTCAAAATCTATTTCAGACCATTCACAATGTCTTATATTAAAACTTCTAACAAATACATAGGGAAGCATTTTTAATGCCATCTTAGTCGTGTAGTCTCCTGAGTATTCATCAATAGCTAGAAGTAAAGCTTTTATATCTTTATCTTTTGTAAAAGTAGGGTAGTGTCGTTTTTCTCTTTTACCTAATATTGTTTTTTGTTCTATGTCGGCTATTATATTGTGTGGTGTATATTCTAAGGTTACTGCATATTTATATATTTTATTTAAAAGCATAAAAACTCTTTTTGCAGTTTCTTGGATATTTTGTTCTTTTAAGTCTTTTAGTATCTCAATAATATCAAGTCTTGTAATATCTTCGATAGATTTGTCTTTTATGAAAGGATAAACATAAAGTTCTAATGCTCGTTCTAATTTTGTATGATAGTTTTTTGTTACTTCACTTGCATAGTTTATATGCCATTCTTGAGATACTTTATAAAATGTGTTCTCTTTTTTCTTTTCATTTGTATTATTTTCTTCTTTAGATTGTTTTTTTTGTTCAATGGGGTCAATACCTTTTGCGATTAGATTTTTATAATTATCTCTAATCTCTCTAGCATCTTTTAGTGAAAGAACTGGATATGTTCCTATAGATAAAACTTTTTCTTTGTTATTGAATCTATATTTTAATCTCCATCTTTTTCCACCAGATTTTACAACTAAGAGGAAAAGACCACCACCATCAAAAAGTTTATAATCTTTTTCTTTAGGTTTTGCAGATTTAATTTCTATATTTGTCAAAGGTACTATAGTTCGTGCCATGGGAATCCTTTTGAGAAATTTTAGGGTATTTTTTTTAATCCAATTTCTTAATTTTACAAAAAGTACCCTAAAAAGTACCCCAAAAGATTTAGATTTACTGAAAAGTGATTAGATGATATTAGACTAAAAATGATAGTAAAGTCCCATTTTTTAGTATTTTAATGGACTTTTATGAATTGTTTGGAAAGTTATAATGGTGGAGATGTGGAGAATTGAACTCCAGTCTTAAAACAGCTACTACCAGCGTCTACATGTTTAGTAAAAGGTTGAAAAATTTCACTTTACAACAACTCAACCTGCAAGGCATATTGTAAAGCTAAGATTTTAAATGTCTCAAAATAGTCAAATCAACTCTAAAATGATAATCTATCTAGGGTGAATCTCCGTAATACTACATAGATAGAATCTGTAGTGGAAACCTCCAAAGTCTCAAGCCGTTAGGCGAGTCTGTGTTTAACTTATGCTACTTTAGCGTAAGCTGGAGCGTAATTTGTATTATTTGCGTCTAAAAAAAATGAACCGTATAACGGCATGTTCAGGCCGACATGCAACCAATCCTCACTGCTCTAATCGATACCAAGTCATCCCCATATCGAAGAGGAGAAGTATATCCTAAATTTCTTTAAATATGATTTATATTTATGTAATTAAATTTTAATCTAATTTTGGTAACCTTGTTGTTCTTTAACTATTATTTTAATATAATATTACAATTTTAAAAGTAGAGGTTTTTATGAAAAAAGGTATATTAATTATTGGTGCTGGTGGAGTTAGTCGGGTTGCAACTGTTAAGTGTGCGATGAATATAGATACATTTGAGAAAATTACATTAGCTTCAAGAACTATTTCAAAATGTGAATCAATCAGAGATGACATTTTAAAAAATCAAAATGTAGAGATCTCTGTAGCTTCTGTGGATGCAGATAGTGTTGATGACTTAGTGATACTTATTGAAAAAGTTAATCCAAAGTTAGTTTTAAATGTGGCATTGCCATACCAAGATTTAACAATCATGGATGCTTGTACAAAATGTGGTGTTGATTATGTGGATACTGCAAATTATGAACATCCAGATGTTGCAAAATTTGAATATAAAGAACAATGGGCAAGAAATGATCAGTTTAAAGATGCTGATATTATGGGATTATTAGGTTCAGGTTTTGACCCAGGAGTTACTGGTGTTTTTTGTGCTTATGCTCAACAAAATCTTTTTGATGAAATCCACTACATTGATATTATGGATTGTAATGCTGGTGATCATGGATACCCTTTTGCTACAAACTTTAATCCAGAAATCAATCTTAGAGAAGTATCTGCAAATGGTAGATATTGGGAAGATGGAAAATGGATTGAAACAAAACCTTTAGAAATAAGAGTTGATCATGATTATCCTGAAGTTGGTGTAAAGCCATCTTATCTTTTATACCATGAAGAGTTAGAGTCATTATCAAAAAATATTAAAGGTCTTAAAAGAATTAGATTCTTTATGACATTTGGAGATTCTTATATACAACATATGAATTGTTTACAAAATGTAGGAATGTTAGGAATTGAGCCTGTTATGCATAAAGGCGTAGAAATTATTCCAATAGAATTTTTAACTACATTATTACCAGATCCTTCAAGCTTAGGACCAAGAACTGTTGGAAAAACAAATATTGGATGTATCATTGAAGGTATTAAAGATGGTAAGTCAAAAAAAGTTTATATTTATAATATTTGTGACCATCAAGAGTGTTATAAAGAAACAGGAGCACAAGCTGTAAGTTATACTACCGGAGTTCCTGCAATGATTGGTTCTAAACTACTCTATAAAGGTGTTTGGAAAAGCAAAGGTGTATTTAACATCGAAGAGTTTGATGCTAAACCATTTATGGATGAGTTAATGGAACAAGGTCTTCCTTGGAAAATAGTGGAATTAGAATAAATTTTTTATTCTTTAAGTTATTAAAGTAACTCGTTATTTTCTTTAGGCTTTGCTTCTTTAGATGGAATTTATTTCCATTGTTAAAAGAAGTTAAAAATATAAGGTTCCCTTGAAAAATGGAACATTTTTAAAGGAAAAATTATGCAAAAATATATCTGTACGATTTGTGATTATATATATGATCCAGCTCTTGGTGATGAAGATAGTGGTATAGCTGCTGGGACTGCATTTGAAGATTTACCAGAAGATTGGGAATGTCCAGACTGTGGTGTGAGTAAAGAAGATTTTGAGCCGTATAATGACTGATATTGTCAATTCTTTTGAAGAATTACCAAGTCCTTGTTTTGTATGTGAAGAAGAACTTTTAAAGAAAAATCTTGAACTTTTAAAAAAAATTCAAGATGAAGCAAGTGTGAAAATTCTACTTGCTTTAAAAGGTTTTTCATTATATTCAACATTTGATTTATGCAAAGAGTATTTAAAAGGGTGTTGTGCTTCTGGATTACATGAAGCACTATTGGCATCTAAAGAGTTTGGACGAGAAGTTCACACTTATTCTCCTGCTTTTAAAGAAGAAGAAGTTGATGAAATAGTATCTTTATCAAATCACATTGTATTTAACTCAATTGCCCAATTAAAGAAGTTTGAAAACAAAGCTATAGGTAGAACTTCTATAGGACTTAGAGTAAATCCAGAGTACTCTTCTGTTGAGGTTGATTTGTATAATCCTTGCGGGGCATTTTCACGACTTGGAATAACAAGAAAAAATTTTGATAAAGACGCTATTTTTAATGTAGACGGTCTTCATTTTCATGCCCTTTGTGAACAAAATGTAGATGCACTAGAGGGTGCTTTAAAAAGTTTTGAAGAAAAGTTTGGTGAATTTTTGCCTAAAATGAAATGGGTAAACTTTGGTGGTGGACACCATATTACAAGAGCTGATTATGATGTAAATGGATTAGTTACTCTTTTAAAAGAATTTAAAATAAGATATCCACATTTAGAAGTTTATTTAGAACCAGGTGAAGCAGTAGGTTGGAAAACAGGATACTTAACTGCTACAGTTTTAGATATTGTAAATAATAGTATGGACATAGCTATTTTAGATACTTCAGCAGAAGCTCATATGCCAGATACTCTTGCTATGCCATATAGAGCAGATATAAGAAATAGTGCAGAATCTGGTGTTAAAGCCCATACTTATAGATTAGGTGGAAATACTTGTTTAGCTGGTGATATTATTGGGGATTATTCATTTGATGAGCCATTAAAAGTAGGTGATAAAATAATTTTAGAAGACATGATACATTATACGATGGTAAAAACTACCACTTTTAATGGAATTAAGTTGCCATCTATTGCAATAAAAAAGGCAGATGATTGTTACCAAATTGTAAAAAACTTTGGTTATAATGAATATAAAGCAAGACTTTAATATTTAAAAGGTAATAAAATGGGACAAAAGCGAGTTATAATTGAAGATGAATTCAAAGAAGACGAAGAGATTGATACCCATGAAGATATAAAACATAAGTCAAAAAATTTTAAAAGAAAAAGAAAAGAGTTAAAACAAAAAGGTAAAAAAGTTCAAATCTGGGTAAAAAAAGAGACCTTAGAATACGAAAAAGAACTTACTTTACTTCAAATAGAATTATTAAAATTCCAAAATCATGTAAAAGATATGGGTTTAAAAGTTTTGATGATTTTTGAAGGAAGAGATGCCGCGGGTAAAGGTGGTACTATAAAAAGAATCACTGAGCATCTAAATCCCAGGGGTGCTAGAATAGTGGCCCTTGGGAAGCCAGGTGATATAGAAAATACACAATGGTATTTTCAAAGATATACACAACATTTACCTAGTGCTGGTGAAATGGTCTTCTTTGATAGGTCTTGGTACAACAGAGGTGGAGTTGAGCCTGTTATGGGATTTTGTACAACAGAAGAGCACCATGAGTTTTTAAGAGAAGTACCAGAATTTGAAAAGATGATTGTAAAATCAGGAATAATTTTGTTTAAATTTTATTTCTCAGTTTCAAAAAAAGAGCAAGCAAGAAGATTTAAAAAAAGAGAGATAGATCCTTTAAAACAATTTAAGCTCTCTCCTGTAGATAAAGAATCACAAAAACTTTGGGATAATTATACAACTGCTAAATTTTCTATGTTAATGGCTTCAAATACAGATATTGCTCCATGGACTGTTATAAGAAGTGACAATAAAAAACTGGCTAGATTAAATTGTATAAAATATATATTAACAAATGTAAACTATACTGATAAAGTTGAATCTGAATTATTAAATATAGACAAGAGTTTAGTAAATACGGGAACTCAAGAGATTGAATACATGGAAAAAGAGAATAAATTTGCAAAGGTATAATAGATGAATTTAAATGATTTTGAAAAAACAGATTACAATGGTTTATATGTTTCAAAAGTTGCTCATGTAACTTATGGAAGAAAATATGTAGCAAGATTTCAATATGATAAAAAACGATATGTAAAAGTTTTAGGCTATTCAAAAAAAGATAATATTACAAAAAGAGATGCTATTACCTTAATGAATAATTATAAAGATAGTATTGTTATTGCTCAGGAAGAAGCACCGAAGATTGAAGTTCTAAATGAAAATAAAACTATACTACCAGCTAAAGAATATGAAAAAGTAGTTTCTCAAAATAAAGAAATGAAAGACTTATTAGGAGATTATAAATCACTTGATAAAAATGTTATGAGAGATGGAATAAGAAAGATTTATGAACTTGAAGAGCTTAAACATTATCAAATAGAATTAATCAAACTTCAAGATTATTTGGAAAAAGAAAATAAAAGAATGATTATTCTTTTCGAAGGTAGAGATGCATCTGGAAAAGGTGGGGCTATAAGAAGAATCACTAGATATATGAATAATAAGCATTACAGAATAGTTGCCCTTGGTAAGCCTGATGATACACAAAGAAATCAATGGTTTTTCCAAAGATATATTCAACACTTTCCAACAGGTGGAGAGATGGTTTTATTTGATAGATCTTGGTATAACAGAGCAATGGTAGAACCAATTTTTGGATTTTGTACACAAGAAGAACATGAAATTTTTATGGAGGATGTTGTTAATTTTGAGCAAGATTTAGTAAGACAAGGAATGATATTAATTAAATTATATTTCTCTGTTTCTAAAGATGAACAAAAAAGAAGATTTGATAGAAGAATTGAAGATCCTCTTAGACAATGGAAATTCTCAGAAGTGGATATGCAAGCTCAAGATTTATGGGGTGAGTTTTCAGAAAAAAAATATGAAATGCTTAGACGAACTAATTCAAGAAGTGCACCATGGCATATTGTAAGAAGTGATGATAAATTTTTATCAAGAATTGAAGCCATGAAAATCATACTAAACTCTGTAGATTATGATGGAAAAAATTATGCTTTAAATTTTGAAGCAAATGATAAAATCAACATCTCTGTTCAAAGAGAGTTGATGCAAATGAGAAAATCAGCTAATTACTAATATTACCGACTCTGTAAAATAAACTGTGTAAACCGACCAGTTAACATTTAATCACTTTGTATATTTTTCCATAATTTCACTGAAAAATATGCAAAGTTGAGGATAAATTTCACTCCAATTTCTCGTACTACTTCTTTCCCATTTTACTTGAACCTCCTGCGTTGAAAGATATAACATTTTAAAAGCCGAATCTATTGTTGGGAAAGATCCCTTAGATTTAGTTTTCCTTTTGATATTTGAATTTAGTGATTCTATTGGATTTGTTGTATAAATTAGTGTTTTTATAGCTTGTGGATATTTAAAGAAAGTGGACAATTCATTCCAATTAGAAGTCCAAGATTGAGCAATATGAGGATACTTTTTACCCCAAATATCATTAAATTCAGTAAGTGCAAGTTGCGCATCTTCTTCTGTATTAGCTGTATAAATTGTTTTTAATTCTTTTGCAACTGTTTTTCTATCTTTCCAAGAAACATAACGTAAAGAAGAACGAATCTGATGAACAATACATCTTTGTATCTCTGCTTGTGGATAAACAGCTTGAATTGCTTGGTTAAATCCATTTAAACCATCTATAGCAAAGATAAGAACATCTTCAACACCTCTATTTTTTAATTCATTTAAAAGTGTTAGCCAATATTTAGAAGTTTCATTTTCACCTATCCAAATTCCTATAATCTCTTTTTTACCATCTAATGTTATACCTAGCATTAGATATGCTGCTATATTCTTAACAACTCTATCTACTCTTATTTTAAGTACTGTTGCATCCATAAAGATAATGGGATATATTGATTCCAAGGGACGATTTTGCCACTCTTTGGCTTTATCTAAAATTGCACTAGTTATATTTGATATTGTTTGCTCTGATAACTCATATCCATACAAATCATCAAGATGATGTTGAATATCTCTTACACTCATTCCTTTAGTATAAAGTGAAAGTATTAAATCTTCACTTCCTTTTAAAATTCTCTCTCTTTTTGGAACTAATTTAGGTTCAAATGTTCCATCTCTATCTCTTGGAATTGTCACATCTACTTCACCATATTTTGTTTTTAATGATTTTTTATTATGTCCATTACGATAGTTTGGATTATCTGATTCTTGATGTTTATCATAACCCAAGTGAGAAGTTAGCTCTTCTTCACTTGCTGTTTGTAGTGATTCTCTAAGAAGTGATTTAAATTCTTCTAAAATACCATCTAATGATACTTCTTTACCTTCTCTTATTTGTCTTCTTAATTCTTCTTTATTTAATATATTCATTTGTAAATCCTTGAATAAAATCTACTAGGTAAATTTTACCTAATAAATTTGTATTTTTGAATTTACACAGTTATTTTTACACTACCATATTACCAAGGAGATGAAGAACTATTTTCTGAATTGTTCTTTGTCTCAACCTTTTTTAGTAATATTGGGGTTCTTTGATTCTTAAGTAAATCAAGCCACTTTTTTTCTTCTTTATTTGATAATATATCCTCTTTTATATTAGCTTGACTTGCTTCTTTTTTATCTTGGCTATTTTTATTCTTTTGACTATTTTGTTCACCTTGATTTTTTTTATCTTTTTCATCATTTTGCTTATTATTTTTATCATTCTGTTTATTTTTATCTTCATTATTATTTTGTTTATTATTATTTTGTTTATTATTGTTACTGTTCTTATTATCATTTTTACCATTACCATTATTATCTTTGTTCTTATTATCTTTGTTATCTTTATCTTTGTTATCTTTATTGTTTTTATTGTTTTTATTGTTTTTATTGTTTTTATTGTTCATTGCATTTTTTACAATTTCTAAGTTTTCTTTTGTTTCTTTATCTTCTTTTATTTTTAAAGCTTTTTCATACATTTTTTTCGCATTTTCTAAATCATTTAATTTAACATAAGTATTTCCCATATTGTGAAGTTTTTTGAACTCCAACGCTTCATTACTAGTTGTTATATCTTTATATATATCTAAGGCACTTTTGTACTTTTTCTCTTTATACAAAGAATTTGCAAAATCATATTTACCTTCGTTTGTACTTATGAAGTCTTTAAATTTATTAGAAGCAGTTTTATAGTCTTTTTCATTATAAGCTTTTGTAGCATCTTTTATAGTATTAAAATCTAATAATGAAGCTTCTAAGTTAATATTTTGCAAAACTAATATAAATATAGATAATCTTACAAGTGATTTTATGCTTGGTAGTGATGAAAATGCAATCAAGAGTAAAATTAAAGCTAAGCATAAAGGATAATAAAATAGTTCAGTATAAGTTTTTTGTTTTTTTATTTGCATATTTATTTTATTTGCTTTTTTTGTAATATCACTTATGATTGAATTTATATCGTCATCATTAAAGGTATAATTTGTATATCCACCATCTGTATTTAAACTAAGTTTTTTTATACTTTCATTCAGTTTTACCATTGCAATATTACCTTCTTTATCATTTTCATACCCATCTTTTAATGGTATAGGAGTAGGTTTTTTTGTAGCGACTGTTATTATATAAATATTTTGATTATTTTCATTTGCATACTCAATTTCTTTTTTGTATTCACCTTCATTTCCACCATCTGTTAATAGAATTATGTTTTTTGATTTATAATCTTTTAGTAATTTATTTGAAGCTTCAAGTGCTGAAAATATGTTTGAACCATTATTTATATTTAAATTATAATCAAAGTTTTGAAGTAAAAAATTTAAAGAAGTAAAATCATTTGTAAGTGGTGATAATATAAATGATGATTGGCCAAAAATTATTACTCCTAGCGAGAGTTGATTTGGTGAATTAACAAGGTCTAGTACCTTTTTTTTTGCCATTTTTAATCTACTTGGAAATACATCTTGTGCAAGCATTGATTTTGATGCATCAATTGCAACAACTACAGGAATGACTTCTTGATTTATATTTTGTTCTTTTTCATTTGTAACAGGTCTAGCAAGGGCAATTACCATAAAAATAAGTGCTAAAAAAAGTAAAATATTTCTACTTTTTTTTGTTAAGTTAGAGTTTGGTATTGCAAGTCTATTTAAAACATCTTGATTAAATATTTTTTCAAATTTACTTTTTTGTGTAACGATTAAAAAAAACAATACTAATGAGGGAATTAACATCATTAAAAGTACATTAGGGTATAAAAATTGCATAAACACTCTTTTGTGTAGATTTATATAAGAAGCAATTTTAGTAAAGCCTTAGTAAAATTTAGATAAAATCGCTCAAAATAATTATATTGGAGAAAAGTTAATGGAATTTAACGCAAAAAGAGTTGATGAAGCTAATGCAGAAATAACTGCGACTATGAGTAAAGCTACAATCGACGCAAAAATGGACAAAATAGCTAAAGAAGCTGCAAAAACAATGAATATACAAGGGTTTAGAAAAGGTAAAGTTCCTGTAAATGTTGTTAAAGCTAGATATGGTGAAAAATTGTCTGAAGATGCAGCTAATGAAGTGTTAAGAGATTTATTACAAGAAGGATTAGCTAAATTAGAAATTGCGAATGATGAATTAATTGGTGAACCAGGTGTTAGTAAATTTGACAAAAAAGATAATGGTGATATTGATGTTGAAGTTAAAGTATCTTCTAAACCAAAATTTGATTTAGGTGATTACAAATCATTAATCCCAGCTGTTAAAGAGAAAAAAGTTGCTAAAAAAGATCTTACTGAAAGATTAGAAAATCTTGCAAAAGGTTCAGCTCCATTAGAAAAAATCAAAAGAAAAAGAATGGTAAAAGAGGGTGACTTCGCTGTTATTGATTTCGAAGGTTTTGTTGATGGTGTTGCATTTGAAGGTGGAAAAGCTGAAAAATACGCATTAGAAGTTGGTTCTAACTCATTTATTCCAGGATTTGAAGAACAAGTTTTAGGAATGAAATATGAAGAACAAAAAGATATCGTTGTAACTTTCCCAGAAACTTATCAAGCTAAAAACTTAGCTGGAAAAGAAGCTACATTTAAAGTAACTTTACATGAAATTCAAGAAAAAGTTGCTGCTGAATTAGATGATGAATTTGCTAAAAAAATGTTACCAAATGAAGAAGATGCTACAATGGATACATTAAAAGCAAAAATTGAAGAGCAAATGAAAACTGAATTAATGTATACATATTACAGAGAAGAGTTAAAACCTGCATATTTAGACAAATTAGTTGAAAATGTTAACTTTGCTTTACCAACAAGCGTTGTTGAGCAAGAAGTTAATTATGCTTTAAATAACAAAGTAAGAACAATGACAGAAGAAGAGATTAAAGAACTTCAAGAAAATGCTGAAAAAGTTGAAGCTATTAGAGATGAATTAAAAGCAGATGCTGAAACTTCAGTAAAAGCTACATTTATTGTTGATGCTTTAGCTGCTGCTGAAGGTGTTGAAGTAAATGATCAAGAAGTTACTCAAGTGATTTATTATGAAGCAATGCAAAATGGACAAAATCCTCAAGATGTTTTAAAACAATATCAAGATGCAGGTTATATGCCAGCTATTAAAATGTCTATGATCGAAGATAAAGTTTTAAATAAATTATTTGACGAAAAATTAGGTAAATAAATTAATAAATAGGAAAATTATATGAGTTATATTCCATACGTTGTAGAAAAATCTGGTAGAGGTGAAAGAAGTTATGATATTTATTCAAGACTTCTAAAAGATAGAATTATTATGTTAAGTGGAGAGATAAATGATCCTGTTGCTTCTACAATAGTTGCACAGTTGCTTTTCTTGGAAGCTGAAGATCCAGATAAAGATATCTATTTATATATAAACTCTCCGGGTGGAGTTATCACAAGTGGAATGTCAATATATGATACTATGAACTATATCAAACCTGATGTTTGTACTATTTGTATTGGACAAGCTGCTTCAATGGGTGCATTTTTATTAAGTTCTGGAGTAAAAGGGAAAAGATATTCTTTACCTAACTCTAGAGTTATGATTCATCAACCATCAGGTGGAGCACAAGGTCAATCTACTGATATTCAGATTCAAGCAAAAGAGATTCAAAGAATGAAAGATACTCTTAACCAAATGATTGCTGAACAAACAGGTCAACCATTAAAAGTTATTGAAAAAGATACAGATAGAGATAACTTTATGAGTGCAGAAGAAGCTTGTAAATATGGATTGATTGACGAAGTAATTACAAATCACAAGTAAGAAAAATAATGGTAAGAGAAGTAATAACTTATCCAAATAAGTTACTTAGAACAAAATCAAAAGATGTGGAGAAGTTCGATGATGAACTTCACACTCTTTTAGATGATATGTATGAAACTATGATTGCTCAAAGTGGTGTAGGACTTGCTGCAATTCAAGTTGCAGTTCCACTTAATGCCCTTATTATTTTGATTCCCGATGAAAATGATATTCAAGCAAAAGACTCTTTAATAGAAGCAATAAATCCAAAAATAACTCATAAAGATGGTGTACAAGTTTTTACAGAAGGTTGTCTTAGTGTTCCTGGATTTAATGAAGATGTTAAAAGAGCACAACATATAATCGTAGAGTATCAAGATAGATTTGGAAATCATCATAAAATAGAAACTGAAGACTTTTTTGCAGTTGCTTGGCAACATGAAATGGATCACCTTGAAGGTCACCTCTTTATTGAAAAACTTTCTTTAATGAAAAGAAAGAAATTTGAAAAAGAGTATAAAAAATTCCAAAAAGGTAAATAAATTACATTAAAATTTATATAAAATTACATATAATAAACTAAATAGTTATTATATGGATTTTATATGAAAATAATTAAAAGTGCTACATTAGAGTCATTAGATGCGATATGTGTGGATGTTGAGGCAACATTTACAAAAGGATTACCCAGTTTTTCAATAGTTGGGCTTGCAAGTTCTTCTATTCAAGAATCAAAAGATAGAGTTAAATCTGCTCTATTAACAAATGATTTTAAGTTTCCACCTAAAAAAATCACTATAAATCTTTCTCCTTCAGATATAAATAAAAATGGTACCCATTTTGATTTATCAATTGCCTTACTTGTTGCTTTGTATGATACAAAAGTAAAGTTTGATGATTTTTATATTTTTGCTGAATTAGCACTTGATGGAACACTAAAAGAGAATAGTTCTATTTTCCCTTCCATATTATCTTTAGCAAAAAAAGTTGATAAATTAAGTGTATTAGTACCAAAATCTATTGAAGATAAAATTGCAATGATACCTAATATAAGTGTATATAGTGCCAAGAATTTAAATGATGCAATTATGTTTTTTAATTCAAAAGAGAAAGAAAAATATAAAGTTCCACAATATAAAATGTCCTGTGACACTTTATTTATAAACAACAAACAATTTTATTATAATAAAAAGTATGAGTTAAATTTTTCAGAGGTAAAGGGACAAAAAGTAGCAAAAAGAGCAGCTTTAATTGCTGTAAGTGGTAACCATAATGTAATATTTGAAGGAAGTCCTGGTTGTGGTAAGTCTATGATAATAAAAAGATTACAATATATCATGCCACCCCAAACAGTGGAACAAATACTTGAAAAGGCAAAATTAGATTCTTTAAATCTAATCGAACCAAATTTTGATGCAAGTACAGTTTTTAGGTCCCCACATCATACTTCAACAAGAGCTTCAATATTTGGTGGAGGTACAATTAATTCTAAAATAGGAGAAATTGCTCTATCAAATAATGGAATACTTTTTTTTGATGAGCTCCCACATTTCCCAAAAGCAATACTTGAATCCATGCGAGAGCCTTTAGAAGATAATAAAATATTAATTTCAAGGGTAAATTCAAAAACAAATTATGAAACAAAGTTTTTATTTGCTTGTGCTATGAATCCGTGCCCTTGTGGCAATTTATTAAGTGATACAAAACAATGTAGATGTAATGAGTTGGAAATCACTAGATATAAATCAAAGTTTTCTTAAATTTAATAAAAAAGTATAACTAGTAGATTATTATGTACTTTACAATTGTATTAAAATTATGTAGAATAGATTTATGGGTCAAAAAAAATCATTAAATATCAGTATTGAAGACATACCTGAACCTGGAGTGTCTCAACCTCATTTTGATAAATTAAATTCTGAGTTTGCTCAGGAGCATTATGGTACATACATAATCTATAAAACAGATAGAAATAATAGTGAATCTCATACTAGAACTTATGTAAAATACTCAAATGGTATTAAATTCAGAAAAATGCTATTATCTGAAAAGAAGCTATTTAATAAAGAATCAATGCTTTTAAATTATAAAAAATCAAAACACTCTTTAATAGATATTTATCCTGAATATGAACTGTTCATTAAAGATACAATTGTAAAAGTCATACCTGAAAACTTAACTAGAATATCTGGAATTAACTATTTAAAAGGCTTATCGGCTTTTTTAAAAGTGATTAGGACTAAAAATATTCCTTTAACTAAACTTTGCGATATAAAATCAGAATATCAAAATATTGTATGGCAAAGTTTAGAGATTATAGGTTCACAATATGAGAAAAAGTCTCTTTACACATTTTTTAACGCAGTATCCAATTATTTAGATGGTTTTTTATTTCAAAATAAGCTTTCATCTAAATCAACTAAATCAAGGCTAGGGTTACCAACTACTACATTATTTCAAATTGATTATTATTGTTGTCAGGAAATAGAATATAATTTAAAAACATTTAAAGAGACACAAAAGTGGATATTAGAATATAAAGAAATGGATCAGCTATTTAGTTTAGAAAATCTCGCATACACTTATTATAAAGGGTATGAGGTTAATAGAATAAATCAAAGAATGATGATATTGAAATTAGCAGAAAAGTTATATGGAGTTCAACTTAATTCATGGAAAGATAGAAGGCGTTCCAATAAAAAGACTGTTTATGAATATATATCAGATAATCAAAGAAGACAACATATGGAATTGTTGGAAATATCAAAGAATGGGTTTGACATAGTGATTACCAATGAAAAATTATGTTTATTTTGGATTTTAGAGTGTATTCCAAATCCATTATGCTTAGATTTAGAACATGAAGTCTATGGAGATATTGTAAATTGGCAAAAATTGTTTTTTATTGCTGAACCATCAATTAATCTTGATAAGCTTCGTAGTAGGCTTTATCCTACTATTCAAAAAGTATACCCTTTATTTCTACTTTTATTAATTCGTTTGGGTCTAAATGATGATGTATTAAAAACATGGTCTGTATCTTTAAATAAAGATAATAAATATTTATTAGGAGAAGATTTAGGCATAGTGACAATTATTAAAGGTTTAAAAAGTAAAAGCAATGATATTCAATGGACTCCTATTAAGAAAAAATCAGATACTCAAAAGTATATAGATTTTTATCAAGAGTGGCTTTCACCAATTTATGAGAAATCTGATTCAAGTTACTTTTTTCAATATGCAAAGTTAGGAGCAAAAAAAGAGTATGCCTATATTAGAACTAACTCATTACGTTCAGCTAGAAAATCTGAGAATTGGTTTTTTAAAAAATATAAAATATATATGCCAGATAAAACAAGAGTTGAATATATAGACCATAGGCAACCAAGGGTAAATAAACAGTTTAACGATTATATAAAAGGTTTAGATGAATGGGAACGACAATTTAAAAAAAGTCACAATAGTATTGACACACAACTTCATTACGACAACATGGATGAACGAAAAATAGTCCAGCGTAACAAATTAGGTAAAGTACTTAATTTAGCTGAAGGAATTTTTAGGGGAACAATTTCATCTGAAGATAATAAGAAGTTAAAAGTATTTGATGGTTTATTATCCGATTGTTGTGATCCTAAGAACCCTACATATATAGGTGCTCAAAAACTTAATTCGAATGAGGTTTGTTCTGATTGGTTTATGTGTTTGGTTGGATGTGATAAAAGTATTGTCGATTATAAAATTCATGGTCCTGCGATTATGGCACATTTTGAATTTATAAATGAACTCAAAGAAAATTTAACTGATGAAATTTGGAGAAAAGAATATGGGTTACATTTTGATGTAGCCGAAGAAATTATAGAAGAGAAAATGACACAAGATGAGCGTGAATATTGTAAAGGTAAAAAGGATGACTATTATGATGTTGTAAGGATGCAATTTAAAAGAAAGCGAACTTTCAAAGGCATACAAAATGTTGGATAGAATAGTTTTAGATAAACTTTTAGAATGTCATTTAGAAGAAGATATAGTCAGACTTTTAAAAGATGAAGTATTTCCTAAATCAAAAAATTCAAAGTTTACAGATAATGTTCTACAGTTTAAAGGCAATTCTGGAGAGTATGTAAATGTACATTTAGGTCTGGATGGTATTAATAATATTATATGTAGATTAATATTATTATTAAAACTACATGGACATATGGGGATTATTCCTAAGAATTCGGGAGTTAGAGCATATGCGACTGCAATATCTTCAATTGTTCGAAAGTTATCATCAAAAAAATCTATAGTTGATATTACATTCAATGAGTTCATAAAGTTTGTAGTTCAAAGAGAAAAAGAAGTACAAGCAAAATCTGTTAAAGAAGAGATTAGAAAAATTTATGATTGGATTATTATAGCGAATCCTTTGCTTCCTCATATATGTAGATTAGATGAAAGGCTTTTGATTGGCGATGAAAATATTGATAGAATAAATGAAAAAGCTTCAAGAGATCATATCGACTATACAAATGGATTTGGTGGACATGAGAGTAAAGTATTTCCATTGAAAGATACAATAATAATAATGAAAAAAGCATTAAATTATGTAGATCATTATGCAGATGAAATTATTTTATGTATTCCTCCATATTTGCAAAGAAAAGATATGATTAATGTATATCAAGAAAGAAAATATTTAGTAACTTGCATAAAAGATATAAAACATACATTTCAAGAACCTAATCTCAAAACTCTCCAAGATGATTCCAATAACTTTGCAGCACATAAAGTTAGTAATCCTGCCCAGAGAGTATTAAAATCTATTAAGTTACTTGAAGCAGCATGTATATTTATTGCACTATCTTTAACTGGATATAGAGCAAATGAGTTTCTTAAATTACAGCGTTTTCCAGAGTTTAGACAAGAAGAATATGACTATCTTGTTCGTCATATAACTAAGACTTCTTTTGATGAAGGTGGTGAAGAAATTGAAATGCCGATTCCATCAGCAGCAAAACAAGCAATCGAAATCTTGTCTAAACTAGCATCTTTTCAAGATAACATGAATAAAGGCAACTTGCTAAATGTTTCTTGGGAAAATCTTGATGTAGATAAGGTAACTTCACCTTCTCAACGTTTATTACTTTCTATTCAATATTTTTGTAAGGATAATAATCTTCCTTCTCCTACACCTCATATGACACGGCATACAATGGCATTTTTAATTACATATTTAAGTGAAGGAGATAGTTTGGAGTTAGCAAGATTATTTTTATGTCATAAGTCTATAACTATGACCTTACGCTATCTTGGACATTTTAATACTGTATATAAAGATGCAATGAATGATTTTGAAAATAATGAAGCAAGACATCATGCTAAATATATTGCAGATGAAATTAGACAAGGTCATAAGTTATATGGGAAAAGTGGTGAAAAAATTATGAAGGCACAGTTTACTGGTAAATATGTTGAAGAGTTTGCAGATCTATTAGAAACTGGATTAATTGAGATGGTAGAGTTATCTCAATTTGTTATATTAAATACACCATATTGTTATTGTATACATGATAAGTCAATGACAAATAACATGCCGTGCCAAAGAGGCTTAGACATAGATAATTTTGATACATGGAGAGGAGTAATCCCATTTACTGGACGATGTAAACCTGCCTCTTGTAGTAATGCAGTATTTACTGAAGAAGATGTAGCTTTAATGCAAGCTAATCAATTATATAATTCAATACCTAAGGAGTTTTTAGAAAGAGTATCAAATAATCTTTATTTTGTAAATAATGATGTATTAGAAGAACTTGACTTATCAATGGAGAGTATTGTTTATAAGTATAATAAAGATCAAAATGAAAAAGGTGAGGAGTGAGATGCCAACTTTACAAGAATATGAAAAAGAATCTAAAAGAAGAGCATTGCAAGATGCTGTCAATACTCTTAAGAAGATGCCAACTTTTAAGAAAAATCTGCTCACTCAATCTGCTGTATGTAATCTTGCTAATCAAAGTGAAGAGGCAAAGCAATGGGTAAAACCAATTTCAGTTCAAACTCTTAAAAGTGACAACCCTAAAGGACTTGGTTATGAAGCACGTAATCAAATTATTGATTTTAAAAAAGAATATACGTTATTGAAACAATCTTCCAATAAACAATTAGTAGAAAAACTTGAAGATAAAGATGAAGATAATGATAAGTTACTAACTCAGATTGTTCAGCTTCTAGATAATGAGATAAAGTTAAAGAAAGAGATTCATCAACTAGAAGTACTTTTAAAACGTAAAGATGATGAGATTATTTCTCTTCGAAGAAGATTAGAAGAGAGATATTGAATGGGTTGGAAAATAAAAACTATTAGACACCCTTCAATTTTTAATAGAGATATAACACTTATATTGAAAGATGGTTTAGTTCATATGCCCTCTGCTAGATTTTTAATCAAAGAAGCAAGAGAAGGTGGTAGAAAAGGACAGATTGGAGGTCGCACAACACATCTACAAAAAGCTAAACAATTAAGAGAGCTTTTTTATCATCTTGAAGAAATGGGGAAAAGTTGGGATAATACTCTAGAAGTACATATTGAATCAATTCGTAATAGTATGCTTCATTGGGACAAGAATGGTAACCCATTGAAATCTGAGATAAATAAAAAGTCATATAAGAAAATTAAAAATGATACTATGAATACTAAATTATCTGTATGGTTTAAGTTTTATAAATATATGGATCAAATTAATGAACCTCATAATGTAGTATTAAGTATAAAGAAGAAAAGAGCATATGTACCAATAAATAATAGTCTTCTTGGACATCTACAAATGAGATATGAACCTAAAACTATTGAAATTTGGAAACTTCTTGTAGCATCTTCACCTAAATTAAAGTTTTATAAATCTATTACTCGTAGAGAGTTTAAATCTTTATGTAATAAGCTAACTAAAAAAGATGTTGTGTTTGATTTAATTGTTAGATTAATGGGTGATACTGGTCTAAGAGTAGAAGCAGCAAATAACATTAGTCCAGGAGTTTTTAGAAGTTATTTTAGGTATTTTCATAGTGGCAAAGGTTTAGAGAGTAGAGTTCCTTTGACTTATACAGCGAAAGGTAAAAATGAACCAGTTGAGTGCAATATAACTTTACATTTAATATCAGAAATTCAGAAAAAATATTTATCTTCACTGTATATTAGAAGATTAAAAAAGTATAAGATTTATTGTAAAAAGAAAAACATTCCTTATGACAATAATACTATGTGGATTCTTTCTGACGGTAGACCTGTCAATTATAGTGACATTTATAAATCAATAAGAACGACTTCAGAAGAACTTGGACGAGTTATTAAGCCTATATCAGCTCATTGGTTACGTCATAGTTTTGTTGTATGGAAAATTCTTGAATATAAAGAACGAAACCCTGGATTTAAAATTACTGTTGCTAATGCAAGTTCAGAAGTAATGCTTTTATTACAAAATGAATTAGGGCATGCAAGTCCCCAGACAACACTTAGATATTCTTGGACAGTTTTTCAAATAGAAGAACTTGAAAGATTAGAATTAGAACGAGAACCAAGTCATAGTTATGATGGAGTGCTAATGACTTATCAGTTATTTAGAAAAGACGAATATGCTCAAGAGATAGTTAGAGAGGTGGCAAAAAATGAATATGGTTCATCATTTAAAGAAGTAATGTTTGACCCCTTAAGATATGCACTAAAAAGAGGTATTGCGATAGATACCATATAATAAGTTGATAAGGCATGTAAATAAATGTCAATTATAACTAAATATACTATATTCCAATTCAAAATGCTACAAATATTAAATTGAGTATCTTACTTTTGTTTTTTATGTCTTAATATTTAGAGGCATTATATATACTGCAAGAGAGAATGAAAATGTAAAATGTATTTGTAATCCTTTAGGCGTTGGTGAGTTTTTAACAGATGAAAAAGAAGTTAAACAAATTGAAATCAATAAACATTAAGAACACAAAATATTTTAATTAATGAGTTTTGTGCATTTGCTACATAATATGAGATTGTTCAGAGTTTTGTGTCAGCAACTGATAGTTCCTAGAATTTTAGCATAGTTAATCTTGCTTAGCTTAATTTGTGCCGAAAAGTACAGTTTATTGAACTTTCAAATACTAAAGAACTATATCAATATCTTACTATTTATTATTCTAGATATTTGTTATAATACAGAATGATTGATTTACTGAATAAAACATTTATAGAAAGTGTTCAAAATACAAATGAAAACTATAATAAACATTTTCATAATACATACTCTATTGGATTAACATATAGTGGTCTTATAAAAGTAAAATATGCAAATAAAACTGTTGATTCATATGAATACACAGTTAGGGTAACTAACCCCGGAGATGTTCATAGTGCAGAAGTGAAGAGTTTAACACATGCAAGTTTCTGCCCAAAGGTTGATTTAGTAAGTAAAGTCTATGAAGATATGTATGGAGAACGTAAAATACCCTTTTTTGAAAACTATTTAGTAGAAGATCAAACTCTTTTTTTCAAACTACATAACTTTTTTTGTTCATATTTTGAGAAAAAAGACTTTTTAGACATTGAAACAAAACTTATTGAAGTCATATCATATTTAATTGAAAATCACACTATTTCTACAAAACCTTATATTGATATATTCTCAGACAAAAAAATTGTAAAAGACACTTATGAATTTATCAATGATTCAATTGATATGAATTTTACTCTTGATGACTTAGCTTCAAATGTAGGATTAAGTAAATACCATTTTATAAGAATGTTTAAAAAAGTATTTGGATTAAGTCCATATGAATTTATACTAAATGAAAGAGTTAATAGAGCACATGAACTTATTCAAAAAGGCATGAGTATTAGTGAAGCAAGTTTTCAAGTTGGATTTACTGACCAATCACACTTTACTAAAAATGCTAAAAAGTTTTTTGCACATACTCCTTCTTACTTGAAAAAAAACAGCAATATCTTACTATAAATTAAATCCCTAAAAAATATATACTCCTAATAAAAAAGGTATATTGTGAGAAATTACTTTAAAACTAATCTTGGAATTATATATATTGCACTTTGCATTATTCTTTGGTCTTTAATACCAACTGTTGCAAAGTTAGCACAAAATGGACTCGACCATCATCAATATCTGTTTTATTCCTCAATAGTGTCATTTTTATCAATATTTGTAGTATCACTATTTCAAGGTAAATTAAAAGAGATACTTACATATTCAAAGAAAGTAATGATAGTTTTATTTGTATTAGGTTTTTTAGACTTTCTATACTATTTACTTTTATATTTTGGATATAAACATGCAAATGGGTTAGAAGTTTTAGTTATTCAATATATGTGGCCAATATTTATTGTATTTCTATCATTAATCATTCTAAAAGAAGATTTAACAATAAAAAAACTACTTTCAGTAGTTCTTGGTTTTATTGGCGTAAGTTTAGTAATTACAAAAGGTGATTATGCAAGTTTAGACTTTTCACAAATAGATGTTTTATTAATTGTAATGATTGGGGCAATTGCATTTGCACTATTCTCAGTATTAAGTAAGGTTGTAAAAGTAGATGCAACAAATGCAGTGATGATTTATTTTTTTTCTGCTGTTTTATATTCAATTATTACAGTTAGTTCATATTCAACATTTATAATTCCATCAGGAAAAGATTGGATTAGCATTTTAATCAATGGTGCATTTATTAATGGTATTTCATACCTATTTTGGATAAAAGGACTTCAGATATTTGATACATCAAAAATTGCGCCATATTTATTTATTACACCAATATTAGCAGCATTCTTTTTGATTCTATTTTTTGATGAACCAATTTTAACAATATATTTAGTAGGTTTGTTCTTTGTGATATTTTCAGGTTTAATCAACAGTATTAAATCTAAGTCATAAAATTAAAAAATACTTACTTTTTGAGCAGTTTTTACCAATAAAAAGCTTTTCTCAAAAAGACTTGAAATTTAGAACATTCTCCAAAAAGAACAGTTTGTTGAACTTTTTGCAGCCACTTGTAAATAAACCCTTCT
>TARA_R110002033_G_scaffold153967_1_pt1 | contig 23292 bp, 24 predicted proteins | sample TARA_R110002033 | Tara Oceans TARA_R110002033 (sample SAMEA4397051) | marine metagenome | biome: Polar Biome; feature: [SRF] surface water layer (ENVO:00010504); material: water (ENVO:00002006), including particulate matter (ENVO:01000060) such as... | depth 5 m
GCCTGGCAGGCAAGAGGTCACCGGTTCGACTCCGGTATTCTCCACTCAAGAAACACAGGGCTTCCAAGAGATTGGGAGCTTTTTTATTTTCCCTAAAATTGAAAAAAGGCTCACTTTAGGCTCACTTTTTCTTTTTAACAGAACTTTAACTATTTCATACTCCATTTGATATTGTTTATTATCGTTTAATTGAAGATTTTAAGATTGCATGAAGATGCAGCCTAAAAATTTAGGGTTCAATCAATGTCTTGAAAATTATTTAGTTTGCACTTGCCTTTACCTTTTCGATAAGAAATCTAATTTTTATACCAGTCAAAATTTTAACAATATACAATCGATGTACTTTAAATATAATTCACTGGACTTATCCATTTCTCGGCATATATTTTAATTAACCCGCTAATTTGGATCAGTTATTTTGAATTTTTTACACAACATTGTTTTATTTCCTACATTTATTGTATCTTTTTACAGGTTAATTCCAATTGTTCCTTTTTTCTCCCCGTTAATTATTCTTGGTCCATACCATCCAAGAATCATATTTACTGTTAAATGCGATAATTACGAGCTAAGTGTAGTACATGTAAAGAATATTCAAGACTAATCGGTCTTCATTTATAAACCATCTTCAAAGCCTAAAATTCCATCTGAATTTTTGGGTTATTTTGAGATATTGTAATTGGAATACAGATGATGTTTGGTACCAACCATTTTCCGAATTACCGACAGCTCGATCAAATGGATTGTGGGCCAACATGTGTCAAAATCATTGCCAAACATTATGGAAAGGAATACAGTTTAGATTATCTCAGACAGATTTCAAACTTACGAACGGGTGGTGTATCCTTGGCCGGAATATCTGAAGCTTTGGATGCCATAGGATTCGATACTGTCGGAATACGAGCTGACTTTGTAGAGTTGGTAAAGGATGTTCCGCTACCTGTCATAGCCCATTGGGAGAATAAACATTTTATAGTAATCCATCGCACCACCAAAAATTATATTTATGTATCCGATCCCGCTATTGGATTGGTAAAATATGGCTACGGAGAATTTGTTGAGAAATGGGTTGGAAGACAACATGGTAAGGGCATTCTTTTACTTGTTGAGCCTAATCGACAATTCCCCAATCCTCAGGAAGAGGGTACTTCTCCATTAGGGTTAGAATATCTTTATCATTACCTAGTGCCCTATAAAAATTATATAGGTCAATTGTGCCTTGGTCTAGTGCTAGCCACGATAATTCAATTATTACTTCCGTTTCTTACCCAAAGCCTTGTAGATTATGGCATAGATTATGAGAATATAGGTTTTATCTACCTAGTGGTGATAGCCCAGATTTTTCTTTTTTTGACACGACTGGCATCTGAAATTATCCGGGACTGGCTCTTGTTGCATATGTCTACGCAAATCAACATTGCCATGATTTCAGATTTTCTGGATAAATTGTTACTTCTGCCCATTACCTATTTCGATTCGAAGACCAAAGGCGATTTTATGCAGCGAATCTATGATCATCATCGAATTGATGAATTTTTAGGTGGTCGTTCCCTTTCCATTGCCTTCGATCTCTTCAGCATACTGGTCTTCGGATTGGTGTTAGGTTACTTCAATGCTGATGTTTTGTTGATTTTTATGATAGGAACATTCCTATTTGGGTTTTGGACGCTATTGTTTTTAAAGAGAAAAGCCTTCTTGGATCATAAACTGTTTAACCTGAACAGACAAGATCAATCACTTTTAATTCAATTGATATCTGCAATTAGAGAAATTAAGCTCAATGGATCTGAGCAACGGCGGAAATTGGAATGGAAAAAGGTTCAGGCAAAGTTGTACCATTTAAAAACCAATATTTTAAAAGTTGATCAAGTACAGCTAAAGGGAGGCCTTTTGCTAAATGAAATGACCAGTATTCTAATAATATTTTGGTCTGCAAAGGCAGTGGTTTTTGGGGAGATTACGCTAGGGACCATGTTGGCCATACAGTTTATTGTTGGTAGCCTTTACATACCAATTTCCAACACTTTGGATTTTATAGTAGGATTACAGCGTGCCACTCTGTCCCTTAAGCGTCTGTCCGAAGTCCATTCCCGGCATATTGAGGCTTCTCAAGTTGATAGTACTAATATCATAGAACCAGGAGATATTGTCATTTCCAATGTGGACTTTGGATATGGAGAGAGTTCCTTAAAAAAGGTTTTGGATGATCTATCTATCATCATACCCAAGGGAAAGACTACGGCTATTGTCGGGCAAAGTGGATCAGGAAAAACAACCTTATTGAAATTATTGCTGAAATTATATGAACCTAAAAAGGGTAACATTAAAATAGGAGAAGAGCATTTGAAATTTGTAAATGCTAAAAAGTGGAGGGAACATTGTGGCGCAGTTCTTCAGGATGGCAGTTTGTTCAATGATACTTTAGAAAGGAACATAACCGAATCAGGAGGGAACAAACCTACAAATAGGAAACGTTTGATAGAAGCTGCGGCTATTGCAAATCTTACCGACTTGGTAGAAAATCTACCCCTAGGGTATGATACCCTAATTGGCGAACATGGCGGTATACTAAGTGGAGGCGAAAAACAACGCTTGCTAATTGCGCGGGCTATTTATAAAAATCCAGACTATATCTTTTTTGATGAGGCAACAAGTGCCTTGGATGCCGAAAATGAGAAGGTCATTTCAGAGAACCTAAAATCTTTCTGTAGGGATAAGACCGTTGTAATTGTTGCTCACCGACTTTCCACGGTACGCAATGCTGATCAGATAATAGTCATGAACAATGGAAAGATTGTGGAAAAAGGTTGCCATCACGAGCTCATAGAGTTGCAAGGAAAATATCATGAACTAATCGTAAACCAATTATAGGTCTTATGAAAGACTACGGCATGTACATATACGAGGAGGTAGTTTACTTAAAAAGAGAGCCCAACAGGATATTAAGATGGGGTATAGTTTTAGTATTCGGTTTTTTTGTCTTTGCAATTGGGTTTGCTTACTTATTTTCCTATAACGAAAGCATAGAGGCATCGGTGATATTGACTACCACTGAACCTCCAGTACATATAAGGGCAAAAAGAACGGGAAGAGTGTTGGAAGTGAATTTTGAAGCGGGAGATATTGTTGCCAAGGGTGCAGTTTTAGGTGTAATTGAAAACACTGGGGATGTGAAAGATATTATCGCACTAAAAGAAAAACTTTCAGAGGTATATCCCCTGGTTATGAATTTAAAGTCCTTGTCAGATCAATTTCCAAGTCATCTGAGGTTAGGCAGTCAAATCCGTCCTTTTTATAATAGATTTCTAAATGCTTACCGCAACCTAATTTTTTATAATGCCTTTGGTAATGAGGCTTTGGAGGAATCACAATTACAACAACAGCTTATAGGGCAAACCAAAAGCATTGAAAACAAAATAAAAGAAATTAATGGCATACAACGTGATCTTGAGATTGCCAAAACCGACTTTGATCGTTATCAGGACCTTTTCAATAAAGGAGTGATATCCATGCAGGATCTTGAAAATAAAGAAATTGGATATTTGAAAACCGAAAGGGAATATGGCACCCAAGAACAACAATTGAGCCAATTGCGGCTAGGGCGCGCAAGTACTCGAAACCATAAAATGCAGTTTGATAATTCCCGTATAAAAAATGAGGGTATTTATAGTTCCAAGTTGGAGTTGGAGCAAGAGGAGCTAATTTCTGCCTTAAACGAATGGGAGGAACAGAATCTTTTGAAGAGCCCTATACCAGGTCGAATCTCTTTTTTCGAGGTTTGGGGCAAACATCAAAACATAAAAGAAAATCAAGTGGTATTTACAGTGGTCCCGAAAGGGAGCCAAGAGCTGTTGGGCAGGTGTCAAGTGCCTATTCGCAACTCTGGAAAAATAAAACCGGGGCAACGTGTCATTATAAAATTGGAAAATTACCCATATAGAGAATGGGGCACAATCGATGGAGAAGTGAAAATAATTTCGGAGGTACCCACTAAAGGTGAAAACGAGGGCTATGTGGTGTATGTACAGATTATGGATCTCGTAACATCATATGGAAAGACATTGGAATTTAAACAGGAGATGATTGGAAGTGCGGAAATAGTTTTAGAGGAAATTACACTTCTTGAACGAATTTTTTATCAGTTCAGACACCTGTGGTCACAAACGAAATAATGATGGTGGTTAGCGTAAAATATCGAATCCTAGGATTAGACCTTATGATAGGTTCGGTATTGTTATGTTCTATTTTAACATTGTCTTTTGCTCAGGAAGCCGTAACGCCTCAGAATACACTTTTTTGGGATGAGGATTATTTGTTAAGCAGGAGCTATGAAAGTCTTATGGATATGGAAGATGAGGCTTATGAGAACAAATCTCTACAAAGGCTTCGAGTTCTCACAGAAGTGCATGCCCGTAAAGCTAAAAATGAGGCCAATTCAATAGAATTGGCCAATGCTTATTATTATAGAACCATTATTGAGGAGCCCGAACTGGCAGTTTCCTATGCTGATTCGATTATTCTAGCGACCAAGAATAGTGACCATTCAGAACATCCAACCTTTGGCTATATTCTTAAGGCAATTATCTATTATGATAAACGGGATTATCAATTGGCAATGCAAAATTATATAACCGCATATAACCATGCGGTGAATAAAATGAATTTAGAGGACCAAATTACCTGCTCTATGGCCATTGCTGCCATACGCAACCTTAATGGTCAGCCACATGCAGCAGCAGATATTTATACCAGGACGTTGAAATTAATGAAAAAAGAGAAAGATTATGAACATGCATATTACGAAGATTATATGATGCTGATGTACAACCTTTCCTTGGCACACCTACGATTGTCCCAGTTGGACTCCTCACGCCTGTATTATAATGCAGGCCTAAAAAAGGCAATAATAAATAATGATAGCATGGAATATCGTGATTTCGTACTGGTAGGAGCGCAGTTGGATTACTATGGGAATGATCTTCAAAAAGCTAAAGATACTTTGCTAAAATATACCCATCTGTTGAATGGAAATAGCCGGGCCATGAAACTTTATTATTTAGGGAAAATTGCCCAACAATCTGGAAACAATAACTTGGCCATTCGCTACTTTCAACAGATCGATTCAATTATAAAGGAAACCAATAAACCATTTGATGCCATTAAAGATGTATATCAACAATTGGTTATGCATTATGGATTAAATGATGATCAGCAACGGGAAATTGAGTCCATCGAAAAGTTGATCTATTTTGACAGTTTGATGACAACTGAGCAAAAAGGAATTATTCAACAGGCTACGGTAGCATATGATCTTCCCTATTTGAAACAACAAAAGAAAAGGGCAGAGGCACAGCTTAAGGCTAGAAGTTCCATGAATCTAGTATTGGGTATAATGACAGGACTAGCCTTTTTGGCCGGACTATACTTTTATGTCAGGGCCAGAAAGACCAAAAAAATAGTAAGAAGACTGTTGCAAGATTCCAAGTCGGATAGATCTTCTACTAAAAAGGTAGGAGCCCACACAAATTCGGTTCCTGAAGATATCCGGAATGACCTTCTATTGAAATTGGAGGCATTTGAAAAGTCCGACCTTTATTTGAGCAAAGATTTGGATATGGCCCAATTGGCTCAAGATATGGACAGTAATACTACTTATTTGTCCACAATTGTAAATCATTACAAAGAAATGAGTTTCCCCAATTATTTAAAAGATCTAAAAATTACCTACGCAATTGAAATGCTTTCCAAGGATCCCCAACTCTTGAAATACAATTACCAGGGATTAGCCGACACCTTTGGATTCAAAACAGGGGAATCTTTCTCTAAAGCATTTTATGCCAAGACGGGGGTATATCCTTCCAAGTTATTGAAGGAACTAAAGAATAGAGAAAATGCACGTCATTTATAAATGGTGGTTTATGTTATCTGGAGTATATGTAAAATCGGACTAACTTGGTTTTACACAATTATTTGTTAATCTATAAATTCAATGTCATGAGAAAAAAAATGGAAGATTACAAGAAAAGAGCTTTAAAGTCACTTACCAAAATCAAGGGAGGTGTAGATGGACCTATAGATACGGATAAAATAAAAAGGCCAAAAAGAGGGCACAGAGATTAAAGCTAAGATATAATTTAAGATCAGGGACCATTTCTACCGGTCTTAACTTTCTATGTTGAAATGCGAAAATTATGGTAAGACCAACATTATTATTTTGTGGACTATTTTGCTTCTTACTTTCATGTAGCCAAAAGAAGGCTATGGCCACATGGAAGTATCCTGAAATTTCCTCTACACCTGAGGTTCAAGACTACTTTGGAACAACAGTAATAGATAGTTACCATAATCTAATGGATCTAGAGGATAGCCTTGTGCAGAACTGGTTCAAGGCCCAAGATTCCTTGGCGGAATCATACTTTTCAAACAATGACCTTACCACCCAATTTAAAGATCGTTTCCATGAATTGGAAGGCAGGACAAGCGGTGAGGTCCGCATGATAAGAACTGATGAAAAAGGAAATTACTACTATTTGCGCTATGATGAAGCCAAGGATACTGATGTACTTTTTTACAGGGAAAAGGGGGGCAGATTAGAAACGGAACTTTTTGATCCAAACAGCTATACTAACGAAGAGCAAAATATAAGTTATTTGGAACCCTCCTATGATGGCACAAAAATAGCTATTGGCTTCGACCCACAGGAGGAATTTACCTCTACAATTGCATTTTATGATGTGATAAACAAAAAGTTCTTAAAGGACAAAATAACCCATATAAATCCGGATTTTGGTGAAATTGAATGGCTACCAGATAGCTCTGGGTTCATCTACCTTTGTTTTCCTGTTGTTCAAAAATCCGATTCCAATTACAAAAGACACTCGTTTTCTGTTATCCATTATTTAGGAGATAATCCTGAAAAACGCACCCCAATCTTTGGTTGGGATAAGACCTTGGAAATAGCATCTGATTATTATCCTAAAGTAAAAATAGGGTCGAGTTTGGACTCCTATATTATTGGGTATGCTGCAACATCTGGAATTTTTTATGATAGCTTTATTGCCAAGGTGACAGATGTAAGGCTTGGCAAGCCCAAATGGAAACCGTTTTTTAAAGCATCCGATAAGATTTATTACAATCAAGGGGAAATAAGAGAACAATATTTTATTTATCGTAGAGCTACACCTGAAGGTAATGAACTTTGCCAAGTAGAAATTAGTGATCCCAATTTCGATACGCCATCAATTCTCGCGACTGGTAGTAGGGATAGTCCCATTACCCAATTTGAGGTCACCAAGAACCATATATATTTTGTGCGTGAAAAATTTGGGGTCGAGATTTCAATCTTTGAGATTGATGGTCAGCAAAATATAACCCAACTAAACCCACCCTTTGTTCCTGGATATGCATCCTTTTTTGGAGAGTCAGTTACCCATGACAATATAGGTATAGGTATGGATGGATGGACTTCCAATTATATTCGATATTGTATAAATGACAAAGGAGACTTTACTAATGAGGGCATTTTGGAATCTCCACAATTTCCGGAATTTAAGGATTTGGTAAGCGAACAAATTATGATCAATTCCCGTGATGGGGTATCGGTTCCTTTGTCATTGATTTATAGAAAGGATATGAAGTTAGATTCCAATAACGAAATGTTTATCTATGTGTATGGGGCTTATGGGGAAAGTATGAGTCCATTCTTCTCGCCCACATACCTGGATTGGGTTAAACAAGGTGGTATTCTTGCTTTTCCACATGTTCGAGGGGGAGGTGAAAAGGGAGAGGAGTGGCATACCCAGGGGATGAAAGAATTAAAATATAATTCTTGGAAAGACCTCATTGCCTGTACGGAAGCTTTGATAGAGAAGGGGTATACGCGTACGGGATTGGTATCCCTTTACACCAACAGCGCCGGGGGGATTACTGGGGGGATGGCCGTTAATGAACGTCCTGAACTTTATACTTCCTTTATTGCGGAAGTGCCTAGGATGCATCCATTCGGGTTAGAGTCTGCCACTACGGCCAGCAGTACTAGTTATATAGAATATGGCACGATCAAGGATAGTGTTGAGTGTCTTGGACTTATTCAAATGGACCCCTATATAAATCTAAAACAAAACAAATACTACCCGGCAACCTTACTTATGCCAAGCAACAGTGATGACCGGATACCCCTATGGGATAGTGGTAAATATATTGCCAAACTTCAAAAATACAACTTGGCCCAAACTCCCATAATAATGGATATAGATTATAAGTCGGGACACGAAAATTCACCCAACTACGACGCTGCAATGGATATCAACGCCCGGATATTTAGCTTTGCCAAGTCTAATATGAGGCATTAGATAATTTCTCTTTGGCATTTAGAAAGGGATTAGGCTGATTCATTGTAAGCCAACAAACATGGATGCTTTTAATAAGTACACCTTCAATACTCAATGTAATTCCAGTTAATTCCACTTCATTCGCCCTTGATTTATAAATGGCAACTGAGCCTTTATAAATGACGATAGCGAGAACTTTTTATTTCTTACTTTTTTCATGAACTTTAGAAGGTATCTATGGGATTTTTGGGTTTCAATATAGATATAACCTTCCCTATTAACAAATACTTTTTTAAGGAAATCAAATGGATTGGATTAGGTCTCAAGAGGAAATTGAATCGGAACTGTTTCAGATTGAACAGTCCTTCTTCAATTCAATGGTTTCCTACGATAAGGCTATAAGCTATTGTCAAAGTGTTTTAGAATTTTATCGAGCCATGGTGGTTGCCCAAGGGTTTTCTGATGAAGCTTCTGAAATTCGATTTTTTAAAAGGGAAAAGCCCTTAATTTATGGTCTACTTCTCAAGTATACCCATCAGCTTTCTTTTGAACTGGAATTTCCTAACATGTTTTTTGACAGGAATGAGAAAATTGTCAATGAAAAAATAGAAGAAGTAACTGCCTTTCTTTCGAACCATAAGGATTTGGTCCTATACCTTGAACTACAAAGTGAAGTATTCGATTCACAGTTTTTTCTAAGGAAGAACAAAGGACTGTTTATCTACCCAGGACATCATAATTACAGCTTTGATTCCGAATTTTGTACTTCCCATGACGGATTGGTTGCCAACATAATTGGATATCAAGAATTCTTACAATTTCTCCAACATAAATTAAGTGCTTCCATACCTTATCCCAAAATGCCTCTACCTCAAATTAACTGGACTGGGTCTAAAATTGCCCTTACGGAACTTGGCTTTGCCCTGTTTTATAGTGGTGCCTTTAATCACGGCAATGCCAGTTTAAAATCTATAATTCAATTGTTGGAGAAGGTAACGGGTACAGACCTAGGGGATTATCACCACACCGCGATACGAATCCGAAACCGCTCTAACCGTACCAAATTTATGGATAAGCTTAAAATTTCCCTACAACATTGGATGGCTGATCTTGATGATTAAAAAATGTCAGGCGGTAGCCAATAGGCTGTTTTACATTCTGGGCCGGAATGTGCCAAATTCGGGTATAATTTGTCTCAATTTAAGGGTATTTACCTATCAATTTCTTCAAATTTAGCGCAATCAACCGTTTTGTCAACTGGCTATGACTTGGCTATTTATTCCAAAACTCCTTTTCATTTTTGTATCCGAATCACAGACAACTACAATTAGGTAGCATCTGTATTAAATCAATGGATATGCCAACTGCTATTATCACCACGGACGATCTGCGGGAATTTAAACTGGAACTTCTCGCCGAGATCAAGGAATTATTGAACGCTAACCAGGCTAAAATGACAAAGAAGGAATGGCTTAGAAGTACTCAAGTTATGGACATGTTACAGATCAGTATGACCACCCTTCACGGTCTCCGGGTTAAAGGAACCCTACCTTTTATCAAAATAGGGGGCCTTATTTTTTATGAAGCAAGGGAAATCGAAAAAGTACTTATGGAGAATACCGTGAAACCCTTTAAGACAAAGAGATGAATTACATAAGACATCTAAATTCGGTTTTTGAATTGTTTACGAAGGATTCTAGGCTCAATCCCACGCATATCAGTATTTATATCGCTCTTTTCCAACTGTGGAACATCAACCGTTTTACAGATTCTTTTTATGTCAACCGGGAGGAAGTGATGCGTATTGCAAAAGTTGGTTCAAAGAGCACTTATCATCGCTGTTTAAAAGAATTGGACTATTGGAAATACGTCAGGTATTTGCCCTCGCACAATCCGTATAAAGGAAGCCGGATACAGATGCTCAAATTTGGTATAACTGATGGTACTAGCACTGGGGCAACTATAGGTTCAGGTAGTGGCCAAGTAGAGGGACAAGCATTAGTACCTAATATAAACATTAATAAACAAAATAAAAACATAAATAAACATAAGCTACCCAAAAATGAAAATGAGGTTTTGGATTTTTTTAAAAAAGAGAAATGGCCTGCTAATGAAGCAAAAAAATTCTTCAACCATTACAATTCTATCGGGTGGAAAGTTGGTGGAAAAATTATGATACTGGATTGGCATTCTACGGCCAAGAACTGGATGTTAAAGGGCGAAGAAATACAAAAAGAAAAAACGCTGCACGGACCGTCCCAAAAACGGGACAACTTAAAAATCACTAAAGACAAGGACTATGGACAACCCCTCTAAAATTATCGAAGATGGTACGGAATATACCCTTGGTGTGTTCGACGGGAAAGAAGTGCTCTATGATTTCGACAAGATCTTGATTTACTTGAACGCCAAAGGAAAACTGCTCTTTGGCAAGCAATTCCAGATTTATGACCGGGATAGGGATATCGTATTCAAACTGTGCAATTACTTCATCAATGACAAGGACTTTTGTAATAAAGAGAATATCGACCCCACAAAAGGTGTTCTTCTTACCGGACCAGTGGGCTGTGGCAAGACAAGCCTAATGAAATTGATCCGCCATCTTGTTCCGAAGCAACGCCCTTACCAAGTGATTCCCTCAAGGAATATTACATTCAGTTTCAACCATTTGGGCTATAAGACCATCGAAGAGTTTGGGAACGGTAGATCCTACTGCTTCGATGATCTGGGGATAGAGCCGATTGGCCGCTACTATGGTAGGGACTGCAACGTGATGGGCGAAGTGCTATTATCCCGATATGAACTGTTTCTTCAGACCAAGGGGAAGGTCAAGACCCACGCCACCACAAACCTTAACGCCGAGGAACTGGAAGAGCTTTACGGCAACCGTGTCCGCAGTCGGATGCGCGATATTTTTAACCTGATCGCATTTGATAAGAATACTAACGACAAACGCAAGTAATTATGAAACTGGCCACATTCAATATCCAAAACCTTTTCCATCGGGACCGGACCAATTCGGAAAGAACATTCGGCAAATGTATGTCCGACTGGGTCAATGAACTCGATAGCCTTCTTAAGAAAAACGATCGGCACGGATCAAATGCCGAGCGTATCCAAGAACTTAGCTTTTTGCTCGGGTTCGACAAAACATATCACCAACCTTATGCGGTAATGCGCCGCAGGGCCGGCTATCTTTTTCTAAAGGGCAAAAATTACTCCAAGGAGCTGGCCGCCAATGAGATTAACGATTGGAACGGTTGGGTCTCCCTCCGGACCGTCCCTATCAAAACATTGGCCGTAAAAAATAAGGCAAGGGTGATAGCGGATATCGATCCCGATATTTTACTGTTGCAGGAAATTGAGGACAGGGCGTCCTTGGAAGAGTTCAACCAAGAGTTCCTCCCCGAGATGGGTAGTCGTCCTTTTGACGAGATCTTCGTGGTACAGGGGAACGATAAACGTGGGCTGGAAATGGCCATAATGACCAAGAACGGATATAGATTGCAATCTATTAGAAGCCATATCTACGATCAAGATGAAAATGGAAATCCACTCTTTAAAAAAGACCTATTGGAGTATGAGGTCAAGACCCCGTCCGGTACTACATACCATCTTATTTCCGCGCATTTTCAGGAGCTCACGACAGATACCGATAAAACCGATCGTATGCGAAAGGCCCAGGCTAAGAAAGTAGCAGAGGTTTATAAGGGTTTGCAAGAAGATGGTAAAACCAATATTTCCATTGCTGGGACTCTGAACGACGTCCCTTACAGTAACTGCCTCTCCCCCCTACTCCGAGGTACCGATCTTAGGGATATTACCAAACACCCATCGTTCAACGTTGATATTGACAAGGGAAAGGATGCTAGTTACTTTCGTCTTGGTGCATATCGAATGGGGGTCAATATTAAGCAGAAAGATTATCTCTTGCTCTCCCCGGAACTCTTTGGAAAAGCCGAGGCAGGTGGTCTCAATCGTAAGGCCATATGGCCATTAGAAAAACCGATGTGGTCCGTGTATTCAACCGTCCAGGAAAAGTCACAGGAAGCAAGTGGGCATCCTGCGCTATGGGCGGATATCAAGATTTAGGTTTTCTAAGGCCATTGATAGCAGCTTTGAGTTCCAAGGCTATCGTTAGGAGCAATACTCTAATATTCCGGAATACGGCAGTAAACATTTCTTGCATACCATTATTTTGATAGGATTAAACTTTGAAGAACTGACAACGCAAGTGCACGGATATTTCCTTCCTCGCCCATATGCATTGCCTCAACTGAGTTGGATAAAAACCCAAACTCCACAAGCACGGAAGGAATCTGCCGGGACCCTTCCCTAAGAACCTGAAAGTTGGCAAACTTTACGCCACGGCTTTTAAAGCCTAGATTTTTTTGATTGGCTTTTTGAATGTTATAGGCCAATAAAACAGATTCATTGGTATGTTCCCCCTTTCGATCGGAAACATAGACTTCAATACCCTTGGCATTAGGGTTTTCCGAATGATTGCAATGCAAGGAAATAAATATATCGGCATTCAGCCTTTTTGCCAATTTTGTCCTTTCACCCAAAGAAATCAAGGTATCTGTATATCTGCTTAGGTATATTTCAAGGGCATTATCAAAGAGATTTTGGTTATATCGCACCATTTCCTTGGCAACTTTCAGCACGACATTCTTTTCCATAATGCCATTGGTTCCCGTAGCACCGGAATCCGTTCCTCCATGACCCGGGTCTATGACCACTACCTTTTTGGAACCTTCTTTGAATTGGGAAAATAATGCTCTTGGGCTCCATAAAATACCTGCCACGATCAACCCGATAAAAAATCGACTTAGAATGGTCATCACACTTTTATTTTTGTACAATTTGCAACGTTTTTCTCCTTTCCTTAGGAATCTTCCAAAGTTTAACAAGATTTCGAGTTAAAGTTTAGAGATTTCCTTCTCTAACCTTCTTTTCTCAATAGATTTCACAAAATTTATATATCACGTCCAACTCGGACGGCAAACTAAACAGGCATAGGGATTTAATAACCAAAAACGAACAGTTATGAAAAAATCACTTTTTATGTTAATGGGATTGCTGCTTATGGCAATGCCCACTTTTGCACAGATCGGTGGTATCGAGGATTCTGTAAACGATGTTTCGGACACCATCAGGACCATCTTTCCAATAATTTTAGGCGTCATCTTCCTTATCGGTTTCCTTTTCAATGCAGGACATTTCTTTGGCGAAAACGCAGATCTAAAAAAGGGAATTACTAGAGTTCTTGTATTTGTCCTTATCGCCGGTGCAGTAGTGGGCATATTTACCTATCTAATTTCAATCGTGGTATAGTGAAGCAGTTCGAAGTATATAAGAACATCAGGAAACAGGCGGTCATATTTGGACTGCCCATTTCACTTTTTGCCCTAATGATGATGTCCATACTTGCTTCATTGATGGTCATCATCTTCTCGTTTAGCTTCGGGATAATTATAGGCATAATGATTTTTAATGCTGCCCTCTACGTGGCATTGACCCGAATTACCAACAATCCACAATTATTCCGGACGGGGAAGGTCTTCCCAAGAATTATAAGTAACAAACGAAATACCGGCCTCGATTATGAATAAGATCAATCTTTCGGCATATCGGCCAATTGTAGATATTCAGGACCATATCGTTTTTGCCAATAATGGCAATGTAGTCCTATGCTATGAAGGAAATCTACCGGAAATCTACTCCTTGTCCGAAAAGGATTTTGAGGATATGCACGGTGCCTGGTTTCAGGCCTTAAAATCTTTGCCCGTTGGGACTGTAGTTCACAAACAGGATGTCTACCTCAAAAAATCCTATTCCTCGGAGCAACTTCCGAATTCAACTTTTTTGGAAAAGGCCACACACGAGTATTTCAAGGGACGTGGACATATTGAACATCGTTGCTATTTGTTTTTCATTCTTACCAAAAACAAAGCACTCAACAACCCAAAATACGTCAATCCCTTCAGAAAAGTTTCAAATGGAATTGTACAGGAACTGGATGGCAACATTAAAGGCTTCGTCAACTCCGTAAGCGACTCGGTTTCCTTTATAAACAATAGCCGGAAAGTATCTCTCAGAACATTGAATGAAAATGAAATCGTAGGACTCACAGAGACTTATTTCAATGGCTTCAACGAAGGCTTTGATACCGATATTTTACTGGATAAGAAAAGTGTCAATATTGGTGAAAACCATTTTGATGCCCTGGCCATCAATAGTGAACTGTGCTTTGGCGAAAGCGTACAGAGCAGCAAGACCAATGAAAAATTCACTTCTGACGATTTTGTGTTCCATCAGGGGTTTATTGATGGCCTAGGGCTTACGCTAAATGAAAACCATATCGTCAACCAAATCTTGTATTTGGATGACAAACAAAAGTGGCGCAAGCTGCTCGATAAGAAAATTGAGGAACTGAACAAGAGTTCCAATTTTGGTTCACAGAACAAAGTGGTTCTTGGAAAGATCCAGCACATTCTCGACCAAATCAATGCCGATGATAATGCACGGATTATCCGTGGTCACCTCAATATTGTCTATTGGACCAAAGAGGCCAAAGAGCTCGACAAAATAACGTCAATGATAAAGACCGAATTCAAGGAACTGGATATTATCCCCTACTATCCCCGTGGTGAAGAGCGCAAAAATTATATACTGAACAGTTACTGCTGCTTCTCGTCCAATTTTTCGAACAACGATCTGTACGTTACCGATTTGAAACACGCACTGTGCCTGGTCATAAACAACACGAATTATAAATCTGATACTACCGGCATCATCTTTAATGACAGGGAACATAATATTCCAGTTCTAAAGGATGTTTGGGACGAACGAAAGAAACGAATAAAGGCAAGGAACTTTGCCATTTTCGCACCAACGGGCGAGGGAAAATCCTTTTTGGCCAATAACATCCTGCGTCAATATTTTGAAAGTGGAGTTCGTCTGGTCATTATAGATTTGGGGGGCTCGTATACCAAATTCGCAAAACTCTATCCCGAAAAATACACGGTGCTTCGCTACGAGAGCGGAAAGAATCTGGGCATCAATCCATTTTATATCAGTAACCAAAATGACCTGACACCGGAACGTCTTGAAGATCTGTCCGTGTTCCTTTTTGAATTGTTCGCTTCAGATCTGAAAGTAACCAAGGCACAATCGGTTTCCATCAAGAAAATACTACGGCATTATTACGATAGCACTGTGCAAAATCATTCATTGGAAGGCTTCTATAACTTTATAGAGAAGAATCAGGAAGACCTTCTAAATACCCTTAAAATCCATCCCGACTACTTCAATGTTACAAGCTTCCTGCACGTAATGTCAGAGTACGTCGGCGATGGTCTATATAGTTTTCTTTTTGAGGTCAGCGAAGACCAAACCTATAAGATCGAGGACAAAAGATTGATAGTTTTTGAACTGGATGAAGTAAAGGATAATAAGGAAATCCTGTCCGTAATGTTGAAGCTGATCAAGTCAGCGATCCAAAGGACTATTTGGAAAAATAGAGCTGAAAAGGGAATCATCCTATTCGACGAGTTTGCCAAACAACTAAAGTTTGAAAACGTACTGGAAAGCGTTGAATTCTATTACCAAGCTATCCGTAAACAGAACGGTGCAATTGGTATTATACTGCAATCCATTAATCAGCTGCCCAACAATTCTACGTCCGCAAGTATTCTGGAAAACACGCAGGTCATTTATAGCCTTAACAATGAGAAAGGCTATAACGAACTGGTCAAAAGGCTTAACCTTTCCAGCCATGACCTGAACCAATTAAAATCGATAAAGAACAATCTTTCCGGACCTAGGAAGTACACCGAAATGTTCATCAAAATAGGAAAGGAAAGCAACATTTTTCGGCTCGAAGTTCCCAAAGAGGTTTATGCGGCCTATCTAACGGATGGACAAGAAAACGAGGCCATAATGGCCATTTACGAAGGGACCCAGAATATGGAACAAGCCATTAAAGAATTTACATCTAAAACACCATAAAATGAAATCAAAGATTCACGAATACCAAAATAAATTTTTAGCGATGAGTAAAACAAAAATCTTAATTATCGTAATGGCATTTATTTTTTTATTGCCTGCACGTGCCACGTGCCAAGGAATACCGACTTATGACAACACCAATTTCATCAGCTTGGTAAAACAACTGATAGAATCCGGTAAGCAGACCGCGAACATTATCAAGACCGTAAAGTTCTTGAAAACGCAAAAAGAAAATTTTGAAAAGGTCAACGATGTGGTCAAGCAATTAAAAGCCGTGCGCCAAATTGGACGGAACAATCAACGCCTAATCGATGTGATGCAGGATGATTTAAGAAACATCCTTGATAGCCCCTACATTAAACCCGATGAAGTAGCAAGGGTTTCGGAATCGTTCACAGCTATTATAGAAAATTCTTTGGACACCATGGATTTTATAGACGAAATCCTATCTAGTGATTATTTAAAAATGAGCGATGCCGAACGGGCCGAAATTCTAAAAGAAAAAGAGCTTGAATCTAAAGAAATGGTTTCCAATGTCACTACTAAAACAAGACGCTACAAGGATATTATTTCTTTCAGGAAAATGCAGGATAAAATCAATAACCGCGAAACCGAATATTAAAGATGACCGCGTCCATCATTTTAGGGATAGGACTGGAATATATAGATACTGTTTTCCAGACCATACAGAACAGCAGCTTCTCGCAATACACTATTGCAGGAATCAAAGCGCTTGCTGTTCTTTTCTTTCTGGTCAATATCCTTAAAAAATATAATGAAGGGATTGCGGATAAGGATGGCTACACCTGGGGATTGAACCCTGGAGAATTGGCTAAGAATTTTGCAATAGTCGTATTGGTCATTTTTTCATCACAAGTGTTGGGATTATTTGATGGCATTTTAGTAGCAATTGAAGGGCAATATCGCGGCACAGCACCAGCACTATTGCCATTACAGATGCAGGACATTCCCATAGAGGAGGATATCAACTTTATTGGAGCAGCGCAAGCTGCTATGGCATTGCTCTATGAAGCCCTTATAACGCCACTATATGGCTTTAAAATATTCGCCTTTATCATAAGTATCATTCTTTGGATTTTGGATTTGTTTATCTATCCATTATTCCTTGCAGAACGATATTTTCTATTGGGAATAATGCAGGCATTGTTCCCATTGGTCATAAGCTTGGCAGTATTTGAAAAATTTCGATCACTGGCCTACACGTTTTTCAAATTGTATGCTGCAGTTTATATGCTCGTACCCGCATTCTTTTTGGTCAACATATTTGTGAATGCCATATACACCGAAATCAACACCAATTTCTGGACAAATCTTTTTGGTACGGATGTAGGTCAAGGCTTTTTTGCCCCTGTGGTGCAGCTTGGATCTGTAGGTTTCATTGTCTTCCTGAAATTCAAATTATACAGGCGCGCCACGTCCTTCACACTCAGATTGTTTACTAGCTAATTTAACTTAAAATGAAAACAGCATACAAGAATATTTATAACGTCTTAAAGCTAAACCGATTCATCGTTTTGACGGTCGTCGTTTTTGCTTTGTTGTCCAGCACCTTTTCGGTTTGGATGGCTTTTACGGCCAATAAAAATGCGCTTAATAGTGCGTTTGCCATCAATACCGATGGGAGTATCATTCCGTTAAAGCTTGTAACCCAAAAGGAGAATTTCAGGGTCGAAGCTTTGGCCCATTTGGAACTATTCCACAATTACTTCTATAATATTGATGCCAGTAACTATGAACGTAATTTAAAAAAAGCACTTTGGCTAGGTAATAGTTCGGTGGACAACCTCTATCGCCAAAAAAAGGCTGATGGTGTCTATAATCGATTATTGCAATATTCCTTGGTTCAAAAAGTGCTGAGCATCGATTCACGGTTAACAGAAAATAATGGTTCCTATGGCTTTACGACTACGACCATTTTTGAAATCAATAGAGGGTCTATAATAGACACCTATGAACTTGTTTCCACTGGAAACTTGGTTATGGTCGACCGAAACTTTCCAAACAATCCACATGGCCTATTGATTACTGACTTTTTCGAGAACACTTTAAAAAAACTTAACGATGAAGATAGAAAAAAATAAAATTGTCTTTGCTGCAGTCCTGGCTGTGATATTCCTGTTTCTAATTTCCTATTCCGTAATGGTAATGGGCGATGATGAAAATGAAAATGAAAACCTGGAGCAAACCTTGGTGCCCGATTTGGAAGAGGATCAAAAAGAATACAATTCCAAACTTGATGCCATCAATGATTTGAAAGAAGTGCGTGAGAACAATGCGCCGAGTATTTATAATGAAAAACTGATTGATTCCCTTGGCTATTATAATCCAGATCTCCCTGAACTTGAAAAAGAGCGTATTGTGGATAGCATCTATGCAGCAGGGAAAATTAAATATTCTAAATCGTCCTATCAGAATCTTGGGGAAAGAAAAATAGGTCCCAAAAAAGTTCAGGAAATAGATTCCGCGGAAATAAAACGGGAACAAAAGATTGAAAGCAAAGAACTGGGTTTGGAACATCAATTATTCTTTGCTGCTTCGCCTAAACCAAACGACATTTCAATTATCGGGAATACGGATGAAGCGATTTATGTAGTTGCCGACGGCGACCAAGTAGTCCAGGCCAATTCACGATTGCGGATGCGGTTGACCAACACAGCGACTATCAATGGCAGGGTCGTTCCTGAAAATACCCCTGTTTTCGGTTTCATCAGCTTTCAACCCAATCGTGCCCTGATCGAAATTGAAAATATTGACCATCATCCTACCAAATTAAAGGCCTTTGATGTTCAGGATGGTAGCGAGGGTATCTATGTAGAAAATAGTTTTCGGGAAGAAGTTGGCACCGAAGTGCTCAACGATATTATTCAGGACATCAATATTCCCAGCGTTCCACAGGTGGGCGGTGTGACCAAAGTACTTCGCCGAAAGAATCGAAATGTAAAAGTTACCGTTCTGAACAACTACAAACTAATTCTAAAACCAAAGCTATGAGAACATTTATATTAATATCTACTCTACTAATTTCCGCTTTTTCATTTCGGCCTTGCTCAGCGCAGGCTCCAGCACAACAGCCAATAGCATTGGATACTATCTACGCCAATGACCATAAGAATGTAGCCCTGTTTTTCCCTGAACCTATACGACAAGGAATAACCGGTTCGGACAATTTCATTTTTACCTACAATCGAGAAAAAGAACAATATTTTGGTTTACTGCAAGCAACCCCTGGGAAGGAAAGTAATCTGCTGGTAGTCAATAGAAATGGTTCCATTTTTTCGTATATTGTAAGGTATAGAAAGGAGCTTTCCAAGCTGAATTATTTTATACCGGATTCCAGTAGTATAGGCAATGAAAAGCCTCTGACACCAGTAATTCCCAGTAAAGATTCGCTTGTGGATACCATTGACAACAAAACGTTTTATTACAAGAAAATTTGCGCATACCTTCTCAACCAAAAGCAGAAAATAGATAGGTTAAAAAAGGGTAGCGAAGATATCCTTTTAAGTGTTGAAAATATTGTTTTTGATACCGAAGAACTCTACTTCGTTATCCAGATTGAAAACAAATCTACTTTGGATTACGATTTGAATTTCTTAAAACTCTCGGTTGAAACAAGACAGAAGGGAAAAAGGAAATCTTTACAGAAATTGTATCAAGAACCGCTATTCAGATATAATGTACCCTCCAGAATTACTAAAGGTGAAACCATCGGATTGGTTTATGTCGTTCCCAAATTCTCTTTGAGTGATGACCGAATCGCTGTCCTTGAGTTAAATGAAGATAAAGGAGAACGGAATATAGAGCTTAAGGTTTCTCATAGATATATTAATAACCCAAATTAAAATATTATGAAAACATTGATCACTTCCATTTTGGCATTCTTACTAATCGCATGTTCTAATAAGCAAGATCTATCCCATACTGAAACAGTGAAGATAGTTGTGGAAAGTTTTTATGCCAAAGACAACACTACTTTAAAAAAGTATACCACCTCTGATGGCTATAGTGGCTTGATAATGATTCAGAATTTGGTGCCCGATGAGGAAATCGGTGCCAAAGTCGAAATCCTAGATGAAGCTGTTGAAGACAATACGGCTTGGGTCAAATATAATTCTTCAATTGACAAAAAACCCGGCATTTTCAAACTGATCCAAGAGAATGGCCAGTGGAAGGTTACCAGTAAGGGACCGAGGGAAAAAGGTCCCTTTTGAAGGCATTAACAAATTATTTAAATACATTCTTTACTTGAACTTTGATTACTTTACCTTTTTGCATTTATAAATTTAATGATTAATCCAAGTTGACCTAAATGGTAGATGTCATGATGGAGCATTCCATTAAGTACAAACCTATACTCGTACATACCTTTGAAGTCGGTGTCATAATATTTCTCCACTAAAAAGCTATCCTCTTTTTTCTCCAATAGGGATGTCAGTTCTAGAAGCGAGTTTCTGTACTGCTGTAGGATATTGTTCCACCCAAGCTTGATCAAAATATCATTTGTCAGCCAGTTTTCTTCACTATCTTCCGTCAAACTGCCCTTGCCAGTCTTAATTTTTAGTATGGTCTCCTTCCTCCACGTGGTAAGGTGGGAAATGATTTCGGCTATGCTATGAAGGTCTGGCAACGGCCTAGTAAAAACTTGGGCTTCATCGACCACTGCTAGTTTTTTGGCGAAACTTTCACCAATCCATATTCGTTCTTCTTGAACCTCTCGAAGTTGGTCGACGATATCCTGAATCAATACTCTCATTTTATTAGACTTTATTTGAAGTTTACTAATTTTATCTAACCCCTTTGTTCTTTTCATTGGGTTCTAACAAATCCCACATATTTCCGTACAGGTCTTCGAAAACTGCGACCTTTCCGTAAGGTTCTTCTTTTGGAGGTCTTAAAAATCGGATTTCATTTTTCAACATCCTATCATAATCCCTCTGGAAATCATCTGTGAACAGAAAAAGAAATACTCTACCTCCCGTCTGATTTCCAACCCACTCCATTTGTTTCTCATCGGCTGCTTTTGCTAGAAGGAGACAACATTCTTTCGCTCCAGGAGGAGCAACTAAAACCCATCTTTTATGTTTATCTAATCTTGTATCCTCTAAAAGCTCAAAATTCAACTTTTCAGTGTAAAATTGAATTGCTTCATCATAGTCTTTAACGACTAGGGAAATATGGGCTATCCTTTGATTCATTTAATATCGTTATTTTAAACTTTGAATTCCGCCCATAGCGGATAATGGTCCGATATGAGCCAAGAAAGGCTGTTTTTGGTCAATCCACGGTTTTGAAGTGCTATTGGAACAAAATCATAGTTGCCTCCGTTCAGGAATTCCATTGAAAGCTTTGGCCCGTTCGGCGGGCCATCGAACCAGGCAATTTGATCATAGTACTTGGTTTGGTCAAAAATCGATCTCGTCACTTCCTTTTTCCGAAGCTGAGGGGGCACGTACAATCCTTCCGATAAGAACGTTTTGTCCAAAAGATCCCCGCGTTCATCTATATTGAAATCTCCCAGGGCAATAAGGTCATGATGATAGGCGTTCATATCATTCGCCCAGCTTGATAACCATTTCGCGATTCCCTTTAACTCTTGGATACGGCTTTTAGGACTGTCCCCGTATAAAATATGCAAGGTCACCAAAATAAAAGTGTGCTTACCGGATTGAAAGCTTACAGCGTAAGGAGATCGTACGAATTGTTTCGCCAATGCGCCATCATTTATGTCGTCCTCCCATTCTTCTGGGACAACCAATTCTCCGGCAAGTCCGGACATTTGGACTCTTCTGGTGTCGAACAGGTAGGCCATGCGTTCCCCGTTACCAACCTTGCCCTTGTTAACATCCGTAAGTATTAAGGACCAATTATGGCCAAGTATTTTGAGTGTATCCCGTAAGGCCCTGATATTGTCCTTGACCTCTTGGACCGCGATCACATCGAACCTTTTGATAATCTCGGCAATGCAGAGAATGGAATGAAGATCACGCTTGGGAGAATCATTTTCATCCGAATCCCATTTTCGGGTCAAATTACCGAAGGCCCGAATGTTCCATGAGGCAATTAATAAATTTTGGTCAAGTTTTTTTGGTGGGATCTTTGATCCCAGATCTGATCGTAATAGATCAAGATTTTCTAAGATCTCAATGGGCGGAATGTCGGTTATGGAGTTCATTATTTAAATTTAAGCTATTTTCATGCTTATCACTCAGCTAATCATTGCAAACACCTTAATATTTGAAAATCCTTTATTCGACCTTTCATTTTATATTGGTTCGCCGACAATGTGTCCTAACTCTTCCATTATTTGAACCATTAAGTTGAATGACTACCAAGAATTGTTTTCATCTCCCTAGCTAATTTGAATTCAAAAGCACCCACTAAATTTGAAGTTTCTTGCTCAAACTCCAAAACATTTATTTCAATTTCAAGACCTAATTCGGTAGCCCAGTGACACAATTGTAGACTTTGTGTTTTTGTTGCCGTCGTGAATCCAAGGTGCTCCTTCATTCGCCTTAATAGATTAAATTTCACCTTTCCTAAATATAAAATGTTTGTATCTCTAGGGGCCTTAGTTTTACTTCTTGGAAGCTTGTGCGTGCGGCTATCCTTAAATGCTTGGAAGGCGTTCCAAACAGTATCAATATCATAATTTCCCAAAATCTCAAACCAGTACACACAGGGGTCTTTTAGGGTGTTAAATTTTTGGACTAGTTCAGAATATTGATTAGAGTTAATCAGCTGCTCGTGAGTAAGTCCTTTTAAATCGGTTAAATCAATCTTTAAAGTTTTATGTTTCTTTGGACCATTTTCATAAACTTTCACCAAGGCATTGGATAAAACCTTTGAATATGATATTAAAATTGATGTTGGCGTATCTGTCATCATCCTTTTTTTGAACTTTAAATGGTTGGATTGTGTTTTAAAATAA
>TARA_R110002033_G_C3896973_1_pt1 | contig 23261 bp, 15 predicted proteins | sample TARA_R110002033 | Tara Oceans TARA_R110002033 (sample SAMEA4397051) | marine metagenome | biome: Polar Biome; feature: [SRF] surface water layer (ENVO:00010504); material: water (ENVO:00002006), including particulate matter (ENVO:01000060) such as... | depth 5 m
GACAGAAAAATCATATTGAAGAATATTGGGTTTTTAGAGGTTCCCTAAAACTTTGCGTTTTTTCAAAAAAAGGAGTATCCAACCCAAATAGCAAATGCTTCCGAAAAGAAAGACAACAAAAATGGAAAGGTTATAGTACAGCAGTACAAATCCAAATACCAAAAAATTGACTAGGGAAAACAAGATGTTTAAGGACGATGTTGTGAGCAACTTTTCGATGCGCCCATGGTCTTCCAACCGTTGTAAAATATCCCCTGTAAGCCTTGCGTCAAAAAATGCTATGGGCAAACGCATCAGTTTTATAAAGAAATCGGACACCATGGATATATTGATTCTGGCACTCAAATGCAATAAAATCCAGCTTCTGATAAGTTCTACGGCTGTTTTCCCAATAAACAGAAACAACTGTGCTATCAAAATCAAATACACAAAATGTATGTCTTGATTTCAGATACCGACATCTACAATCCCCTGGGTTAAAAAAGGAAAAATGAACTGCAAAAGACTACCTGCCAAAAGTCCAAAAACCAACTGCATCAAAAATGATTTATACTTAACGAGGTATTTAAAAATGAAGTTAAGGTTTAAGGGCTCTTGCTTTTGGTCAGATGTTGTTTTATGGAAATCAATGGTTGGCCCTAACAATAGAACAACGCCTTCCTCGGTTTTATCGTTTGCATTTTCACCTATCCAATAATTTATAAATGCTTCTTTATTATATTTTACAAGTCCCAATGCTGGGTCGGAAATGTAACAACCATCGTTTTTTATTTTATAAAGCACCACAAAATGGTCTTTGTTCCAATGTAAAACACAGGGTAATGGTGCTTCTTTTAATTGTTGGAAATCAATCTTGGCCGGTAGTGATCTTAAATTAATGGATTCCGCAGCAGTCGCTAAAAATTGCAGATTAATCCCCGACCTAGTCGTTTCTGACAGTTCCCGTAATTGGTTGAGTGATATTGTTTTCCCATAGTATTTAGCAACAATTTTTAAGCATGTTGAACCACAATCTTTGGTATCTAACTGTCTATAGTAGGGAAACACGTATTACGGATTTAAACTATGGTTGGTCTGCCAAAATGCGAACGCAAACAGTCTTGAATAGAGGTCAATATATTCATCGATGGTATCACCGCCTTCATGTCCGGCATCATAAATGACATCCAAAAAAACAGGGTTGTTGGAGGTTGAATACGCTTGCAATTTGGCTACAAACTTTCCTGGCATCCAAGGGTCTATCCGGGCATCGTTAAATCCGGAAATCACTAGAGTCGCTGGATATTCAGTGTTCGGTTTTAAATTTACATAAGGGTCTATTTTGATAAGTGCCATACATTCGGTTGAATCGTTTACAGTACCATATTCCAAATAATTGGAAGCATTGTTGGCTCTTTCCTCACTTCTAAGTGGGTTTAGCATGGGAGCGTCGGCTATAAACACTTTAAATAAATCAGGACGTTCTATCATGGCCATGCCAATGGCGATACCCCCAGCGCTACTGCTATATAAAACGGTTTTATCCTTGGAGATAAACTTGTTTTTAATCAAATACTCTGTACATGCAATGATGTCTTTCCATGAATTGAATTTTTTGGACTTCATGCCGTCTTCATGCCAAGAATCGCCTTTTTCGCCACCACCTCGAATGTGAGGTATCACAAGAACACCTCCAAGTCTCACCCAATTTAAAAATACTGGGGAGAAAAATGGTGTTATGGAATCACCGTAAGCTCCATAAGTATATATAAATGTTGGATTTGAACCATCATACGGCATGCCTTTTTTACTGATAATAGATAACGGGACTTCAACCCCATCGTGAGAAGTCACCAAAACTTCGTTGACTTCAATATCTTTAAATTCTGGATAGTTTTTATGATTTGATAATGGGTCTATGGTAAATGCATTGTCCATAAACAAATACCTTGTATAATCATGCGTCCAACCATCAATTCCGACTTGAAGCATGAGGCTTTCCTTGGAGGGGCTCTCAAGCACAATTTCTCCTGATGGATAGGGTAACTCCAGTTTTGTTTCTGTGCCATTTTTATATTCATATAAAAAAGCTGCTATGCCATATTTTGATGTCGTATAGTATAAATTATCATTTGCGGTATATAATGATGTAATCACTTCATTCTTCTTTTCTCTAAAGTTGAACTAATCTATTTAAACCTTCTTTTGTTTTTTCTATGTCTCCGCTGTTATAATAATGATAAACTAAAGCATATAATAAACTTTCATTGTTTGAATCTTTTTTTAATCCATCAAGTAATGTTTTTTCAGCATGCGTTACTTCTTTATTTTTATCGTAGAGCAAACTTAAATTATAATACACCCTCATGTTTTCTGGCATCAAAAGGCTTGCTTTTTGCATTTGAACAATCGCTTCTTCTATCCTATTTAGCTCAGCATATAACAATCCTAATGAATAATATACTGGCCCATATTTTGGTTCTTGTGCGATAACTGTTTTATAAGTGTCTTCCGTTTTTTGAAACTCTTGGTTTTGGTAATACAAATTTGCTAATCCTAAACGTATATTATTGTTTATATTATCTATTTTTAATGCTTTTTCATAACCTTCTAGTGCCTTTTGAAGATTGCCTTGTTTTAAATAATAATTGGCTCTTTTTATTTGTCCGCCAACAAAATCTGAACTGGTATTCAAGTAAGTCTCAAATTCCTTTTTTACTTTTTGATAGCTGTTTTTATATTTTTCTGGTATTTGAAGTTCTGATAATCCTGCTAAAGCATAAAATGCTTTTATTCTAACAGTTCGTTTGCTGTCATTTAATAATGGTAAAAAGTAGTTGTTGTAGTCCGTTGCATTGATCCCTCCTAAAACATCTAAGGAAGTACCGCGTACTAATGGTGACTCATCATTTAAAAACGAAATAAACTTGTCCATCAATCCTTCTGTATTATAATGGGATAATGCTTTTACCGCTGATGCTCTTACAAAATCGGACTGTTTTTTATCATTTATTAATTCTGTTAATCCAACATCACCATATTGCTCACCAACAATTCCAGGCACCAGTTTCTCAGAAAAATGTATGGAATCTACTTGTCCAAATAGGTTTTTAAATTCTTTCCAAGCCCACTCACTATTTTTATCCTTATGGCATCCTACGCAGGCATTGGGAGTTCCATACTTTACACTTAAGTCTGGTCTTGGCACCCTAAAGCTATGGTCTCGCCTAAAATCATTGCCCATATAATACTTACCAGGCATATGGCAATTGATGCACAAGGCTCCTTCTGTGTTTTCTTTGTGAAAATGATGTTTTGGCGTATTGAATTTCTCCGGTAAATGGCATTGTGCGCATAATGTATTGCCTTCAAATCGTAATTTTAAAGAATGAGAGTTGTGACAATTATTACAGGCAATATTGTTTCGGTACATCTTACTCTGCACAAAGGAACCGTATACATAGTCTTCGTCTAATATCTGTCCATCTGGGTGGTAGATGGGTTCTTCTATTAATTGTGGAGAATAATGGTCTAACATAGTTCCTTCAAAGTTGAAATTTGAAGAAAACTGTTCGCGTCGCATATGGCATCGGGCACATTGATCAACCAACTCTTTTGGTGCTGTTTCTACAGTCATATGCATGGTGCCTGAATTTTTATAACTATCTCCTAGCCTCTTAACATCTTCGACATGTTGCCTACCTGGACCGTGACAAGCTTCACAACTTACATTGATTAACGCATATTTTGTATTATAGCGATCTGTTTTCTCGTCATAATTTTCTCTAACATTGGTGGAATGACAATCAGAACACATGTTATTCCAATTTAACCCGCCTCTGGACCAATGTAGCCATTCTGAATGCACCACTTTGAAATCCGGATACAAATCAAACCATTTGTTTTTAACAGTATCCCAAGCGGTTCTTAGACATTGATAATGCCCATTGGGAAACTTTACAATATATTGTTGGAGCGGCGTTAATCCAAATGTGTAAACAATCCTGTAATCATGGTTTTTCCCATCAGGGCCTTCGGTGTTCACATAAAAATCCTGACCATCTTTAAAAAAATGTGAGGTAACCCCTTGGCTTGAAAATTTTTCACCTTTGAAATCCGCTAAAACTGATAAGCTATCTGCAATTTGCATGGCTTTATCATGGTGTGAACCTTGCCAATCTTTAAACTCTTTTTGATGGCATTCTTTGCAATTATTATCTCCTAAAAAATGACTGTCTGGTATTTCATTTGAGGATATGAAAACATCGTCTTTTGGAATACTTTGGTATTCGACTTCTTTTTTACATGAAAAAAAAGTAAATAAAATTATTAAAGAAAATATAAGTAGACGCATTATTTTTAAATGAAAATTGAGTGATAAAGCTACGACTATTGGTTTATTTATTCTCCCATTTCCAGGCTGATAACAAGGCGTCTTTTAAACTTAATTCAGCTTTCCATCCTAACACAGTATTTGCTTTGTTGGTGTCTGCATAGGCAGCAATCACATCACCTTCACGTCTCCCGACTATCTTGTAGTCCAATTTTTTACCTGAAACCTCTTCAAAAGCATGGATTACTTCAAGTACTGAATTTCCTTTCCCTGTCCCTATATTAAAGACTTCAAAATTTTTATCATTAGAACCACTAATTAATCTTTTTAGAGCTTTGACATGTGCTTTAGCTAAGTCTACTACATGGATGTAATCACGTATACAAGTCCCATCCTCGGTAGGGTAATCATCTCCAAAAACACTTAATTGCTCTCTTTTACCTGCTCCTGTCTGTGTAATGAATGGCACCAGATTTTGTGGTGTTCCAATAGGTAATTCACCTATTTTAATGGATTCATGGGCTCCAATTGGATTGAAATACCTAAGGGCAATCGCATTTAAGTTAGGAACAACCTTACATGTGTCCATAATAATTTCCTCACCTATCTGTTTTGTATTGCCATAAGGGGATTCTGCTTTTTTTATAGGTGCCGATTCTGTTATTGGCAATGAATCAGCTTGTCCATAAACCGTACAGGATGAGCTAAAAATAAAATATGAAGATGCTTTCTTTTGAAGTTCTTGTAGCAAATAAATCAATGAATTTAAATTGTTTTCATAATACAACAAAGGCTTTTCAACACTTTCTCCAACAGCTTTTGAAGCTGCAAAATGAATGACTCCATGTATATCATGATGTCTTTTAAAAAAATCAACTCCCAAAGCTTTATCTCTTAAATCCAACTTTTCAAAAATGGGCTGTTTTTTCGTTATAGCTGTCATGCCCTTCAAAACATCAATGGAAGAATTCGAAAGGTCATCTATGATAACCACTTCAAATCCTTCATTCTGAAGTTCAACAACCACATGGGAACCTATAAAACCCAAGCCTCCGGTTACTAATATCTTCTTTTTCATGATTTTACTATTTATTCTTTAATTCCAAAATGAGGCATACAAAGCAGCAACAATAAGCAACACCGCAAAAGCACCAATATTAAACAATGGACTGGTTTTGAATGATTCTTTGGTGATTGGAATTCCTTTTTCATCATTTGCACCTTTATGCTGCATATAACTTACAAAAGCTATAACACCTATGGTTAACAATACCGTATATCCCATTTGATCCATAAAAGGAACATTAACAAACAATGAACTTGTTGACCATTCATTTGGTGCTACTTTAAAATATAACGCTATGGGAATAGATATAAATGCGCCTATGATTGCCGCTTTGTTTGTTGTTTTCTTCCAGAACAATCCTAACATAAATACCGCTAAAATACCAGGGCTTACAATGCCTGTATATTCCTGTATAAACTGAAATGCCTGGTCTATGCCCCCTAAAAGTGGCGCCATAATACTAGCTATGATTAAAGCTACCGCAGCTGATAGTCGTCCAACGTTAACTGTGCTCTTGTCATTTGCATTAGGATTTATATATTGCTTATAAATATCCATGGTAAAAATAGTTGAAGTAGAATTCAACATAGATGCCAATGAAGAAACAATAGCTGCTGCCAAAGCTGCAAATGCGACACCCTTCATTCCGGTTGGTAAAAATTGCAGCAACCAAGGGTAAGCCTTATCTGCCTGCTCTAAGGTTGGAAAATTATATAAAGCTGAATCCCCTAATCTTGCCATAATCCCTGGATCATTAATCATTACATAGGCTGCAATTCCAGGAATCACGACTATTAATGGAATGATTAACTTTAAGAATGCCGCCAATAAAATCCCTTTTTGAGATTCCTTTAATGATTTTGCTGCCAAGGTTCTTTGTATGATGTATTGATTGAATCCCCAATAGTATAGGTTTGCAACCCACATACCTCCTAATAAAACACCAATGCCAGGTAGCATATCATAATAGGCATTTGATTTATCAAAAATCATGGCAAACCGTTCTGGTGCTGCTTCGTAAACTGTTTTTATTCCTGAAATAACTCCTTCGCCTCCTGAAACTGTATTTAAAGCAATGTAGGTTGTTACTAAACCTCCTAAAACCAAAAATATAACCTGAATAACATCAGTCCAAGCTACAGCCGAAAGTCCGCCGTATAATGAATATGCTGCTGCAAACAATGCCAATCCGATGACCCCATACATCATGGGGATTCCCATAATGGTTTCCAAAGCCAAACTACCCAAATACAATACAGAAGCAAGGTTTACAAACACATATAACGCAATCCAGAACACTGCCAAAATCGTTTTTAAATTAGTGGAAAATCGTTTTTCTACAAACTCAGGAATGGTATACAACCCTTTTTCAATAAAAATGGGCAAAAAGTATTTACCTACTATAATTAAGGTGATAGCTGCCATCCATTCATAAGAGGCAATTGCTAAGCCCAAAGCAAACCCAGAACCGGACATTCCTATAAATTGTTCTGCTGAAATGTTGGCCGCAATCAGTGAGGCCCCTATGGCCCACCATGGCAAAGATTTACTGGCCAAAAAATAATCTTCGGCATTTTTTTGATGTCCTTTTTTATCCCTGGACACCCATAATCCGACACCCAATATTAAAACGGCGTAGGCAATGAAAATAAAGTAATCCCAAAATCCAAAATGTGTAGTCATAATAGTTATAGTTTAATTATATGCTTAATTGATATTCCAATTTTAAATTAACTCCTTGAGTTTTTGTGCTGCAATTTCAGCTGTAATATCACGTTGTGGAGAACCGAACATTTCATAGCCCACCATAAACTTTTTAACAGTGGCACTTCTCAATAACGGCGGATAAAAGCTCATGTGCCAATGCCAATGAGTATTGTCCTCTCCATTTGTTGGTGCTTGATGTATACCACTTGAATATGGGAATGAAGTATTAAACAACTTATCATATGCTTTGGTTAATACCGAGATAGCTTCTGCATAATGTGACGTTTCCAATACTGTCATCTCAAGTATACTTTTTTGGTGTTTTTTTGGCACTATCATAGCTTCGAAAGGCCAAACGGCCCAAAATGGAATAAGCACAACAAAGGAATCATTTTCAAAGATGATTCGTTCATTTTTATCGAATTCTTTACTTATATAATCACCAAGTAAACTTGATTTGGTTTTATTGAAATATTTTCGTTGTTCGTTATCCTTCTTATCTACCTCATTTGGTAGCGTGGACTGGCTCCATATTTGCCCATGTGGATGTGGGTTGCTGCAACCCATAACAGCCCCCTTGTTCTCGAATATTTGAACATGGTTGATGCCAGCTTTATCTCCAAGTGTTTTATATTCCTCTTGCCATGCTTCTACAACTTTTCGTATGTCTTCAACAGCCATATCCGCCAAACTTTTGGAGTGGTCCGGACTAAAGCATATCACTTTACAAATGCCTTGCTCACTGTGCGCAATAAGCAAGCCATCTTCAATTTCAAAGGACTTTGAGTCATTTTGTAAAGCTGCAAAATCGTTGGTAAACACAAAGGTGTTTTTATAATTTGGGTTTACTTCACCATTAATTCTAGTGTTACCTGAACATAAATAGCAAGTTTCGTCATAAGACGGTCTTATCTCATTTGATGGTGTTTCATTTTGTCCTTGCCAAGGGCGTTTAGCTCGATGAGGTGATACTAAGACCCATTCTCCAGTTAGTATATTATATCGCTTATGTGAGTAATCTTGTAAATCGGTATTCATAATTTTATTTTGCTTGATTCTTTATTGGATAATTCCTGTCCCATTTGAAAGTTTAACGGAATAGACGGTACATTCTTTATTGAACTTGTTTTTATAGGCTTCCGAAACCAAGGCCTTGAAGGATTCAGTTTCAGATTTTTCTATCAGGTTGATCGTGCAGCCCCCAAAACCGCCGCCCATCATCCTGGCCCCTAGAACATGGCCGTTCAATTTTGCTTGGCCTACCAGAAAATCCAGCTCTTCACAGCTCACTTTATATTGATGTTGCAAGCCGTTATGGGAAGCGTATATTAATTCCCCCAATCTTTCCAAGTCCCCATCTTCCATTGCTTTTGATGCTTGCACAGCCCTATTGTTTTCCTGTATGACATAAAGTGCTTTTTGGTAATTCTCTGGGGTCACTTTATCCTTGATACCTTCCAGATCATACTCGGTGGCATCCCTAAGGGCTTTCACTTTTAACATGTCTGAGATAGACTCGCAAACCGAACGTCTGTCGTTATAGGCACTATCGGACAGGCTGTGCTTTACGTTGGTATTGATCAAAATGAGCTGGTGATCCTTAAAATTGATTTCATAGGGTTTTGACCGCACCGTTCTGCAATCAAGAAGCAACGCATTGTTCTCTATGCCGAACATACTGGCATACTGGTCCATAATACCGCAGTTTACCCCCACATAATTATGTTCGGCCTTTTGCGATATTAAAATCATTTCTTCTTTTGGCAGGCCTAGATTGAATAGTTCATTCAAACCGAAAACGACACTGTTTTCCAATGCTGCCGAAGATGACATACCGGCACCTCCTGGTATATCGCCACCAAAGACAATATTGAAATTGCCGATGGCCTTGCTCCTGTTCTGAAGCTCGGCAACCACGCCAAGTACGTAATTCTCCCAACTGCCTTCCGATGAAGGCTTCAACTTATCTAAGGAAAATGCTATCTGTTCGCCTTTGTCAACTGCAAATGCCGTTGATGCATTTGAATCGCTTTTCCCTATGGCGGCAACAATCCCTTTATCTACGGCGGCGGGAAACACAAAACCATCATTATAATCCGTGTGCTCCCCTATGATATTGATCCTTCCAGGGGAAAATATCATTAAAGGATCTACTTTAAATGTTTCATGAAAACTGTTTTTAATTTTATTGATCAATGAAGTGTTCATAGTTGTAATTTAGCTGTTTATATTCTTAGTTTCCAAGTGAACTATTGTAAAAATCACTGCTCATAAAAAATATGGAAGCCAACAAAATGCGCTTGGGAATCTCTTTAGAATCAGTATTTTTGATAAGTTCTAGTTTTTACAAAACTATGATCAATTTCAATATGTCTCATCCTAAAAAAGCTTCTAGAAAGACTAAAAGCTAAATTATCACAAATTTATTAGATATTATTCACCTTTTTAAAAATTTGAATTCTTCACTTAGAGATTAAGGTCATTAATTTTTTGTCAGCAATTTCAATTTTTTATCTTAGATTAATTATTTTGAAATCCTAAACTTATAAATACAAGTAGAATAATACTCATTTCCTGGGTCTAATCTAGTTGAGGGAAAATTCTTTTTATTAGGACTATCTGGAAAATGTTGTGTTTCTAGACAAAAAGCTGTGCGGTTTTTATACACTTTACCTTCTTTTCCAAATATACTGCCGTCTAAAAAATTGCCCCCATAAAACTGAAGACCAGGTTCATTAGTATAAACTTCCATAACTCTTCCTGAAATAGGTTCTAAAATTTTTGCAGCAAAGTTTAACCCATTAGAGCTTTGGTTAAGAACAAAATTATGATCATATCCTAATCCGTATACTAATTGTTCGTTTTTAAATTCAAGCCTTTTACCAATTGCTGTGGGATAAAGAAAATCAAAAGGAGAACCTTCAACTGTTGTAATTTCTCCTGTTGGAATTAAACCTCTGTCAACAGGTGTATAATAAGCAGCGTTGATTTGTAAAAGATGGTCATTAATAGTTCCATTCCCAGCTCCTTTTAAATTGAAAAAGGAATGATGGGTTAGGTTAACAATAGTTGGTGCATCAGTAGTAGCCCAATATTCAATTTTCAATTCATTAGCATCGGTAAGTTGATAAACAACCTTAATAGTAAGGGTTCCTGGATAACCCTCTTCCATGTTTTTAGATACATATCTCAATTCTAAGGTTTGATCGTCAATTTGTTTTGCATCCCAAACCACAGCATCATAACCCTTATTTCCACCATGAAGATGATTTTCTCCATTGTTCTTGGCAAGATTATATTCCCTTCCTTCTAAAGAAAACTTACCTTTAGCAATTCGATTTCCATAACGTCCAATTAAGGCTCCAAAATATTTTTCTTTTGATGTTAAATAGTCATCAATATTAGAATAACCTAGAACTATATCTTCAAAATTACCTAATCTGTCTGGCATCCATAAAGAAACAACCTTTCCTCCAAAATTGGTGATTTCTGTAACCATTCCTAAGGAATTCTTTAACGTATAAAGCATTACTTTTTTATCATTAATTTCTTTTTCAAAATCACTCTTTTTTAATAGTTTAATATTCATTTTTTTTTCATTCTGTCCTATAGTTACTAGTGTAATAAATAAAAAAAACAGTGTTAAAATTACTCTTCTCATTGGTTTTTCCTTTAATTTTTTCTTGTGGTCAAGGGCATAGGAATTGCTTTTGTTGTTGGACCCTTTACTACTAAACTTCCATCATCTAAAATTTTCATTTCATCAATGAAAACAACCCTTTCTTCACCTGTTTTAGAAGTTCTTCCATGATATATACAAAACATTTTATCTATACTATTTAGAATTAAAACACTATTATGCCCAGTCCCAGTAACTTTGCCTCCCTTAAGGGTGTTTTTTTCTAAAATGGGATTGCTATCTGATTTTTTAAATGGTCCTAATGGTGATTTTGAGGTGGCGTATCCTATAGCGTAATTTTCGCCTGCGTAATGATTAGCTGAATACATCATATAATACAAATCGTTCTTTTTAAAGAGATATGATCCTTCAGTCCAACGTCTGTTGATACTATCTAAGGTAACAGAGCGGTTTTCCCATTCTGAATTTTTGTCATCTAATGTTTTAGGGGGTTGCAGCAATAAGACAGGTTTTCCAATTACCGATTTAAAATCTGGGCTTAATTCAACACCATAAATCCAGCTTTCTTCAATTTCATTAAATAGCCCTTTTGTTTTAGCCCACTCCGCCAATTCAGTTTGCACGGGGTGTTTATAACAAACTCTTGAATAATATAAATAATATTTACCATCACTATCTTGAAAAACATTAGCATCAATAATGGGGTAACCAGGTTCAAAAAGTGGTTCGTTTTTAATGTCTTCAAAAGGACCTGTTGGACTATCTGAAACAGCAACTCCAATATGAAAGTTTTCTAATTCATTTTTTGGGTTCTTTCTCCAGTTAGCACTATAAAAGAGGTAATATTTACCATTATATTTATAGCATTCTGGAGCCCAAAACGCGTTTATGCACCAACTATTACCTTTATTTCCAAAATAAATTTGCTTCTCATATTTCCAATCTACAAGATTCGTTGAAGAATATGCAGAAAAACCATCTACGGCGCCACCACCTGTTCCATACAAATAATAAGTACCTGTATTATCATCTAAAATATAGGGATCGCCAAACTTTACATCAAGTGGATTCTTATAAGTTAAAGTATCTTCTGTTGTTATTTCAGCCTTTTCTTCGCTGTTTTTTTTCTTTTTATTCTTACAAGATATTATGGTTATTAATAACAATCCAAAAAGAACAATAAAACTGTAAAATATCTTGTGCTTCATTTATTAGTTGTTTGAATTTTTCATGGACTGATTAATTCTTAGAATTTAACTTTTTAATTAGGTTAACTTCATCTTGACGATATGGTGTACCATCTTTTCTAAAAATATCGTGAAACCATTCAATAGGTTCTTCTCCACTTGTAATAGGTGTGTCCCATTGATAAATTGTATTGGATTTTCCGGCGACGAGCCCCCAATTTATCGCTCCTACATTTTCATTTTTTAATAATGGAAGAATATTTGAAAATCTACTGTTTCTTGTTCTTGCCATATACTCCGTACAAATAATTGGACGTCCATGTGTTTTTAGCAAATTAACAATCTTAAGATGGTCTTCAGGCTCACCATAATGATGGTAAGTAATAACATCAGAATTTAGGGCTTGAATCACATTAAGTTCCTGAAACTTTTTATTCCACTGCCAAATACCAGCAGTTAATGGCTGACTCGGATTTGCTTCTCTCGCCCATACAAATACTTTTTCTAGCAAAGGAACTGAAGCACTAAATTTATCAGAGTTACCCGGTTCATTATATAAGTCCCACATGAGCACTCTTTCGTCATTTTTGAATGTGTTAACAATATCTTTGACATAAACTTCTAACTCAGAGAAATTTTTCAACTCTTTCGATGCAGGATCTCCAGGGTCTTGTACCCACCCTGAATTGTGAACGCCTGATTTTGGTTCTGGCTGCTTTCCTATTTTAGGTGTCGTTCCCCAAACATCGTCAAAAATCACAAAAATTGTTTTGATGCCATGTTTATCTGCTATTTTCAAATAGTCATCCATTCTTCCTTTAAATCCTTTTGGGTCTGCTTTGTATGCAAGACTATGAAGATAAACCCTCATGGTGTTGAAATGTATACCCTCCGCATAAGCTAACTCTCTATCAATGGTTTCAGGATCAAATGTATCAGCTTGCCACATTTCCAATTGATTTATGGCAGTACTTGGGATGAAATTAGCACCAGTAATCCATTTATGATTATTATACCAATCTTTTGATTTTTCTATGACCCATTTCTCATTTTTCATTTCATTATTTCCTTGCGAAAGACACACATTAATTACTAATACTATTGCAATTGCCAAAAACAATTTTTTATTCATTTTTATATTTTTATATTAAATTGAACATCAGCTGTTTGAAAATGCTACTAGGTTTTTAAATAGAACCTAGTAGCATAACAAACTAACTCACAAACTCAAACTATTCTCCACTAGGTTTTTCCAAATCTTTATTTAAAGGCTCTGGTATACCCAAAATTGGTAAACCATTATTATCCCAATCAATCTTTTGCATTCTCATAGATCTATTGCCCCCACAGCTTTGTCCTGGTTGTGGATTTGCATGATAGAGAATCCAATCTTCATCATTATTTAATGATTTAAAAAATGAGTTATGCCCTGGACCAAAAGCATTACCAGAAATATTTGTTACAAATAAAGGGTTAGTTACTAACCTCATCCATGAATTTTCATTCATAGGATCTGAATTTACGTCCATGGTAATAGCTCCGATACTATAGCCATCTGTCCAACAAGCCCCAGCAGAATAGAAAATATACACTTTATCATTTTTTAATAAAAACTGTGGTCCCTCGGCAACTTGAGGGCTTGTATTATTAGTTTCCCAAGAATTTATTGGTTTTATTATAGCTACTCTTTCTCCAACAACACTTAAAGGAGTATCCATTTTTGCGATGTAAATATCCTGTCTTACATTAATATCACCTTCCCAACCAGACCAAACAATGTAATACTGACCATTTAACTCAAAAGTTGATGCATCAATAGCCCATTTATTATCCGGCAATTTTAGTTCTCCTTTATCTACCCAAGTACCCTCAAAAGGATCGATTAACCTGTTTTCTAACACCCACATTCTATGGTTTTCATTATTGCCATCACTAGCCGCATAATAGACATACCAAATACCATTTATTTTATGCAATTCTGGAGCCCATATTTCTTTAGAGTTTAAACCCGTTGCTGGAGGCGTCCAAATCACTTTTTTTTTGGCGTTTTTTAAATCAGACATTTTATTGGTTCGTATCAAGGTAACATTGTTACCTGTTGTAAACGTTACCAAATACTCATCTCCATTTTTAAAAACCCACGGGTCTGCACCTGAATTTAAAATTGGGTTCTTAAAAGTGGTTGATTCCATTGGTGGGTCAATAACAGGGAGATCTTCTGTTTCCTCTATTGGATCTCCATTGTTATTATCACTACAGGACACACATGAAGCGACAGATATACATAGCAATAGTACAATAACAAGGCCGACTTTACAAATTATGTTCATTATGTATTTTAAAACTACCATCCTGGATTTTGTGTCATATTGGGATTAATGTCTAAATCTCTTTGAGGTATAGGTAATAATTCATGCTTGCCAATTACAAAATTATTAAAACCAGTATCTTTGCTACCTAAAGCAGGTCCTAAATCACTCCATCTTTTTAAATCATTAAAGCGGTGGCCTTCTCCAGTTAATTCCAACAGACGCTCGTGCTTCAATTGCGTTAAAAATGCTTGTTGGGACAACCCTGTTGGCAATGGTCCAAGTCCAGCTCTAGATCGGACTCTGTTAACATATTGATAGGCGTCATTGGTACTATTTGTAGCATTTAAACACTCTGCATACATAAGTAAAACATCTGCAAATCTTATAAATCTATAATTATTTATACCTCTATAACCTTCAAAATCCCTGATATGATCATGAAGAAACTTTCTGAAAAATACGCGATTGTTGGTTGTGCCATAGCGCTGTGCCCATGTAAGACCATATACCATTGTTGAAGTTGGTCCTGCCTCATCTGTATAATCGTAAAGATATGTAGCTGCTAATCTTGGATCTCTTTGGTTTGAGATGGTCTTTTCTATTTCAAATTCACCGGTTACCCATCTTAAAGCTTCACCATCACTCCAACCTATACCTGGTGGTGCATAAAATTGACCTATAGATGTTCCAAAATTGTGGTTTGCAGAAGCAACATCATTATCAGTTCCCTCTGTTGGGTTTTCAATGTAACTCCATTCAATAACAGATTCTTTATTAAATTCTGAAGTTACTTTAAAATTATCAGAATAGTCAGCAACTAAGTCGTAAACGTTAGTTCCCTCACCTATGAAGAAATAGTCTAAAGCAGATTTTGCCGAAGGATAATCCTTAACTTGCATATAGGCTTTAGCTAATAATGCAGAAGCGCCCCCTTTAGTTATTCGTCCTTTATCATTGGCGTCACTATACGTTTTTGGCAATCTGCTGGTAGCTTCTTTTAAATCACTAACAACTTGCGCCCAAACTTCCGCTTCTGAAGCATTTGATGCTAAATCGGTAGGTTTTGATGGTTCTAATTGTAAAACAACATTACCCCATAAACTTGCTAAATGGTAATAGTGCATCCCTCTAAAGAAATAGGCTTCACCTAAAATCCTTGATTTTAGCTGTTCATCCATTTCAATGTTAGGCACATTGGCTATTACTTGATTAGCTCTAAAAATACCGACATAGTTATCAAAATAAACATCTACAACTGGACCAAAGTTAGAGTCTGGTTGAATAAAATTATTCATAGCATTAGCAAGGTCGCTCCAAGGGCTGTAACTTGCCCCTACATCAGACCTTAGGTCGTATAACATGGGTTGCCACCTAGAAAATCCGGGGCGGTGCAATGTACTATAACAGGAATTCACTCCTTTTATAGCATCGGTTTCATTTAACCAAAAACTTTCATTAGTGACTTCATTGGGATTTGTTATATCCAGATTGTCTTCACAAGAATAAAACCCTACTGTAAATATAAAAAGTAATATTATTATTTTTTTCATGATATTTTAAATTTTAAAATTCTACGTTTAACCCAACTGAAAATATTCTACTTGCAGGCCAGTTTCCATTATCAACACCTCTTTCTAAGATTCCATTTCCTTGAACATCGGGATCTAATCCAGAATAATCTGTTATCGTAAATAAATTTTGTCCACTAGCATAAAGTCTTAATCTAGACATTCCTAGTTTGTTTAAAAATACATCTTCAAAATTGTATCCAATTTGAATGTTTCTCAATCTAATGTATGATCCGTCCTCCAGCCATCTATCTGAACTAAACCTAGCATTATCAACTAATCCCTGATCACCTGTTGCAATTCCAATTCTAGGATCGTTAGTATTAGTATTAGTGGTTGTCCATGGGCTTATATTGCTTCTAAAATTGGTGTTTTGATAAGAATCTAAATCATGTCTCACGCTATTAAATATTTCATTCCCAAATATCCCAACAAACTGCATGCTTAAATCAAACCCTTTATAATTAGCACCAAATTGTAAACCTGTTTGCAATGTGGGCCAAGGTGAAGAACCACTGAAATCGCGATCTTCATCAGTAATGCTTCCATCTCCATTGACATCAATAAATTTAATATCCCCAGGTTTTGCAAATGGTTGAATTAGATTCCCGTTTAATGCGTAAGCATTAATTTCCGTTTGATTTTGGAAAACACCATCAGTTTTTAATAAATACCATTGTCCTAAAGGTTGACCAACTTTTGATCTGGTTAAACCCGTTTGGATATAATCAATACCTTCTCCTTGATTTCCAACTTCTTCGACACGATTCTTAATTGTTGTTAAGTTAAACCCTACGTTCCATTTAAAATCATTTTTGGTATTTTTATATGAAGCTTCTAATTCAAAACCTGAATTTCTAATAGACCCAGCATTTACAGGAGGCGTACCTCCTAAATTGCCTAAGTATAAAGCAATAGGTAAATTAGTCACTAAAGCATCTTTTGAAAGTGAATTATAATATGCTAATGAAAGTTTTATACTGTTATCCCATAGCGACGTTTCCAATCCGAAATTTTGAGTTTTACGGTTCTCCCATCTTAAGTCTGGGTTAACCAAAGATGCTTGATAGGATCCTACTTGTGGTACATCCCCTAAAATAGCTCTTGTATTATTATTTATAGTTCCTTGCCAATCAAAAGAGCCCAAAGTTACTATACCTAACTCGCCATATGAGGCATTTATTTTCAAATCGTTTATCCAAGAAACTTTAAAAAAGTCCTCTTTACTTATTCTCCACGACCCAGCAATTGATGGAAAGAAGCCTGTTCTATTATCTTTACTAAAACGGCTGTCTTTATCAACTCTTCCTGTTAGAGTTAAATAGTATTTGTTATCATAGTCATAATTTATCCTCCCTAAATACCCGAAAATCCTAAAATCGTCGGTTATGGCACCTTCACTTGTAGAGATACCGGTTGTTGAGTTTATTTCTGTAAAAATTTGATCACCTAATTCGGTAATATCACTTCGAATGGCAAGAGAAAAATCTCTCTTGGTTTGTTGATCCGAAATACCAACCACGCCATTAAAATTGTGGTTTCCAAAGCTTTTGTTAAAATTGATAGTGTGTTCCATCAAAAAACTAGCATATCGAGACCTGTTATCTGCAATAAAACTTGGTCTTTGGGCAGCATTAAACTGTGTAATTCCATCACGTCTGATTCCTTTAGAAAAATCAAAGCTCGCCTCAATACCTGTATTAAATTTGTAGCTAAGTCCTTCTAAAAGATCAACCTTTACGAAAGCATTACCAACAATTTTCGCGTAATTTATTTTTTCGCGCAAAACATCGGTAACGGCCACTTGGTTTTTTGCATAAGTTACCGCATCTACATTTCCAATTCCCCAACCTCCCGGATTCAAATCATTAATAAATTCATTACCACGTACTGGTATAACGGGCAACATACTTACCATATCGAAAAATGGATTTCCAGTATCAAAAGAGCCAAGTGGTTGTCTTGTATTAGAATTTGATAGTAAAATATTTTCTCCAATAGTAACTTTGCCTCTTGATAGTTCTGTATTTATTCTTAAAGTAGATCTTTGGAAAGAACGCCCAATAAGCACCCCTTTATTCTCAAAATGACTTCCAGAGAGAAAATAAGAACCATTTTCGCCACCACCAGAAGCTGAAACATTTAAATCGGTCGTATTTCCTGTTCTAATAATTTCGTCTTGCCAATCTGTATCAATATTTGGATTGAAATCTGCACCAACCGATAGTGGTGGCGTTAAACCTGAATTTGTATAACTAGTAGTTTGCATTGCTGCATATTCACGACTATTCATCAAATCCCATGTTTTTGGCACGTTTTGAACCCCTGTGCTTACCGCCACTGACATTTTAAGAGGTCCTTTTTTTCCTGATTTTGTAGTAACAATAATAACACCATTTGCAGCTCTTGAACCATAAATAGCCGCAGCAGAAGCGTCTTTTAAAATCTGTATTGATTCTATATCATTATTATTGATGGTTTGGTTGGCATCGGCAATCATACCATCAATAATGTAAAGTGGCGCAGAATTAACAAAACTTGAAGTTCCTCTAATTTCAATTTGTGAATTTTGCCCTGGCTGACCACCGTTTCTAACGGTAACCCCAGATGTTAAACCTTGTAACGATTCGGCTAAAGAGTTACTAATGTTCTTGTTGGATTTTTCAGGATCAATCACAGAAGTAGCTCCTGTTAAATCTCGTTTCTTAATAGTTTGATAACCAATAACAACCACTTCATCTAAAGCATTGTCATCTGCTTCCAAAACAACATTTATAGTTGATTTGTTATTAACGGAGATCACTTGGGTTTTATACCCCAAATAACTCACGTTTAATATTGCGTTAGAGGGCACACCAGCTAAAGAAAATTTTCCATCAAAATCTGTTGATGTCCCCAGGTTAGAATTAGCAACAATTACATTAGCCCCTGGCAATGGAACCCCTCCAGAATCTGTAACTGTGCCGGAAACGTTTAATTGGTTTTGTGAAAACCCAAATTGAAATAGACACATAAAAAAGAACAAGAATGCTCTTTTAATTAAAATTGTAGTTTCTCTTTTCATAATTAAAAAAATTAGTTTAGTTGTTTATCTTATTTAATTTTCAATACTGTTTAGCTTTAACAGATATAGAAAATAAAATTTAATCAAAGCAATGATACTAACTAAGAAATATTATTAACCTATTTTTTGCGTCATTTTATTTATAATATGATTCAATGTCATGCATAAAAATGTAAGATATTCAATATTGACACGAATTGTAAAATAATGGGAGTATTAGTATTCTATTTATTAATAAATTTCAGAAAATATTAAACGATGATAAAACATGCATTATTTTATTTAATTATAATATTATTTCAAAATAGTTTATTGCAAGCGCAAGAATACTATTTTAAGCACTATACAGCAGAAAATGGATTATCACATAATACCGTATTATGTTCTTTACAGGACAACAAAGGGTTTCTATGGTTTGGAACTAAGGATGGACTAAACAGATTTGATGGTTATATATTTAAACATTACAGAAAAGAAATTGGTAATGCAAAAAGCTTAGGAAGTAATTTTATTGAATGCATTCATGAATATAATAATGTAATTTTAGTGGGAACGGATAGTGGACTGTATGTATACAATGAAATTAATGAAAGTTTTGAGCTAATTGAAATTTCTTTAAATACTCCAATCTTAGATATTGAAAGTGATAACGACGGAAACATTTGGTTTATAGGAGGCTCAACCCTATTTAAATATGACATCAAAACAAAAAAAAGTGAAACTTATTCCGATGGTTTATTGAGAGTAGAAGAAATTACAAAAAACCCAAATGGAGATATTTGGGTTGCTTTTCAAAATGTTTTATTTAAATACATAAAAGAAACCAACTCTTTTATAAAAAATGAAATAACCATAAAAACAAAAGATAATCAACCCATTATAATCAGTAAAATTTTTCCTCTTAATAATGAAGAAATAATAATTGGGACTCAAAATAATGGGGCCATTATTTTTAATAATAAAAATAAAAAATTAAAAAAACTACCATTAACACATGAAAACCCTCTTTATGTTAGAGATTTTGCAAAAAAAGATAATAGTAATTTATGGATAGCAACTGAATCTGGACTATATATTTATAATTTAACTGATTCCACATATGTGAATTTAAAAAAAAGTTATAATAATCACTATTCATTATCAGATAATGCTATTTATTCATTAACGGTTGATAAAGAAGAAGGCGTTTGGATTGGCACTTATTTTGGAGGAATCAATTACTATCCAAATCAATATACTCCATTCAAAAAATATTTTCCAAAACTAGGTGAAAATTCAATTAGCGGAAATGCTGTTAGAGAAATTCATTCGGACCAATATAGCAATTTATGGATAGGAACAGAAGATGCTGGCGTTAACAAATTAAATCTAAAGACAGGTATTTTTACAAATTATTTACCTACAGATAGCAGTGCATCCCTTTCCTATTATAATATACATGGATTATTAATTAAGGATGATAAACTCTTGATTGGCACTTTTGAGCATGGTCTTGACATAATGGATATCAAGACTGGCAAAATCATAAAACATTACAGTACAGCATCCAAAGGAAATATTTCAAGCAACTTTATTTTTGCTTTTTATGAAAATAAAAAAAATGAAGTTTTTGCCATCACAAATTCTGGCATACAGCTATTTGATTATGACAAGGAAGAATTTTCTACTATAAAAGCTTTTCCAAAAGGTTATTTTTACACCTCGTTTCTTGAAGACAAAAATGAAATTTTATGGGCTGGAACATACTGGGAGGGGCTTTTTTATTTTGATCCTAAAACAAATACTCAAAGAGTTTATAGACATAATAATGAAGATCCAAATAGCATTAGTAGTAATGCTATTAATGGAATTTTCCAAGACGGTAAAAATAATATATGGGTTACAACAGAAAATGGACTTAATGAGTATAATGCTGAAAAAAATGAATTCAAAAATTACTCAATAGAAGATGGCTTACCTAGTAATGTTACCTATTCGATTTTGGAAGATGACAGGCATTTTCTATGGATTAGCACTTCAAATGGACTAGTAGAATTCAACCCTGTTAAAAAAGAAATAAAAACCTATACAAAAGCAAATGGGTTATTAAGCGATCAATTTAATTACCATTCTGCTTATAAAGATGATAATGGCACAATGTACTTTGGTTGTGTAGAGGGCATGATAAGTTTTAACCCAAAAGATTTTATTACAAATCAGTTTAAGCCTCCAATTTTTATAACGGGTATAGAGATTAACAGTAAAGATAATAGATTAAATAAAAAAAAATCTGGAGTAACAAAATCTGCCTCATTATTAGATGAAATAATACTAAAACCAGATGATTCATCTTTAAAAATTGAATTTGCTGCATTAAGTTTTAATGCACCAGAGATGACAGAATATTGGTACAAATTAAACGGACTTAATAATGATTGGATTTATCTAGGAAAAAAACACGACGTATCTTTTACTGGATTAGCTCCAGGAAATTATAAATTTAAACTTAAATCTCGTAATAACAATGGTATTTGGAGCGAAGAATCATCAGAACTACTAATTGACGTTTTACCGCCTTTCTGGAAAAGCAATGTCGCGTTTGCAATTTATATCATTATCTTTCTTTTAATTGCTTACTTTCTACTAAGGTTTTATCATTTAAGAATAAAGGAAAAAAATAACCAATTAATTACAGAGTTAAACAGGCAGAAAGAAAAAGAACTATATAACGCAAAAATCGAATTCTTCACAAATATATCTCATGAAATCCGAACTCCTTTAACACTAATAAAAAGTCCTTTAGAGAAAATACTTAAACGAACAGATTATGATATTGATCTAATGAATAATTTATCAATAATGGACAAAAATACGACACGTTTGTTGGACTTAGTTAATCAACTCCTTGATTTTAGAAAAGCTGAATTAGAGGGAACAAATCTAACTTTTATAGAGACAAATATTTCAGAATTAATAAGAAATATTTACACTAGATTTAGTCCGACTATAAACAATAATAATTTTGATTTTAAACTTAATTTAGGTTTTGAAGACCTTTATGCTTTTGTTGATAATGAGGCTCTAAAAAAAATATTGAGCAATCTCTTTAGCAATGCAATCAAATATGCTGAAAGAACAGTTACAATTTCCTTAATCAAAAATGAGGAAACTTTTGAACTTACGTTTAAAAATGATGGGAACATTATTCCTTATCATTTAAAAGACAAAATATTTCAACCATTTTTTATGGTTCCCGAAACAGATAATCATAATAAACAAAGTACAGGTATTGGTCTATCTCTAGCTTACTCGCTAGTAGAGCTACACAAAGGAAACCTGCTGTTAGATTTTAATGACCCTAATATGAATACTTTTATACTAAAGCTCCCTTTACATCAGGTAAATGAATTCAAACTTTATAAATCAAACTTCGACAAAAAAGATATGGATTCAGATGTTGCTGTATCTAATTTGAAATCAGAAGAAAAACCTCAGCTGTTGTTAATAGAAGATAATGAAGATTTATTAGATTTTTTAGCAAAGGATTTAACTAACAATTATCAGGTTATAAAATCTACAAATGCTAATCTTGCTTTAGAAATATTAATTAATAAAAATGTACAATTGATAATAAGCGATGTAATGATGCCAGGAATGGATGGTTTTACTTTTTGTGATAAAGTTAAAACTAACATCGAAACAAGCCATATTCCAATAATTCTACTAACGGCAAAAAGCTCACTTAAAGCAAAAATTGAAGGATTAGAATCTGGTGCTGATGCCTATATTGAAAAACCATTTTCAATGGATCATTTATATGCTCAAATAAGTAACTTAATAGTAAACAGATCTAATATCATTGAACATTATTCAAGTTCTCCATTAGCTCATGTCAAAAGCATTGCTCATACCAAAACAGATGAAATATTTATAAATAAATTAGATAACGCTATTTATGCTAATATTTCTAATGGAGATTTAAACGTGGAATTACTAGCGGAAATGATGAATATGAGTAAATCTACGCTCTATAGAAAAATAAATAATCTTTCTAACCTTAGCCCGAATGAACTAATCAACATTACAAGACTTAAAAAGGCTGCGGAACATTTAAGAAGTGGTAATTATAAAATTTATGAAATTGCTGAAATGGTCGGCTATAACTCTCAAACTACACTACTTAGAAACTTTCAAAAACAATTTAATATGACGCCTAGTGAATATATGAATTCGAAAGAGATTGAGGGCTAATGACTCTTTTTGAAGTTTGGTTATTTGTAATTTATATTTTGGGTGCCTACATATACCAATGCATAAAATTTAATGGGAGATGTCAAAAAAAATGATTTAACTAATAAACTTGTCATTTTATAATTGAAGATAATTAGTCGACCCTTAAAAAAAGGTTTTAGTAATTTATAACACA
>TARA_R110002033_G_scaffold170816_1_pt1 | contig 23138 bp, 17 predicted proteins | sample TARA_R110002033 | Tara Oceans TARA_R110002033 (sample SAMEA4397051) | marine metagenome | biome: Polar Biome; feature: [SRF] surface water layer (ENVO:00010504); material: water (ENVO:00002006), including particulate matter (ENVO:01000060) such as... | depth 5 m
CTCCGAAGCCGAGGGTCGTGGGTTCGATTCCCGCCGAGCGCACCACTATTTATAGCTTAAGCTTTGTTCAAATTTCGCCTCAGGCATTAGATTGTTTGGGGTTTTTTTGTGTCTGAATTTTAGATCAAGCCCTTTATTCACAATGCCTGGCTATTTTATCTTTCTAAACTCTCATGAAGTCACATTCTCTTTAATCCTGTATTAGCTATAAGTTTGCGTACATACATTCTCTCTCTTAAAAATCAGTGACCAAGTTATCAGTGACCAAACGGTGACCATTTTGTGACCAAGGTTGAGAAACACAGGAACTTCTATCACTCCAACGATAGAAACGATGATTTGATAAAACAACTCATATAACTTTTGCTTAAAAAAAGGTCTTCAGCTCATTTAATTCAGTATTATATGGATACCTTTCTAGCATGATATCAATCAAAGTAAGCACGCCTCCTTCTATGTTACCTTTTTTTGCTTTTTTAATCGCTTTAGTCCATTGTTTGCCAAGGTTTCCATTGGAGTTTAAATCTTTGAGTTTGCCACCTGCTTTCTCCCACAGGAATTCTAATTCTTCTGAACTATATAAGGAACTGGCTTCGTCAACTAATCTACTAATAAGATAATCATCTGGCAATTCATCAAGGTTTATCTTAGATTTAAATGAATAGGCCCACTTTTGTTTTTTTGGTAATAGACTGTAGCAATATTTCAGCGCATTATTAACAACCTTCTTATTTCCATACAATGTATATAAAGCCTTAGTTATTGATATCCATTTACTTGAGTTTATGAACTCTCCTAAATTTTTACCATACTGTCTCCAGTTGTTGTCAGTATATTGACCTAAAATATTAATTACTTCAGATTCATTCACATGAACATTCCATCCTATTAATAAATCCATTACCTTAGGCGCTATCTCTGATTTTAGGAACTTCTCCTTTATATTTTCTTGAATGATTTTATCAGTTACGTTACTGATGCCGTTTTCAACGACATATTTACTTACCGTATTAATCAGTACCTGCGTATCCGATTTACTTAATTTATCCCAAGAAAAACCTTCAGTTAACTGCAACAGTGCTCGCTCAGCAAGATTTTCTTCAAAGCTTTTCTCTGCTAGTATTTCAATCAATCCATATGTTTCATGACCATTAGTAGCACTACGTAAAATACTGTCTATTCCATCGTTGATGATAATTTTGGATGGTATTGATAACTTACTGCGATAGCCCTGTGAAAGCAAATATCTATCAAACTTCTTATCTAGTTCTAGATAGGGTAGTAAATTTTCAACGAGTGTATCTGTATTCTCAATGTTTGTAATTACTCTCGTATCATCGATGACCCTAAAAGTACTTAATAGTTCATTTTCGTTATATAACTCAATCAAGTAATCAAAGCCAACTACCTCAGGATGCTCAAAATCTAAGATTTTATTCAGAGCCATTATAGGTTGATCTAATCTAAATAAGCACCAGGCATATAGTTTTGCCCAGTTTTTTGACCTAGCAAATTCCTTTAGCCTTTCGATATCATTATCATTAGGCTCATTTTCAAGAGTCAATTCTAAGATGCCCTTTTCAATATCTTTTGAGTCTGAAATAACATCACTCGCTATGGCAAACAATTCTTCATCTATAATCAGCTGTTTAGCTTGTTGAAGCCAACTAGGCGTCAATGTATCAACCCCCTGACTAATACCTTTCTTTAGGGCTATATACCACCACCTATTCTTCCTTATACTGTCGGCTATCAACCTATTTTTATCTTCATCTTTCAATAAAGTAAATTTATTTTCGATGTAACTCGCTAACGAAAGACATAGTAAGTTATAGTTGTGATTCTTTTTAAATACGATATTTTGTATTTTTTCTACTTCCATAAAGCTTAAACTTGTTAGGTTCTCTGCAAGATATATGAGTGCTTTGTTTACATATATATCTAAGTCACCTTCAGTATCTTCAAATGATAAGCTATTTCTAATAAGGTTAATTGCAAGAGACGCTGAAGGTTCTGTATTAAACGTGTCTATCAACTCCACAGTTCTTGATAACTTTCTCAGTCTTTGTAACGGAGGTTTTTCTATGGCTAATGATGTGTTCTCTAAGAGATTTTCAAGAATAGTATCCTGATGGTCTAAAAGAAATTTTACCGCTCTAGTATCGCTAACCTCATTGTTGTTGCCAGTACTACTAATAGCAGTATAAGGTTCAATCCATCGAAGCTTATTAGATGCTATAGATGCGACAATATTGAATTCGCTCTCATCGGCTAAGATTTGAGAAGGACTCCATTTCACGTTACATATTAGCCTTTTCCTAGCTTTTGGCCATAAACTTCTCCAAAGCTCCATAATGATAGTGGCAAAAGAAGCTAGATTTTCTAAGATTAAGACAGGGTGAGTTGCTATTACTAATGAGTCAAATACGTTTTTTAACTGCTCATTAGTAATTTCTGGTAATTTTTCAGAATTCATAATTGATATTAAAATATCTGTCAAATCGTTTAATTCTATCGCTTGATTAACAGGTAACAAGGCAACCTTACTTCTAACCATTCCTCCTCTAAAAGCTCCAAAATCAGGATACGTACACCATAAGCACCAATAATCGTTAAAGACCTCACATCCAAGAACTGGATACCAAACTACATTCGCTGGCAAATAACCTGCTGGTTTATCAGTAATAGATAGCAGTTGACTTGGAAGCTCTACTTCGGAATTAGTAGTATGGATAAGTTGATGCTTATTGTCTTTATCACCATAGGTGGCATAAATAGGAAAAGCTAAATCAGAGTCAGTCATTAAGCAACCATTTAATAGGTAAAGTTAGGTCGATATTTTTCTGCTCAATAGTCTCATTTGGCGATATAACCCAGCCCTGGTTCTCTGGACCTTCATCAATAAAATCTTCATCTTTTGACGCTTCTGTTAATTCCTTTCCTAATGCAGAAAGCCCCCATATACTTAATTTATCCTCGTCCCAGTTAGAGACCAAATACGAAGCTAACATTGGTAGTCGTTGCTCTAAAATCATATGTGGAGTGGCATTTTCAGTATTTACTTCATCGTAACAGGAAAGCAAAACGGCTACCTTAGGGCTTTGAACTTTGTTAGCTATTTGCGTTTTTGATAATTGTAATAGTATCTGTAACTTTTCTACCCAGTAAGGATTTGCGTCCCAATTTGTGGAATTAGGTGATTCATGCTTCTTTTCTGGTTTTTCATTATTGGCCAATTTTTCAAGGAAATCTGGGAATGTAGGTTCGCTTTCCACCCTAATCACGATAAGCCATTTATCACTATCATCTAATTGGCTTTTCCATTTCTCATCTAACGAGCGTGTAGAGAAAATAGTATCCCATTGCTCACCTGCGTATTCAGGCCAATTTATATCAAACTCTTTACCATTTTCATCTATTAATGGTATTTTTAGGCTATTCCAAGTCTCAGCCACAGTATGAGCAGAAGCTTTACCTTCGCTTAGTGCTTCAAAAACCTCACCAAGCATTTCTAAATTTGCTGGTGTTCCATTGATATTTAGTGAGCTTCGAGGCTCTTTAAGACGACCATAAAGTTGTCCAAAAAAGTGTGTTTTACCACTGTTAGCTCGACCAATAACCAATATATTTTTCTTAGACATGACTTCCTCGGTAGCACATAAAAGGTGAGTTGCTCACAATAGGGTCAGAAACTATTATCGGTTGTCTGAATGACTCATTCTCTAGTAATAAATCATGTATAACATTAGTAACTGAATCTGGGTTTTCTATGGTTACTTTATATTGTTTGGCATGTGGAATATTAAATAAAAGCTTATCAGTAATTTGTTTTTTCATTCTGTCTGAAATCGGGTTTTCTACTAACTCATCGGACTTAGTCCAAATTAAAGCTGTAGGTTTTTTTTTGGTAAATGGAATGAGTCTTTCAAATAACATAAATAACTCTTTTCGTGCCTTTCCTCTATTTTCTCCTGCAAACTTATTACAATCAGCTGTTATGATAAACATGTCTGAGTTCGTAGCCATCCATTGCGCACCACCCGCATTAGGATCATCTGAGTTTAATGACCATGTAGTGAACCATTCGCCAGGAGCATCAGTAAGTAACAAGTCGATCAAATTGCTTTCATTATCTCTTAATGCCAGGTGTAGTAACCCTGGAACCCTCTCTGATTGTCGAGAAGTATGAGGTGGGAAAGTGGACTTAGTTGTATCGAGTCTTGAATAAGATGACAGGTTCTCCCATGCTACCAAGCTTTTAGAACCAGCAAATTTATAACTTAATTTAAGTCCTTGGCGTATATAATTTAGATAAGCAATCAGTAAGAATGTGGTTTTTCCCGTGTCATGCGAACCAAACACACCAATAAAACGGCTTTCGCCTCGTGCCCGAATTTGGCTTAAGTCTTGTATTCCTAAGTTATTACCCGACCACCATATCCTATATTGCTTTAATTCAGGATTTTCTGTAGTTTCTTTTAATTTAACTTCAAAATATTGGCATTCATTAGGATAATCCTTACCCTCACTACAAGCTCCGCCATCACCGACATAACAATCTTTTCCCTCTCTAGAACAAACACCACCTACGGTTATTTCACTATCACTCATACTCATGTCTCTACTTGATTTTCAGCAGATTGTTCTCGAAAAATAGCTTGAGCCAATTTAGGAAGACTAATTTCTGTATCTTTGGAGATACTCAGTTTAGATATAGCGGTATCTGTATCGAAAGAATCATCAGAAAAAGCGTAACTAACAAAGTCCTTCAGTGACCAATTGTCTTTATAACCAATTGTTAGTTGCCGAATAGTCTCTTTCGGGACACTATCTTTATTTTTTGAATAAAATTCCCATATCTTTTCTAAAGAAAACTTTTCTTCAATATCTATATTAGGTAAGTCGGCAACTGTTTCAAAGATTAAATAAGAAATACTTGCTGGTGGCGCATTTTCCATTAGAGACAGTAAATCACTCACCATGACTATTAAGGCAATTTTACCTTCAAACTCTCTATAGCTTTGATTTAAGGAAGGAGAGTATAAAGCCTTACTCCACCAAATGGTGTCTAACTTTAAATTTTCATTAGACCTAATATTTTCATTTATACTATTTCTGTATTGTTCAAATTTTTGATACTGGCTTTGATAAAGACTTTCTCGGGTCGTAAAATCTTCAGATAATTTAGTATACATGGTTTGAAAGTCCTGGATGCCTTCAAGCTCAGTACTTAGTTCAAATGTAGGAAGCTTTCTTGGAAATGGTATTTTATTCCCTTTTCCGTTCTCTAGAAGATCGAAACTTGAATATTCCTCACTTTCTTTAGACCATTGTGAAAATATACTTTCAAAGACTTCTTTTTCTTCTGCGAACCGTTTGAAGGGTAGCATATCAGCAATTGTATTCCACAGTATATAAGCATACCTTTGATTATCTAATGCTAATTGTTGACAAGCATCTAGAAGCATAGAGCGATAAAGTAAGAATGGGGTGTCTATGTAGATTGACCTGGCCGACCTCCATACTTCTGTAAAACATTCATCTGCAATTTTTATTGCTATATCATCGCTATTAGGCGTTTGGTTTATACTGGTTAATACAAATGAGGTAAGCAATGGCTCATCTTCTTTCAACCTTTCTACTAGTAAGGTAGTTGCCTCAACCATATTATCAAAACGCCTATCATCGCCATCTAGCTTTTCAATTAAACCTAAACTATTGACTCCATCCAATACTCTTGACATTTACTGTACTCCAAATTTTATGAGTGGTAAGCTTTTAATAAAGATTTTATAGCTATGCATTGAGGATTATCTTTTTGAATGATTTGTAAAAGCGCTTTCGGTGTTACTTCTGAGCCTTGGTTTACTTTTTTCCATATGGTATGCCAGCGGGTATATGGGCGTGACTTATTTTCTAAATCACTCAGCTTACCTCCTGCTCTTTCCCATAAGACTTGAGTTTCGTCAAAGTCTGGATACAACTCTGCAAGCAGACGCACTATGTCATCACTGTCCATATTATCGCTTTCAATTTCTGGTAACTTATCTTCTTTACGAGTAAATAAAGACTCACTATTCCTTAATAAGAGAATAAGCAACTCAGCTGAAGCACGTGCTGCAAAAGTACGGTAACGATCATCTTTATAAGGATCTGCAAAATCTGATACTCCTTTTGCAAATATAAATGGCATATCGTAGCTATCAGCTGATGCAGCTAACCCACTTCCTTCCATGTCTAGTCCTAGCACTTTTCTCATATAACTTGAAAGCTTATTATATATTTGCTCATCTTCAGTAACAGTTGCTCCTGTTGCGATAGGTGCAACATGGACAGAAAACTCTGGTTCTGCTGGTAGTCCTCTCGGGTTGAGTAATAATAAATCTTGAATATATTCTATACCCGCTTCGGTTAACTTAACTGGTTTCTCGATATAACCTCTTTTTCTAAGTCTCAAGATAACATCGCTCCAATCTGGACACTTTTCATCAAAATTATCTTGTTCAACTGGTTTCTTATTATCTATTAATTGACTCAATACCCAGTTTTCTTGCGCTTCTAAAGAATACTGAGGCTTTAATTCCATCCATGCCATACTCTGATTTTTATATAACGTACTTGTACGTTGCATGTTTTGAACTATTGTTTCACTTGGTTTGTACTGCAACGTATCGCCTTGAAAGACTTCGATACCATTCTCTACAACTCGCTTACCAACATCATAAGACCATAAACGATCTGCAAAGATAACATCTCCAAGTTGAGTTTTACCTCTTCTGCCAGCACATATACCACTCATAGCAAGACATTTAGGGTTTAACTCACTTATTAAGCGTCCAACAACAGCTTGTACACTTTCTCTTCCCATAGATGCTACCCATGTTGCAACAATAGTAATAGTAGTGCCCGAATCGGTTACAAATTCAGCTTTAGAAGCGTTTCTATCACTGACATTAAATTCTTGCCAGTTTTTAGATATTCCACTATTTACCTCAATGAGTTGGTCATATTCATCTTTTAATGCACACATTATCAAAATATCGGTATTAGAGGGAGTTGAGTACATTTTAGATCCTAATTGTAACTTTCAAATTTTTATAGTTTAACACTACTTCAAAATACGGTAGTGTGTTTGTCCGCATCAACATGAGAAGGCGGTTTGACAGCAGCAGTCATACTAATCAAATATTTATATTTATGGAATATACCAATACTTCACAAAAATTGATAGTTACAGAGCATTTGTATATGACAGGTAATATCGCAACTAGCCAAATCAACGCTGAAAAATATCTGAAGTAGCTTAAAGTAGCTCTACCAGAGCAAATTAATAAGACATTGCATTATCAGTCGATATCTGGAGAGAGTGAGCCTTTCATATGACAAATTACCATTCAGCATCTTAAGTACTTAACATGTCAGCCATCTATGGCTGAAAACAAAGAAGTAAGTTAGTCGATACACCTATATTGAACAGATTTAGTGAATAGCAGGTGTTCAATATAGCTTGTGACCGCTTGGCTTGCCTATTGCAGTTGCTATCATATAGATTCACAAATAGTCGTATAACGTATTCATCGTCTTCAGGAAAAATCATATGGATATTAAAGCCTTACCTACTCCGAAGCAGTTTCTCAAAAACAGACGTCCCGAACAATTCTCTTCTTCTGAAAAAATGATTAGTAGTCAGCTTGACAGAGTACACCTTGAAACCTACTTATCTAACCTAAATGCTAAGAGCAAAGAGCTCGCATTTGAAACATTTGTCAAAGAAATATGCCAAAAAACTATTTGCCCAAACTTGCTTGAGCAAACTGGCCCTGTAGCAGGTGGCGATGGCAAAACGGACACACAGACTTTTCCAGTCTCAGAGCAGAACAAACTACTTTGGTATGTAGGTGTAAATAGTAATGCTAATAATGAACGTTGGGCATTCGCAGTCAGCACTCAAAAGTCATGGAAAACAAAATGTAAAAAAGATGTTGAGAAAATAGTTGAAACTAATCGAGGCTATACTAAAGTTTTTTGTATTACAAATCAGCTTGCTAAAGCTGATCAAAGAAGCAAGCTTGAAGACGAGCTTTCAAACCAATACAGTATTCAAGTCTGCATCTTAGATATTAACTGGTTATTGGATGAGACTTATAAAAATAAACTTGAGTATATTGCTATTGATACTTTACAGGTTCCAACTAATTTCAAACGAGAAATTATCCTCAGTCCTGAGGACTATGGCAAGAAGCAAAGGCTTGAGAAACTTACTTTTCAAATCAATAGTGACATTAATCCTAATGAAATTACTTTTAATCAAGTTAATATTTTCTTAGATATTGCTGAGTTGAGTAAGCAACTTGAAAATCCAGTGTTTGAGACACAAGGTTTGTATGACCGAGCTGTCAAAATAGCTCAAAGGTATGGTACAACAAACCAAATATTTTATGCCTATTACAACTATGCTAGAGCTTCATACTACTGGCATGAAGATTTTAAAAGTTTCGAAAGTAACTTTAAGAGCGCGTACGAAACAATCACTGAATCCAGTAACTCTATTCTCTGGGCAGACTTTGTTACTTTATTAGTTATTCAGATTAGTCATCGATATAGACATGAAGGACAAGGTACTTATGCAGTTGATAATGTTACAAACAATACTGTTTCTCAGTTAAATGAAATCATTCTGGATAAAAGCCGACCTAGTAACGCTTTACAAGCAGAAATAGCTTTGACTCAGCTACAGCTTATTCTGAACTTTGATAGTAAAGATAAAATGGAAGAAATCTTTCAAAGAATCCAGAAAGTATGCCAACAAGGTGAATATCTAATAGGTTTTTCATTTGAAAATATTTATGGGTATATTGATCAGTTAGACGATATATTTCATACTTACCCAAATTATCAGGCGCTACAAGACTACCTAACTGAACAATCTATCAAACGTAATGGTGACTTAAAGACTAGTAAAATAGCTCTTGAGCGTGGTATTAAGCAGGCAGAGAGAGGTAACTACTATAGAGCTATTCAATTGATTGGAAAGACTTTAGTAGGCTTAAATAAAGAAGAAGCACTTGAAGAGATGACTTACGCCAATATGGCATTATCGGATATATATTCACAAGTCGATTTGCATTGGGCAGCAAGAGGAACTCTTTTAAACGCAGCTTCGTTGTTGACAAACTACTTTCATAAAAATAAAGTTATTCTTCCATTGGCTATAGAAGCATACTTCTCACTAGCTTGGAACGAACTTACTCTTGGCCGTATTGCTCAATCATTAACATGGTTAAAAACTGGATTATGGAGCTCGCAAGTTATTAATGATAGGTTTATAGATGAAGATAAGATTATTAATTTTGATGGCTGCATGGCTAATTTAATACTTAGTTGTAACTTAAAAGAAATTCAAGAGTTCGAGTATTTAGTTGATAATTTAGAAGAGCTAGGTCTATTTTATTCGCAGATAACCTTATTATATACTTTGGGATATAAAGATAAAGTACGGGAACTTTTAGAAAGTAGTAACGATGAAGGTGTACTGAAGTTAATGCTGGACCTTAGAAATTACGATACAGAACACCCTACTTCAAAAGTGCTACCTTCATTACCTCAATACAATACTTATAGTACCAAAATATTAGGTTGTGAAATTAAATTATCCTTCCCTAATAAGACACCGTTTATTGAATTGACAGAGGCGATTTTAACTAGTCTTGAAAGCTTCTTAGCTACTGCTCTGATAGATAATATTATTGCAAAAATACCTATCGTAAATATTGATATAGTCTCTTTTGAAGATTCTGAAAACTTAATTTCTCATGAATATATTGTTAATGATAGAGGAACAGTATTCGAAATATTGTGCCACCCTTTCTTATGGGAAGATCTAAACCAAAATAACAAACCTATTATAGGTGAATGGTTTATGTTCTTTATTGCAGATTTTGTTGATAGCTGTTTTTTAATCAAAGACTCTAAAATGACTCTTGAGAAGCTAATTACAGAAGATAAAATTTTTGCGCGATCAATGATGTTTGAAACCTGTTTAGGAGCTATTTATAATATTCTAGGTAAGAATTCACATAACGATTTACTTAAAAAATTGACTCAAGGTACACATTTCCCACTGCTGAGAAACATCTCGTGGGATGTTGATGCACCCAAACAAGATAGTATAGATATTGAACCCATAGAGCTAGGTGATCATGAAAACATACCTGTATTCGATATGGAGAAACATACTCATAAAGACATTGTAGTAACAAAGCTAATCAGATCAGACTTGTGGGACTCAACAAGATGGGAGGGAGTTGGTTACATGGGATCACCTGATGAACCCCCTTACATGTTCCTACTCTTTAAAGATAAAAAGAAGGGCTTGAGTATATTTGAGCACTTACTGAAACAATTGACACATGTAGACATAGGTAAAAGATTTCGTGTATCAGTTATAAGGGGAATTGATAGAGAAAACCCTGCTCACTACCGTGTAGTTTTATCAGAAAATATTAAAACAGGAAGTAATGCAAAGTTATTTACTATGATAGCTAGAATCCAAACAATGGAACCTAATAATGACTCAAGTTGGATGCAGTTTGAAGAATCGTACAATAAGTTCAAAAGCTTTAGATTAGCGCCAGCCTATATGATCAAAGGAAATCAATATCCAGAAGTTGAGTTTGATTCCGCTATCAGTATAAAAGAAATTCATGTCAAGCAAGCTTGGGAAATCGGTATTAATGATATTGAAAAAATAGCTATACACCCTGAAGATAATATTCTAGTACCAGAAGGTATAGTTAATCCACCTTTTCAGAAGGTATTAGAGTCAAAATAAGCTAGATCGCTCTAAATAGAAACTTCTTTATCTTATGACATAATAATAACCAAATAACCGATAGACTATTTGGTTATTATTACTGCTCTTAAATCTCACCTACCAACTGTAAGCTGCCCGCCAGAAAAACTAATACATGATTCGCAGAACCAAGATGATTGTTTTCTGATATAAGGTATATCCGCTGGTACATCAAGTTGATAAGGCCGTCCACAGTACTCACAGTGCACATCATCTAAGTAAGCTTGGCACTCCGCTAATACACCAAACAAAATATGATAATCAACACTATACTGTCTACAGAGCGTTTCTATATGCTCTACATACCGTCCATTATGCCCGTATGCCCAATAGTCTTCACATAGTTGTATGTCGGACTGATCTGCATTGGCGCTAAAAATAAGTTTTAAGCTCATGGTTATCTCCAAACCAAATAGTTAACGTTGATCACAACGAATAAGGAATATCGTAGTGATTCATAATGTCCAAAAATTTGGTCTCAAGATTCGTTAATGCATAATGATTTAGCGCTAACCCCTCATTGAGCTCACGTTGAACCCATATCCTAACCGCTTCATCATTGTAGAAAAGGGGGTTAACGCCTAGCATTCTTGCTAACTGCGAGCCCTGTTGTATTTGCAGGTTTACCATAAGCTTGGTAGATAGCGATATCGCTTCGGCGCTTAACCAGATTGAAGCATGCGGTGACTTAATAAATGTGTTCATGTATAACCTCCTGTAGATTAATATTTCTTTCTGTTAGTCGTAATGACTTCCTACAGATTGAATTATACATACATTTTGAGCTGATGCAAATCAAAATGACCTTCTATAGAGCTTTTTATTACTTAATAGAACATTTAACTCATTTGAGAAACTATATTGCTGCGTATTATTTGGTGTAATAACTGATAAGCGCAGCACTATCTTGAATTTTAAAAGGAGGAAAGTTTATTCTTCTTCCTTAACTAGCTCATAAAGGTCGCCCACTTCAATATCTAAATATAAGCATAGCTTTTCTACTACCTCTAGATCCACTCTGGTCGCTTCTTCGTTATACATACGTGTGATTGTGCCTCTGTTGACATCTGTATCTCTAGACACATCGGCAATCTTAAGTCTTTTTTCGCCCATAATTCTAGATAAATTACATTTCACCATAACCTCCCCCATAATAAAATAACCTACTGTAGATAAAAATGTCTTGCAAAAGATGATTTTTAGTGTAAATTATGTTCTATAGCAGGTCATAAAGCTATTAGATAATAACACTTTAATCTTTAGTAAGGATTTTACTATGAGTTATACCTATTTAACAACCGAAGAGCTGTCACAACGTATTAAATATGACAGCAAGACAATACGCAATCAACTTAAGGATGCGGTATTCATTGAGGGCGTTCATTACATCAAACCATTTGGAGGTAGAAAAATTCTTTTCATATGGCAAAAGATTGAAGAGTTAATGCTGACAGGCTACGACGATAACATTCCATTTGCAGCGGGAGCGTAATCATGGCGAGTATCAATAGCCGTAATGGCAACCTATATGTAGATTTTCGATACATAGGCCAACGTTGTAGAGAGCAAACCTTACTGGCAGACACTAAGCCTAATCGAAAGCGTCTAGAAAATTTCGTTAGTAAAATGCAAGCAGAGATTCAATTAGGTAGTTTTCGATATGAAAACTATTTTCCACAGAGTAAAAAGCTTGAGCAGTTTCAAAGCTTAGAGCTCATGAGATCAACGAATAGCCATAAGGACTCAAGCTCAGGATTTGATTGCTTTAGCAGAGTTTGGTTAGAGGAAAAAAAACCGGAATGGCGGTGCTCTCAGATAACTAATGTAGAAAACATACTTAAGATTTATCTACTTCCCCATTTTGGCAATGTGCCACTAAATACCATAAACAAAGCTAAAATAATGGCTTTTCGGGGTAATCTAGTCAAGGAAGGAAATAGTGGACGACTTTTATCAGCATCTCGAATCAACCACATTATGACGCCATTACGTATGGTGATTACCGAAGCATCTGAGCGTTTTGATTTTGAGAACCCTTGGAAGAATATAAAGCCACTAAGTGTACCTAAAAGTAATGTTAGTCCTTTTACCTTAGAGGAAGTCATGCTCATCATTGACAACGTCAGAGTAGACTATAAGCCATATTTCACAGTACGGTTTTTTACAGGCATGCGTACAGGTGAAATTGACGGTTTACCGTGGAAAAATATTGACTTTGAACGTAGACAAATCGTTATTGATCAAGCAATTGTTGGAGGTGTTATAGGTGACACTAAAACTTCCGGCTCTAATCGTATTATCCACATGAATCAACTGGTTTACGATGCATTGATTGAGCAGCAGAGCTTCACTAAACATCGAAGTGAGTTTGTGTTTAGTACAAAAGCAGGTACTCCTTTGAGTCATCGCAATGTGACAAAGAGAGTTTGGTATCCGTTATTGCGATATCTGGAGCTTGATATACGTAATCCCTATCAAAGTAGACATACGGCTGCCACTCTTTGGCTTGCTGCAGGCGAGTCTCCTGAATGGATTGCTGCGCAAATGGGTCATAGCAGCACTACAATGTTATTCACAGTGTATTCACGTTATGTGCCCAATCTAACTCGTCAGGATGGGAGTGCTTTAGATAAGCTACTGATAGAGCGAGGTATAATACAAAATCCATGAAAATACCTATGTTTAACAAAAAGACATCCAAATAGATGTCTTTTTTCGATTTTAATGCTGGATGCTTTACATTAATGAAGCTACAGTTATTTGAATGACTTGTAACGGTAGCAGCATAATGGCTAATAAAGATAGTAACTCTACAAATATTAAGGATTGGTTGAAGCTAAATCTCCTTGATTTCGCTAATGGCAATGATCTTGAAATATTACTTATCGAGCTAAAATTTTTAAAAGATACCTTACCTGAGCAATTTAGATCAGAATTGAAAGATGAGTATCGAACATTGTCTGAATGGATAAAAACATTAGATGTGAATAGTAATTTGACGAAGACGCATGAATTACAGATATACGAAAATGGAATTGCTCATAAAGTATTTTTAGAAAATATTAGAAAGCCTCATCTGCATTTAAAAGATCTCTATCTAATTACCTTTTTAATCCATCGAGCAGACTCGTCTAAAATAAATACTATCCGTGCTGTCTACTTTTTTCTATGTTTAAGGATGGTTGAGTTAACTGACTATGATAGTCGAATTGAAACTACGCTCGATGAATGCAGATTTTTAACGAACAAAACTCGTGAATTTTTAGTTCCGTTTTTACCTGATGTAACAGAATTGAAAAGCCTAAAGGATATTGAGGAGTTTCTTATTAATGCTCAACAAAACGATAGCTACACTAGATGGCTTGATGAGCGGCCCCTAACTTTTGATTTTGAAATACAGAAGTACAAGAATAGATTATTAAGTAAAGAGACATCTCTATCATCTGTTGAAGCTCAATTTGAAATCAATGAACGTATAGCTAAATACCTTTACGAATATATCTTACCAATCGAAAACTATTTCAAAAATGACTCCGGCATTACTCGCGTGACGACTGAGACTCATAAGATTATAAGTATCTTACAGGATAAAGATGATATCACTGGCAATACTGTTAGCGATCTCACCTACATATCAGAAAATGCTAGCGAAGCAAATGGATTTGAAGACCAAGAACGCCAAGACGATGAAGAGCAATCGTTTGAGCAGGTTAATTTCGAGCAACCTACAAACTACTATCTAGATAAAATCAGAGCTGAACAACAAGTTAACTGTAGACATCAACGGACTTTAAGTCAGGTAACTGATGTAAATGTTGCACATGCTGATGAAGTACAGATTTTAGTCACATATTTACTCAATAGTCTGATGAGTTTAGATATCAGAAGTATAAATGCTGACAACAATGATGAACAAGGTACTTTAAACATTGAATATGATCTAGACCATCAAACTTCTTTATATCTACTAATAATTTTATTGACAGGTAGATCTGAACTACTTATCTCAGAAGATTTGAGGGAGAGTTATTTATGCTATCGGTATCCACTAGAGTTTGCACCTACTCGTAGTAAAGTTCAAGAAAACTGGGATTCTAAACTATGCGCAGATAATACATCTACTCTCAATCTTTTCTACCCTATTGCAGTTGGCAATATATATTCTCATCTTTTACGTAACATAAGCACAAAGGTTTTGGAGGAGGTCAAACAAAAGGCCAGTGAGGCTCTAAAGGCTATAAATAAGAAGAGCAAAACTAGATTAACTTTTAATAAAGTTAAGAACTATTTAGAACACTACCTCATACAGAGTGGTCGAGATCAAGCTTTAGTTAATGTTCTAATTAGCAAACCAATACACCATTCTTCAGCACTTCCTTACTTTAATGTTAGCCAGCTAGATTTATTCTTATGCCAATATGATTTTAATGATCATTTGTATGATATAGCATTTAATACAGTCAGCGATGAATCCAAATGTAATGAAGAATATCAATTTTTTGAATTACCTGACGAAAGAGTTACAGGATATTGGGATAAACAAATAGGTAGTGTTTTAGCCATAAGAGAAAGCCGCTTAACATCTATAGTTAGCGATTTAATCACTCAGATCAATTCTGCCCTTTGGGATAAAAAAACTCTCAATCCTAGATCTATAGTTGACCTACATAATATTTTTACTGATTATTTATATGTTCTGCTCTCGGTCTCAAGCGGTTATCGTCCCGTACGTGAACCTTTTGGTAGGCTTGTAGATATAGATGTTAGAACTAAAAAATATTTTATTAGCGACAAGGAAAACCGTCAACATACTCGAGGCAGATATATTTATCTACCTGATATAGCAAATCAACAGATTGAGCAGTACATCAAGTATTTAAAGAGTAATGCCTTTATTTTAAATAGTCTGGGTAATAGTCTAGGTGATATTTACTCAGATATTCTTGACAGTAATATTGGCCTTATTACTTATCTAAAGCTGGATGAAAAAACTAACACTATTACTGAAGTTAGTCTTACCAAAACATTTATTCACGGAAGACTGTCTAAAATTTTAGATCTCCCATCAAACTGGCATCGTCACTTTATACGATCTTATAAAAGCCTAGAAGTTGGAATCTTTTCTGCTAAGCCTAACTCATCATTATCTAATAGCTTCGGTCACGATGTAATTGGCGCTTGGATGGGTCACGCTGATGAGCTTGGTTTTGACTACTACGATAAGCACAGTGGACTTAGAAGGAGCGAGTTGCGCCGATTCTCTGATGAGCTTAATGGAATAATTAAATATAACGGCTTTAAAGTCATAAGTTTGGAGACTAGATAATGGCTCAGCGTAAATCAGCTATTGACCAGCGTTCAGAAAATAGACATAAGGAAACCTCGAAGCGTAAAAACTTATCCAAACGACTGGTCAAAGAGTCTATAGATTTTGACCAAATTATTGCCTCAAGTGATCCTCAAACAATATTTAATGCTATGTGGGAGCAGCTTGATAAGAGATTATCAGAAAACAAACACTTTCAGGGCTATCTTAGTTATGTAGAAGGATATAACGAAGCAGTAAACTGCTGTCAAAACTATATTGAAGATAAGGACATTGCTATTGGCTTTCCAAAGCTTATCGTTACCTCATACCGTCCAAAGTCCTTTAGAAATAAAGTGACCTTTTCTGAAAAAAAGCAAATATTAGATTTTTATTTATATTGGATGGATAGTATAGCTAGCAAAGCTTACGAGATTACTATCACAGATTTGATGCTATCACTGATTTTCCACAGTGCTATATTGAGAAAGCCAGTATTGCAAACGATTATATCTTGCATCAGTGACAAATCATTAACTATAGAAAGCATATTTGAACTGCCTGTAGTAACTCTCATTATTGACGACGATAGCTATCATACTAATACTTATAGCAATTCAAAAGCGGTGCATGAGGTAAAAGTCTTTTTATCGCCATTAACGAGCTATTTGATCAAGCTCTATGTCAAAGGGAATGAAACTAGAAAATTAAAGTCTAGTACTGATGTTCAAAATCTTTATCAAATGTTAAAGATGACAAAATCTCTTAGCCAAAATCACCTATCTATGACTTTAGAAGAGTTTTTGATAGGTGCGGTCTATGTTTTAGAAGATTATCTATTTTTAGATCTGCCAGAACATACTTGGTATCTACTACTTGGTTTGGAGACGACATATGGCCTGTCAATAGCTAACTGGCAGTCTTTAATCTTTAGCATATCTCATAAGCCCACTACTAAGATAGCTATTAACATTGAGTGTCACAAAGATGTCGCAGTGGAACCTAAAAAAGGCAATCCTACCATTACCGTTGAGATTGCAAAGCTATTGAAAACGACTAAAGATGGAAAAACCTCAATGGCTAGATTCACAATTGGTCTCAAGCAGCTATATGAACGTTTATTAACGAACAACGCTCCTTTGAGTGAGCTTGCAATCGTAGGTTGGTTACTGACGAAAACAGTGACTAGTAAAAAGGTAAGCAGCATGCGGACTCATAGCGGTGGTATTACGAATCGCTGGTTATCATTAACTCAAGGTGTTGCATTTGAGGATCATACTGAAGAGGATTATATTCAACTTTATAGCGAACTTATCGAACTTGGTAAGTCTAAAGACGCTCAAAATGCTATTGCCACTAATATTGATGAGATACATGCATATTTAGTTAATCATCATGGCATTGAACCTATTGCACCTTTTTCATCTACCAAGCGAGCGCATCATAGGACAGGCTATCTTTCAGAAACCATGTTTCAGGCTATTCTTAATAATGCTGACAATCTTGAAATGACTAAGGATGAAATAGAAGCGGTGAAGCTCGCTTTGATTTTAGGGCAGCGCTGTGGACTCAGGATAGGTGAAATAGTTAAGATTAGATTAAAAGATGTGGCTATAACTTCAGCTTATCTAGAAGTGCGTAATAATAAATATGGTAATAATAAAACGGGTTCTGCCTTAAGACGGACATTGTTAGAACAACTTTTAACAAATTCAGAAATGTCGTTTTTCAAGAGAGTCGAGCTTAGGCGTAGTAAAAGTAAAGGGGATACCTTAATCGCTAATCAAGCTGGTATGGCTTATCGTGCCAGTGATTTATCAAAAACCATATCTCAGTTAATTAAAACTACAACAGGACTTTCTCATCTCACGACCCATCATTTAAGACATAGCTTCTTAACTAATTTTCAATTAATGTCATTTTTGTATGATAAAGCTAATGCTTTTAATGGGCATCAATGCTCTCAAACTTTAAAAGACTTATTACCTTATGACGAAGACAAGTCTTGTAAAATATTGGCTTATATTGAGACATCCCTACAATACAAAAAAATATATGCCTTAGCTGGAGTAGCTGGACATGCCAGTCCTAGCACTACTTTTGACTCTTATGTGCATTTGACTGACATTCAGATTGGATTGCTACTTTGGCACATGGATTACCAGTTGACGGCTAAACACTATAAATTACTAAGCGTTCCGAGACGTAGGGAAAAGCTGTTAGGTGCTACACCTACTGCAATTAATTATTATTTGCTTAACAAGCTCAAACTTAAACCACTGCCTAAACCAAAACATAGTGAACTACTAAAGACAGAAGATAAAACATCTACAAAGCCAAAAAGATATTCATTCGATGAAGTCCGTCAGACTCTTGAGGTACATGATAAGGAAGAAGATTTCAAGGAAAAAATGGATATTTATAAGCTTGATCAAAATACTTTTGAAATATGGCTTAATAACGCTCAGCAGTTGCAAGATCACCCTTCTTTTAAAACCATACATGGTAATTCAAGATTATTCGCGCCTGATGATAATATGAGCTTATTACCGGTATTCGACAGGTATGTCGAAGATAACAACATACTCATGCAGATGACCAATAAATTTCGTGACTTATATAAGATAGAAAAAAGACGAGAATCTATGCTTCAGTTTATAGCGCATACGCTTATGAACTCCCAATACCATAAAAATCATATTAGTTTTGATCAAGCATTAGATCTATATAGCTATATACAAGTATTAGGACAACTAGTCTTTAAAAAAAATATTAATTTAAAAATATACCATTATGCACAAGCTAGCGATGATGATAAAGAGCAATGGAAGCCTGTGATGAAATTACTTGCCTCATCTCAAATAAAAAAGTGCAATGTAGCTGATAAATTAAACGGCAAGATATACAAAAAGCAGATCCGTGCTGAATTATCACTATCTAGCCAAACTGAGCAGACTAGGCTTAATAATAGAGAGAAATCAAATCTCCCAATCAAGCAATGGACCGTTAGAACTTTACAAATTTTCTGTCATTACGCTTTCATTATGATAGGGCAAAGAATTAATTTAGGAGATCACAAGCCATGAATCTGTCAGCAAAGTCTATCAGCATTAATAGTAGCACTAAAATTAGTCTTCATCCGTTGGCTAGCCAACTAACTAAGCTAATAGTGAAAGCCTACTTAAGTGGTGGTCAAGAAGCCTATATTAAATCTATGCAGACTAAGTTTGATTGTTATAACAGTTTACCTATTCATAATGTATCGTTAGTAAATAAGGATGTGAATGAGTATTTACTCATTGGTGGTTGTTTTTCACCTGTATTTAACCTCAAAGATATTAATAACAACAATACTATTTTCTTAAGTTATAAAACCTCTAAAAAAGACTCTAAGCCTGAGCATAAGAAACAAGTTAAGAAAGAATTTGATCAGGATGTGATTGACTTTATATACATGGACTTTATCCGAGCAATATCAATACTCTCGTTAGCTAAACCTGGGCTTATGTATCCAAGCCTTAAAACAATAATGCAAGAGTATAAAAGTCAGATATGGAGTGAAATATTCAATAGGGAATCAAAAACCCCAAAAGATTACATTTTATTAAATAACGTCGCCGATCTGCTTGATACAACACGTGGCACATTGAATAGTCATACTAAACTAAAGAAGTAGCGGTTAATTCTTTCCGCTATGCCTGATTAGAAACAGAGCTATCTCACTAAGCTTAGAGTAACAAGCTAGACAACCTTAATCCTCGAATTGGAACACAAGCGATCTAATGCGAGGACTTATTCAGGATTGGATAGCGATATATCTACTTCTAGGAGTCATTAAAGAGATGATTTATGAGAGAGATACAAAGGGATGTAGTCACAACCGTATTAAAACTTAATAGCTCTGCCTAACCACGCTACCAACTCACGGGCAGGAGCCTGACTCAAACACTGTGGACAATTAATATAGGTCATTATACAGTCATTTAAATCAGTCAACATATGCAGTAATAACCCTAAACCAATTATCTTATAGGGCTTTGGTAGAAACAACATGCCCGCATATACTGCCATCGCATAATAAGTATGTAGCGGATGGAAATTAATACTACAACGATTGGGCGAAAAGATAGGTGTCGCTAGCAGATGATCTAAATCAACTAGCATGGTTGCTATTAGGATCAAATAAACTCGCTTATAGTCACTACGAAAAAACATATAGGCGATAATCAACGGCATGCCAAAATGTAGAAAATAATGGATAACGGTTTGACTCATCGCTTTTTCCGAACTAAGAGGGTGTTTTAAAAATTGTTCTAAGAGTATCATACACGATCTGAGGTATACCTTCACACCTGAAAGGCAAGCACGAATCCACCACCTGACGTACGGAAGTTAGTCACCTGACCTTAATAAACACGCGCAGCAAGTAACATACTAATCTGCCGTTGGGAGACGCCAGTAAGCGGCGTTTCGGTCTGGTAATAACGAACGAGTAAACATGGAACTGCATTTATTGCTATGGCTATTTTTGGAGGAATGATGACTCTTGCAAACCTATCCCGCCGAGCAGCGACATCAGCAGTGCTTGCCCTAATGATATGGAGCGTAAGTTTCTTTCTCCATTTTTTTTGGGAGATGGCACAGGTACCGTTCTTCTCCGGTATGGCCGAAGCGAGACACTGGGACGTGGTCTGGCTTTGTACGCGTGCGACCGTCGGTGATGCCAATATTGCTTTTGGCGCCTACGTGCTTGCGGCGTTATTTGTAAAAGATTGGCTTTGGATTGCAAAGCCGTGGCGTCTGTCGACTTTATCGATATACCTTGGCGTTGGCCTGACCGTAACAATACTCTTTGAATACTGGGCAACTGGCGCTGGCCAAAGGTGGAATTATAGTGGGCTGATGCCTGATGTTCCGTTATTAAGCATAGGTGCGTTGCCGCTCGTTCAGTGGGTGGTCATTCCGATACTGTTAATCTACACTGTCAAGTGGATGTTCCTAGGTTGGCAGATATCCAATTAATAGAGGTTAGCATTAAGAGCAGTTGGTGCTATTTAGCTCATTACACCTGAAAGACGGGCGCAAACCCACCTCCTGGTGTACGGAAATTAGTCGTCTGACCTTGATACACACGCGCCGCAGGTAGTAGCAGTTGTCCGTCATACGTATAAAGACGTATATCCACCTTTCTCGTTGTTACAGTGTCATCAATTTTTATTGATCGCTCTCCTGCAGGAACAAAGGTCTGTACGATATAATCCTCATCAAGAATGTTCTCAAAAACGCGTCGAGTCAGCTTGCTACCGCGATAGACCCCTTTGCTTCCATGACCAGCAACTGGCTTAAAAAACAGCTGTCGCCGAGTACGCCACAACGCTGCTGCCTCGTCTTTTGATACAAGCTTAGTCTTTGGTATCGACTTTTCAAGGTACCTCGCTGCAGCCTCATCTAGACCCCAAGCGCGCAATGTCTGCGAATCGGATAGCAAGGTCAGGTTTTGCTTATTGGCCAACATAGCATGTACATGGGGATTGGGTGTCACCACCACAGCACCCTCTAGATAAGCACTTTTAAGCACGGCGTGGTTAGGGTTTTCAAATGCAAAGTCGACCAGACGATTGTATATCATATCGATTTTCTGTCCATGGGCTGTCAGAGCACCATCGACATAGTCGAGTTCAGAGGGATCTAGTATCACAGTGTCAACGCCCTTAGCTTGGAGCAGTTGACGTGCTAACTGGAACTCCAAAAACATGAACTGATTCTTAGGGTCATTATCGATAATAGCTATGCGATTAGGCATGGCAGTAGCTGATTGTCGCTGCCACTCTTGTATGAACATGCTAGTGACAGCTTCTTCAAACCCATCAAGCATTTTAGTAATATCAGCACTTTGCTCAGAAGGGTGGCAGCATTGTTTTTGTGCACGGGCAAGTGCTACGTTTAAAAATGCGCCTCCAGCGTTAGTATTGATCTCAATAAGTTGAGGGCCATCGCTACCTAAGTGAAAGTCATAACCCATAAAGGCTCCTATTGGCCCTGGATCGAAAGCAGCAATTTTGGGTGCCCATGACAATACTTGCTGTTGGTAAGATGGAAGTTTAGCAGCCGACTCAATAGCTGCGACGATTCGCACCATTGTCTCTATCTCTGTTTTAGGGACGAACACTGGTGTTGCTGAAAAAAGCTTATTAAGCTCGTTCGCTCCTATAGGATTGTTTCTAGTTTCTGCTAATTGATCTTGAAGGCTAGTATTCAATACCTTACGATCTAAAGTACGGCAATAGCACTCTTGATTCAGTTGATTTGCAAGACCGTCATTAGTTTCTTCGTTGTTGCTGGTTAAGTGTTCCATTTAAACCTCGTCGTTAAGTAGAGTGCTTACGCTGACATACTCTAGTAAACAGCAAAAAACAAAAGGGGTATTTGGCGTTTTTACGATGATGCTAGTTGCTTTTTAATGTCTCACTTCCTGAGTCTAAAGCGGTGCTTCATTCCTCTTTGATTAACATTTTTGCTAAGAATAAACCCAACTCAAACAATAGCCACATAGGAATCGCTAGCAAGAGCATGGATATGCCATCAGGCGGTGTTACTACCGCTGCAACCGCAAAGCAGCCGACAATGATATAACGACGCTTGTCTGCTAAACTCTGAGTAGAAACGATTCCAACCATTATCAGTAGTAAGGTAACCACTGGAATCTCAAAAGTCAGTCCAAACACCATAAACAACTTGAGGGCAAAGCTCAGATAGCTATCAATATCGGTCATCGGTATAACGTTCTGCGGCGCGAATAGGATAAAAAATTTCAATACACCTTTGAGCACGACAAAGTAGGCAAAAGCAACCCCCGTATAAAATAGAAATATCGAAGACAACAGCACAGGAATAGCAATTTTCTTCTCTTTCTTATATAAGCCAGCGGCGACAAACGACCAAATTTGATACAGAATATAAGGCATTGCTAAAAATGCGGCG